>LNFM01001254.1_pt1 | contig 58624 bp, 61 predicted proteins | sample 596031 | NCBI WGS metagenome assembly LNFM01 (sample SAMN04254537, study PRJNA301005) | activated carbon metagenome | isolation source: dual media filters at the Ann Arbor, Michigan drinking water treatment plant | place: USA: Ann Arbor | reverse complement strand
TCTTCGCAGGAGGGCAGTTGGATCCCTGTTCAGCCAACGCGGAGATGGTGTGATCGAGCGTGATGCGCCGGTGCTTCTCGCAAGAGAAGGCGAGGCATCAGACGGACAGACCCCTTGGACGTTTTGGTGTTTCGTATCGCAGCGGCCGCAGAAGCCCGCGGAGTTATAACCGCGTGGAGCACGGACCGGGGATTCGCGCCGAACAGCGCGAACCCGCACGCCGCCGCCAGACCCGCCTCCTGGAGTGAAACATTCCCGCGACCGGGCCGATGAAGCAGATCACGGAGACGCGAGCGAAAGCGTCCGGCGCTGCGCAAGCAGCGCATACTGTAACTGCCTTAGACGTGATCCTCGCGTCTCCGCCCTCCGTTTGGGCATTGGAAGTTGAAAACCAAAACACCGTCATTCCGGACGCGCGGAGCGCGATCCGGAACCCAGGGGCTACCAGCACGTCATTGGCCCCTAGGTTCCGGGTTCAACGCGTGCCGCGTTGCCCCGGAATGACGAACTAGAGAGAAAGTTCGCTCACGCCACGCAAACCACGCCATCGCGCACCACAACAGCAACACGCTCCAGCCCGTCGCCATTGCACGGCCCGCCCGCGCAGGCCCCGTCCATCAAACCGAAGCTCGCCCCATGCGCACTGCACACCATGTAACGCCCCTCTTGCACCACCACGCGCCCATCGGCGTGTTGCAGCGGATAGCCGGCGTGTGGGCATTTGTTGCGGAACGCCGCGATCGCGTCGCCGCGCCGCGTCACAATCAGCGACGCGTATTGATCGAGATAAACAACGACCGCGCTGGAATCGGCGAGTTCATCGACGCGCATCAGAGCTTGGCCCGGACTCACGCGCGCTCCGCTTTGAACGGTCGCGACAGCAACGCCACAATCGCTTCATCGATGCCGATGCGCTCGGCCACGATCGCGTCAACCGCTTCGCAGATCGGCATTTCGACGCCGTGCTTCTTCGCCAGTGCTACAACCGCCGGCGCGCTCTCGGCGCCTTCGGCCACCGAACGCCGCTCCGCCAACACATCTTTCAACGCGCGCCCTTCGCCAAGCGCTGCGCCAAGCGAGGTGTTGCGCGAGGTCATCGAGCAGCAGGTCAGCACCAGATCGCCTAGCCCGCACAAACCCGAAAGCGTCTCCGCTTTGGCGCCCATCGCGAGGCCCAGCCGCGTCAGCTCGGCAAAGCCGCGCGTGATCAAAGCAGCGCGCGCGCCATCGCCCAGCTTGCGCCCTTCGGCGACGCCGCAAGCCACCGCGATCACATTCTTTACCGCCCCGCCAATCTCGGCGCCGACGAGATCGTCGGCCACGTACGGGCGGAAGGTCGGCAGGCCGAGGGCGGCCACGATGCGCTGGGCGAACGCCGCATCCGGACTGGCGATCGTCGTCGCCGTCGGCAAGCCGCGCGCCACGTCCTTGGCGAAGCCGGGGCCGGAGAGCACAGCGGGGATCACGTCCGGGATCTCCTCGGCCAGCACGTCCGTCATCAAAGCCAGCGAGCCGCGCTCGACGCCCTTGGCGCACAGCACGAGCGGCGCGCCAGGCTTCAAGTGCGGCCGCAGGCTGCGCAGCACCGCCCGCATGTGCTGGGCCGGCGGCACCGCCAGGATCAGCTCGGCTTCGGCCGCCTCTTCAATCGATCCGGTCGCGCCGACATTGGCGTGGAGCGTGACGCCCGGCAGAAAGAGCGGGTTTTCATGGGCGCGGTTCACGCCATCGACCACCTCAGCCTCGCGAGCCCAGAGCGTGACCTTGTGGCCGGCGGCCGCCGCGACCTGCGCCAAGGCGGTCCCCCAAGCGCCCCCACCCAGGACGGCGACTCTGCGGAAGCCGCCGCTGGCGTCCGACTCTGAATGCTTCATTGATCGTTCAGCCAAAACCCGCTATCCTGTAGGGATGGACGAAAAGCACGCGACCCGAGACCGCATCCTCGAAGCGGCCATCAACCGCATCAAGCATTACGGCTACGGCAAAACAACAATGGCCGAGATCGCAGCCGATTGCGACATGTCGCCGGGCAACATCTACCGTTTCTTCGAGGCCAAAATCGACATCGCCGAGGCCATGGCGCGCAAACATTACGCCGCCGAGCAGGCCGAACTCTCCGCTATCGCGCGGAAAAAAGACTGGCCAGCCGATAAGCGGATCCGCGAAATCTTCTTCAAACGCATGCGCGATTCCTACCTTATGTTCGAAGAAAACGATAAAATCCTCGAGATCGCACAGGTGCTGACGCGCGAACGGCCGATGTTTTCAAATGAGCAATTGGCGCTCGAGCGCGTGTTCTTAAGCGCCGTGCTGGAAGACGGCGAGCGCGCCGGCATGTTCGCACCGGGCAATCACGTCTTCACGGCGGAAATGATGCAGGCCGCGACGATGAAGTTCGGCATCCCGCAGCTCTTCTCCAAGCTCACCTTGCCGAAGCTGGAGCGCGAATTGGACGGCGTGCTCAACCTCATCATGCACGGGCTCTATGCGCGCGAGAGCGCCGACACCACCGTCGGCGTCCGGCAAACTGAAGCGGCGGCTACATAAAACTACCGTGCCAGTGAACGAAAATGATTTTATTCATTGATCAGCGAAAAGTGTGGTGCTACACCAGGGTCATCGAAGCCCGAGCCCTGGAGCCGCACATGTCCACCACCCGCCCCTCATTCCTGATCATGGCCACGTTCGTCGCCGCCGCCGCCGCTCTCATCGCCGCCACCGCCGCGCCCATCCTGCAAACCGCCGCCATGGTCATCGCCTAAAGCTCCGCCAAAGCGCGTCTCCCAGCGCGCAAACGGCTCTTGTGCAGGCGCGAAGGCTTCGGTCCTCGCGCCTGTCTTTTGTCTGCATTAACGGGGCGACATTAATCATGCCCAACCATTTCTGCATATCTGGCCCCGTGTTTTCCGGGCTACACACCGTGATCGCAAAGGCGCATCTCAGCGCCACACGATGTTCGCACTCGCAGCATCACGCCTTTGGGGAACTGTTCTAATGTCTGCACAAGACCTGCCTGCCACCGCCCGCGCTATGTCGCTCGTGGTCGCGATCGCACTGGTCGCCACCGTGCTGGCGCCTGTGATTTTCACGGCCGCGCGGATCGTGGCCTGATCTCTGCCGCCGTCGCGCCGGGTTCTACCCGCACTTGGCGCGACGGAGGAGCCTGCTGAACGAAACATGCTTTCGTTCCCAAAAGCCCGCCTGCCCGGCGGGCTTTTGCGCTATGAGGGGGCGATGACCACGACCCTTCTCCGCATCGGCGCCCGCGGCTCCAAGCTCTCTCTGGCCCAAACCGGCCAAGCCCGCGCCGCCCTCGCCGCCCGCCTGGGCGTCGACCCCGAAACCATCTCCATCCTCCCCATCACCACCACCGGCGACCGCCTCCAGGAGGGCCGCCTCATCGAAGCCGGCGGCAAAGGCCTTTTCACCAAGGAATTGGACGAAGCGCTGCGCGATGGTCGCATCGATATCGCGGTGCACTCGCTGAAGGATTTGCCGACGCAATTGCCGGACGACATCGTTCTCGCCTGCGTCCCCGAGCGCGAAGATCCGCGCGACGCGTTTGTGAGCTTGAACGCCAAGACGCTCGCCGATTTGCCGGTCGGCGCGCATGTCGGCACTGCGAGTTTGCGGCGCCAAGCGCAGACGCTGCATGCGCGCGGCGATGTCCGTGTCTCGGTGTTGCGCGGCAATGTCGACACGCGTTTGCGCAAGATCGAAGCGGGCGAAGCTGACGCAACTTACCTCGCGATCGCGGGCCTGAAGCGGCTCGGATTGGAGGCCCGCGCTGCGAGCCTCGTCGATCCGGATGCTATGCCGCCTGCCGCATGCCAAGGCGCGCTCGCAATCACGGCGCGCCGTGATGATACATCGACGCTGCAAAAGCTGAGCGCCTTTGAAGATACAAATGCACGCATCGAGATCGAAGCTGAGCGAGCTTTTCTAATGGCGCTCGACGGCTCGTGCCGTACGCCGATCGGCGCCTTGGCGCGCATCAGCGGCGCGCAGATGAGCTTTGCCGGCGAAGCATTGACGCCGGACGGCGCACGACGCTGGCGGCGAAGTGAGACCGTCGCGCTTGGCAAAAACCCCATACAAACAGCCAAAAACCTCGGCGATCGACTCGGCCGCGAGATCCGCGACGAAGCGGGCGACGCGATCGTCATGGACACGGCGTGACGCTCCGCGTCGCCATTACGCGCACGCAACCGGAGGCGAACGCCACGGCTCGCCGCGTGCGCGAACACGGCGCAGAACCGGTGGTCGCGCCATTGCTCAGCATCGCCCCCGCGGCGTTCAACACCGACATAACCGGCGCACAAGCGCTCATCTTCACCAGCACGAACGGGGCCGCCGCTTATGCGGCTGCGAGTGGCGCGCGCAACGTCCTTGCGCTCACTGTCGGCGATGCCACTGCGAACGCAGCGCGCGAAGCAGGCTTTCAAGCCGTACGCTCAGCCTCCGGCGACGTTTCGGCGCTCGCGGCAATGATCGAGCACACGCTTGATCCAAATGCGGGCGTGCTCATCCATATCGGCGGCGCGCATATTGCGGGGCAATTGGCGGGCGAGTTGCGCGGCGCGGGCTTCGCGTACGAGCGGCGCATCGCCTACGAGGCCGTCGCCGCAACGACGCTGCCGGAAGCGCTCGCCGCGCCGCTGGACATCATCCTCTTTCATAGCGCCCGCGCGGCCGAGACTTTCATATCGCTCGGCGCGCCGAATGCGCAAAACCTGGTGGCGGGCTGTCTTAGCGACGCGGTGGCGGACGCCGCGCAAGCGGCCAGTTGGAAGCGCCTCATCGTGGCGCCCGCGCCACGCGAAGAGGCGCTCTTGGCTGCAACACTTGGAGGGCAAAACTCCCCTGCTGGCGCAAGCGCTTGAGCGGCCTTCGCGGGGGCCGTAAGTTCGCGCTTCGGCCCCGACTCGTTGCCCGCTCGAAATAGCGGAAAAGTCAGGGAAAAGTCGCGGAAGTTGGCTTGGGGATTGAGATGAGCAGAGACGACGATGACGGCGAGCGCGGCCGCGCCGAGCCAATCGACGTTGAGTACGAGCCCTATCGCGAGGAGCGCCGCAGCGGCGTCGGCATGGGAACGGCTCTGGTTCTGGCGGTGGTTGCGGCTGGCGTTGGCGCTGCTGGCGGTGCGGTCGCGCCACGTCTGCCCGCCGTGCAAAGCGCGCTCAATTCGAGCTTTCCAGCGCAGACGGTCGACGGCCAACCGGTCGCCACAACGACTGAAGGCGTCGCCTCTCTCGATCAGCGCCTCGACGCGATCGAAGCTTTGATCAATACGCCGCTTGCGGTCGCTGCCAGCGATGACGCGGGCGATGCCGGCACGATGGCGCGAGTTTTCGCGATCCAAGGTGGCCTACGTGACGTCGAGCAGCGTTTGAGCCAGATGCCGTCATCGGCGGAAGTAGCAGCGCTGATTGGCGAAGTGCGCCGCTTGCAAGAAGAATTGCCGGCCGTCGCCGCTGAAGCGCGCGCCGCGGCGACTGCTGCGCGTGCATCGTATGCTGTCGTCGCAGCAGCTGAAGCGTCGCGCTCCTCTGGCCCGTTCGAGCAGGCGCATGCGGCGCTGGCGGCGTTGCTGCCGCAAGATGCGAACGTGGCAGCGCTCGCGCCACTCGCGCGAACCGGCGCGCCAACGCGCATCGAGCTACGTGACCAGTTCTCGCGTATCGACAATGAAATTGTGCGCGCCGCGCGGCAAAGCCAAGCGGGCGCCGGTTTCTGGGGCCGCATTCAAGCCGCACTCGCGCAGTGGATCGTCGTGCGCCGCGCCGGCGCTGGCGATACGCCCGAAGGCATTGTCGAACGCGCGGAAGACTATCTCGCCGCCGATCGCTTGGCCGACGCCATCCAAGAACTAAACCGTCTGCCTGCCGCGCCGAAGCGCGTCGCGCAGCCATGGATCAACGACGCCCAGCGCCGGTTGGAAATCGACCAGCGCCTCGCGGCCATCCGACAAGAATTGTCGCGGAGCTAAACCCAGATGTTGCGCGTCGCTCTCCTGCTCATTGTCGCCGTCGCAGCGGCGCTCGCGTCGTGGCAGATCATCTCGACTGACCAAGGCACAGTCCAGGTCAACTGGTTCGGCACCGAGGTGACGACGAGCGCGCTGTTTGCGTTGCTGCTCTTGGTGTTCCTGCTGGCGATCGCGTTGCCGATTTTGCGCCTGTTCATGTTTCTCATGGATGCGCCGGGTCGGCTCGGCAAAATGAGCCAACGCGCGCGCGTGCGCCGTGGCCAGGAAGCTCTGGCGCTCGGCCTGATCGCAGCGGAAGCGGGTGAGTTCGAAGAAGCGCGCCGTCACGCGGACAAAGCCGAGGACCTGATCGACGAGCCGCGCCTAGCGCTGCTGCTGCAGGCGCGCGCCGCCGAAGTCGGCGGCGACACGGCTGGCGCTGAACGCGCTTATTCCGGCATGCTGCAGAACGAGGACACCGAAGTTCTCGGCCGCAAGGGCTTGATGGCGGCAGCCTTGAAGCGCGGCGACCGCACAGCTGCGCGCGCACACGCGGAAGCGGCGCTGAAAGCCTCGAAGACCGCAACCTGGCCGTTCCAATACGCGTTCGATCTCGCCGTGCAGGCGGCGGATTGGGAAAACGCGATGGAGTCGCTCGACGCTGGCGACAAGCGCAAACAGATCGAAGACAAAGTCGCCAAGCGCCGCCGCGCCGTTCTGATGACGGCGCAGGCCGCAAAGCTTGAGCGCGAGCGCCGCGCCGACAAAGCCGCGGATATGGCGCAAAAGGCGTTCCGCATGGCCCCGCAGTTCGCACCGGCGGGCGCGATGGCCGCGCGCCTGCTAGTGGGCGAAGGCAAAGGCGAACGCGCAGCCGCGATTATCGAGGAAGCGTGGGAAAACGCGCCGCACCCAGCGCTGGCGCACGCCTATCGCGACATCGTGCCGGGCGAGACGCGCGAACAACGCGCCGACCGCATGCGTCTGCTGGCGGAAAAGCGCCGCGATCACCGCGAGTCGAAGATCATCCAGGCCGAGCTTGCGATGGAGCGCGGCGATTGGGGCGCTGCACAATCACACCTCGAGGACGCTTACCGCGAAAACCCCTCCTCGCGCATCTGCATCCTCTTCGCGCAAGTCGCGCGCGGGCGCGGCGATGAGAACGCTGCGCGCACCTGGCTTGCGCAAGCGGCCGGCGCGCCGCGCGAACTTGATTGGTCCGATCTCGATCCGGAAGGCCCGGCGTTTCTTTACGATGACAATGACTGGGCCCGCCTCGTCTATGTCTTCGGCGATGGCGGCCAGCTCATCCATCCGCGCCTCGAACGCGGCGGCAATGACGCGCTCGGCCCGGTGCTGGCGCTGCCGACAGCCGCGCTCACAGCGCCGCGTCCAGACGCTGTCGCGCATCCAGCGCCGGACGATGTGGAAGTCGAAGAAGTTCGCTAAGGCTAGAGCGACGACTGCTGCGGCAGCTTTGCTTTGGTCAGCCAGAAATCGTTGATGCTCTTCACCAAGCTCTCAAACGCCTCGAGCTGGACCGGCTTGCTTAGATAGCTGTTCGCCTGCAGCTCATAGCTTCTTACGATGTCGGCTTCCGAATCCGATGTGGTTAGAATGACAGTCGGGATAAGCCTCAGGCTCTCATCTTCCTTGATGCGCGCGAGCACTTCGCGTCCGTCCATCTTCGGCAGATTCAAGTCGAGCAGAATGAGATCCGGGCGCAGCGCGTCCTTGTGCACGCCCTCCTGGCGCAGAAACGCCATCGCTTCAACGCCGTCATAGGCGACATGCATGCGAATAGCGCTGTTGGCCTCGCGGAACACCTCTTGCGTCAAGCGTACGTCGCCGATGCTATCTTCGACCAGAAGCACTTCAATCGACGCGCCGTTTACATCTGTGACTGTCATGACATTGCCTCAGGCCGCCGCCAGATCGAAGCGGAAGGTAGATCCCTGCCCCGGCCGTGATTCCACACTGATCAGTCCTCCGTGCCGCTCGACGATTTTCTTGCAAATCGCCAAGCCGATACCGGTGCCTTCAAATTCATCGCGCCTATGCAGGCGCTGAAACATGCCGAAGATTTTTTCAAAATACTGATCGTCGATGCCCAGCCCGTTATCGTCGACTGAAAACACCCACTTGCCGCCTTCGGAAACCGCGGAGACATGAATTAGCGGCACGCCGGGGCCTTGATACTTGATCGCATTGCCGATGAGGTTCTGGAATAGCTGTATCAACTGCGTTTCGTCGCCAGAGATAATCGGTAGCGGGCCGTAAGTTACAACTGCGCCGCTCTCCTCGATCGCCCCACGCAAGTTCATCAGCGCGTGGCAGAGCGCGACTTCGCTTTCGAGCTCGCGCCGTTCTTCGCCGCGCGAACCAATTCGAGAATAAGCCAACAGATCCTGAATCAAGCGCTGCATGCGATTGGCGCCATCTTCGGCGAAATCGATGAACTCGTTAGCTTGCGCGTCGAGTTGTCCTTTGTAGCGTCTGGAGAGCAGCCGGGTGTAGCTCGCCACCATGCGCAACGGCTCCTGCAGATCGTGCGACGCGATATAGGCGAACTGGCCAAGCTCCTCATTTGAGCGATTCAACTCCGCCACGTTCTGGAGCAAACGCGCTTCGGCGGACTTTCGCGCCGTGATGTCGCGGATCGCCGCTGTCACCAGTATGCCGTCAGCCCCGCTCAACGGACTAAGCATCAACTCGATCGGAAACTCTCTACCATCGTTGCGCAGCGCGGTGAGCTCAATGCCCATACCGATCTGCTGGGCGAGAGCTTCTTCCGCTGATCTGAGGCCGTCGGCGACCAGGCGTTCGGCGAAGCCTTCAGGAATAATGTTGGTGACTTTCTGCCCAAGCAATTCGTTGCGGCGATAGCCGAACTGCTTTTCCGCCTGCAGGTTGAGCAGAACGATCTCACCGGCCTGATCTACCACCACCATGGCGTCAGGCGCGGCTTCCAGAAGTCCGCGATAGCGGCCCTCCATGTGCGCCAGCACGTTTTCGGCCGCCCGATGGACACTGATGTTGCGAATGGCGGCGGTCACGAGCACGCCCTCAGGGCTTTCGAGCGGGCTCAGCATCATCTCGATCGGAAACTCGCTGCCGTCCTTGCGCAGCGCCGTCAGCTCGATGCCAGCGCCGATCTGCTGCGAGAGCGCCTCAGCGGCGCTGCGCCCACCGTCCGCGATCAACCGCTCGGCGAAGCCAACAGGAATGATGTTCGTCACTGGCTGGCCGACAAGTTCATCGCGGCGATAGCCGAACTGCTTCTCGGCTTGGACGTTGAGCAGCACGATTCGGCCGCTCTGATCGACGACGACCATGGCATCGGGCGCCGCCTCCAACAGGCCGCGATATTTCGCGTCGGCTTCCGCGCTTTGAGTTAGATCCCGGCTGATCACCGAAAATCCGCGCAAGGCGCTCTTGGCGTCAAACACTGCGGTAAATGTCGAGCTGACGTGAAACACCGTACCGTTGGCGCGGATGCCTTGCGCGTGATGATGGCCATTGACCGCCGCGAGGCGCAAAATGTCGTCCGTAGCGCCGCTACGGATATCTTCCGGCAACGAGAACATTGAAACGCTCTTGCCCACGACGTCTTCGGCACGCGAGCCTGTCATGCGCTCCGCACCGGTGTTCCAGCTGACAATCAAGCCTGCCGGATCGAGCATGATGATGGCGTGATCCTCAACGCCTTGGACGAGCGATTGATATTGGTCTTCGCTATGGCGCAACGCTCGCTCGGCGACGCGGCGCCGGGTGGCGTCGCGATACACTCGCCAACACGCGGCGCCAGCGATTAGAGTAGCAAGCAGAGCCGCGAGAATAACAAGCAAACGTGTTTGAGCGACGCGCCGGCGCGAGTCAGCGGCGAGGCGCGCCAACAGGCTCCGCTCCTCCTCGCGCATCGACTGAAGCGCGGCATCGAGCTCACGGGTCAAAGCAAAGTTTCTGGCCGCCCGCGTTGCATCAACAGCGGCGGCGAACCCAGCGCTCCGGTAGAGCGCAATGGCGGTGGATGACAATCGCACCCGTTCGGCCAGCAAGCGCTCGATCGCAGGAATGCGACGTTGCTGCGCCACATTGTCTACGGTCAGGGCTTGCAGGGCGGCCAAGTCGCCGCGCATGCTCTCTATAACGGCGCGGCGCGCCTCATCGTAAGCCACTTCACCGGTAATCACGTACGCGCGACTGTTCGATTCAATACTGACCGCCGCCCTGTGCGCGCGCTCAAGATTCTCCAACACCTCATGCGACTGGCTAACCAGGGCGTCGTCCTTTGCAGACGCATCGACCACCCGATACGCAAGCGCACCGACAAGCAGCAGACTCAAAGCGGCCGCGCCGAAAACGAAGATCTCCCAGCTTCGAAGTGGCGTCACGGGCGCGCGCGTTATAATCGGCGACTTGGTTCCCGTGACTTCAAGCTGCGCTTGCTCATCCCCTGTCGCCTCGCGCTGTGCGGAAGGCTGACCCCGAGTCTCGGGGGCGACTGAACGGCTTTCAATTCTTGGAAGGCCTGCGCCTCATCCCGGAGATGCGAGAGACGGATGTCGTCGTGCTGACAACGTCGGCTTTGGCGCGTGACGTCAGAGAAGCATGCACGAACGGCGTAAGCCTCTACATCGTCAAGCCGGACTCGCATGCCGAGTTGAAGGCTCGACTGAGAATTGTGATCAATCAAGCGCGCACAGGAACTTGGGGCGCCTGAGCTCCGCGCCATAGGACAAATCGAATTTTCACGTTGGATGTTTCTGGCGGCGCAGGCTTTGCGGCGCGACAATTGGCGCCCTCAAAAGCAGCGCCGCTTCGCATCCTCATCGTCGAGGATGACGAAGCCGACGCCTATCTGATCAAGCGCCTGCTGGTTGAGCACCCGCGCATCGAGCAGGTCGTGCGCGCTGTCGATGGCATCGAAGCGCTCGACATGCTCCACGTCGGCGTCAATCCGGACCTTGCCTTCATCGATCTCAAAATGCCGCCGTTCCCGATGGTCGTGCTGACATCGCTCACCTCCATCTCCGACACCACGCGTCGCGCCCTCCGCCGCGCCGATCAAATCCTATCGAAGCCCGAAAACGTCATCCAAATGCGCACGCTCATCGCCAAGACCATCGAGCGCATCGACAACTAGCGGCGCAGAACCTCGCCAAGCGCGGCAATGACGCGTTGGTTATCCTCCGGCGTGCCGATGCTGATGCGTAGCCAGTCGGGCATGCCGTAGTTTCTGAGATGCCGGATGAGGATGTCACGCTGCGCAAGCGCCGCGGTTACACCTTCCGCGTCATCGAAGCGCGCTGTGACAAAGTTGGTCGCTGACGGCAGGGTTTGGATGCCCGACGCTCTGAGCGCTGTATCGATCTCTCGGCGGCCGTGATCGCATGCGGCGACAGAAAGCTGCACGAAGGCGTCGTCACCCAACGCTGCGACAGCCGCAGCTTCGCCCGCGCGCGGCACGGAAAACGGCAGGCGGATGCGATTGAGCGCAGACACAACCTCCGCCGGCCCGTAGGCCCAGCCAATGCGCAGCGAAGCGAGGCCGTACATCTTGGAGAAGGTGCGTGTGACCAGCACGTTCTTCTTGTCGCGCGACCAATTAAGGCCGTCAGAGAAGCTATCGAGACCGATCGCGCACTCCGCATAAGCGCCGTCGAGCACGAGCAACACGCGGCTCGGCAAGTTGGCATGCAGACGTTCGATCTCGTTGAACGGCAAATAGGTCCCCGTCGGATTTGCGGGATTAGCGACGAAAACGACGCGCGTGTTCTCATCGACGGCAGCAATAATTGTGTCCACATCGACGACAAAGTTGTGCTCGGGGGCAGACTTCATCACCGCGCCGGTCGCAGCGACTGCGATGGCCCAAGCGGCAAAGCCAAATTGTGGCTGCACCGCGTTGTCGCCGGGTCCAAGAAAGGCTTGCGCGGCCAAGGCAAAGATCTCGTCCGAGCCCGCGCCGAAGACGAGGCGTTCGGGCTCTAGCTTGTGCTTCTCGGCGATGGCGGCGCGTAGGCGTGACGTGTTGGCGTCGGGATAGAGATGAAGTTCAGACGAGGCGGCGAGGTAAGCATCGCGCGCCGCTTCGCTGCAGCCGAATGGATTTTCGTTAGCCGACAGTTTCAGCGGCCGCGCGACGCCATCGATTCTGGCGCGACCGGGGACGTAGGACGCAATATCCAGAATGCCAGGCTTCGGAAGTGGTCCGCTCATGGCGCCTGCTCCGCGCGTGCGGCGAGCACATCCATCACATCCTCAAGGCTCAGCCCGCGCGCCTTCAACAAGATGATGAGATGGTAGAGCAAGTCCGCCGCCTCCGCGCAAACCTCGGCATCGTCGCCGGCCACGCCGGCGAGCGCCGCTTCGACGCCCTCCTCACCAACTTTTTGCGCCACACGCTTCACGCCACGCGCGAGCAGACGTGCAGTGCGGCTTTCTTCCGGCGGCGCGAGCGCGCGTTCGCCGATCGTGCGCTCCAACGCACCGAGGCGACCAATGCCTGGCGCAGTCACTGATCCAAAGCAGCTTGTGACGCCGAGGTGACAAGCCGGGCCCGCTGGATCGACGGCAAGCAACAACGTGTCACCGTCGCAATCGAGCGTGATCGCGGAGACCTTCAGAACATTTCCCGAAGTCTCGCCCTTGCGCCAACGGGTTTGGCGTGAGCGCGAGAAGAATGTCGCCTCACCGGACGCCATCGTTTCATCCAGCGCCGCGCGGTCCATCCAAGCGACCATCAGCACCTGAAGCGTGAGGCTATCTTGCGCAACGGCGCACACGAGGCCGCCGCCTTTGTCGAAATCCACCTTGGTGGCGTCAAACGCGATCATAGCCGCACCTCCAAGCCGGCGCCGCGCACCGCCCGCTTTACATCGCCGATTGAAACGGCTCCGCTATGGAATATGCCCGCCGCCAAGGCGGCCGAGACATCCGCCTGCAAGAACACATCAGCAAAATGCGATGGCGCACCGGCGCCACCCGAAGCAACGAGCGGTATCCGCAAGCGCTCGCGCGCGGCCTGCAATTGCGCGATGTCGTATCCGCCGCGCACACCGTCCTGATCCATGCAATTGAGCACGATCTCCCCGGCGCCAAGCTCTTGCGCTTCGGCGATCCAATCCAGCATCAAACGGGGCGTTCGGCGGATTGTCTCCGCCGCGCCGGTGTACTGAAACGTCCGCCACGCGCCGTCGATCATGCGGCTATCGACGCCAACGACAACGCACTGCGAACCCGCGACCGCGGCGATTTCGCTGATGAGCTCGGGTCTCTCCAGCGCAGGTGAGTTGATCGACACCTTGTCCGCGCCATGTTCGAGGCAGGCGATGGCTTGCTCACATGAACGAATGCCGCCAGCCACGGCGAGTGGAATGTCTAGCACCCGGGCGACGCGTGCGAGCCAATCATAATCGAGTGTGCGGCGTTCTGCGGACGCGGTTATATCGTAGATCACGATCTCATCGGCGCCCTCGTCGCGGTAGCGCTGCGCCAATTCAGCGGGATCGCCCATGTCGGTGTGGCCCTCGAAGCGCACGCCTTTAACGACGCGCCCCGCTTTCACATCGAGGCAAGCGATGATGCGTTTAGAGGGCAAGAGCGTCCTCCAAAGTGAAGCGCTTCTCATAGAGCGCGCGGCCTACGATGGCGGCGCTCGCGCCAGCGCTTTTCAGCGCAGCCAGATCGGCGAGCGTTGATACACCGCCTGACGCCTGCAGAGCGATTTCGGGTCGCAGCGCACGGAAGGCTTGCATGAGGCCGAAGTTTGGACCGCTCAGCGCGCCGTCACGCGCAATGTCAGTGACAAGCGCATGGCGTAACTCGCCCGGGGCGAAGTTCCCAAGCACGTCTTCCAACGTCTTGCCGCCATCAGCGGCCCAGCCATCCGCCGCTACGCGCCAACCCTGATCGGACGCACGCACATCCAACGCAATGCAGATGCGCTCCGGCCCGAATGCGTGGAGCCACTCACGCGCCTCGTCTGGCTTACGCACAGCGACCGAGCCGACAACAACGCGCGCCACACCAGCACTGAGCAGCGTCTCAACATCTTCGCGCGCGCGCACGCCGCCGCCGCACTGGACGCGGAGGCGGGTCTCCTTTGCCAAACGCGCAATCAGCTCGCCTTGAACCGGTTGGCCCAAGCGCGCGCCGTCAAGATCAACGATATGCATCCAGGTCGCGCCGGCATCGGCGAATTGGCGCAATTGCGCGAAGGGGTCGCCGTAATCGGTGACCGCGTCGAAGCGGCCTTGCATCAGGCGTACACACGCCCCCTCGCGCAAATCGATGGCGGGGTAGATCAACATGGCAGGCCAATGAAGTTGCGTAGAACGCGCGCGCCAACGGCGCCCGAACGTTCGGGATGGAACTGACATCCAAACAGATTCCCGCGCGCAACCGCGGCGGAGAACGCGCGACCGTAATCTGCCGTGGCGACGGTGGCGTCATCTACAGGGCAGACGAAGGAGTGGACGAAATACGCGTAGTCGCCGGAATTGACGCCTTCGAGCAAGGCATTCTCACGATCGATCTGCAATGCGCTCCAGCCCATGTGCGGTGTCGGCAGCTGTGACGTCGCTTCGAGTGCGCTGACCTCGCCTGGCAACAATCCAAGCCCGGCAACCCCGCCCTCTTGACTGTAGTCATACAAGAGTTGCTGGCCGAGACAGATACCCAGCAGCGGCCGGGAAAATTCGCGCAACACGTCGCGAAGGCCGCCATCGAGCAAGCGCATCGCCGCCGCCGCCGCGCCGACGCCGGGCAATATCATGCGCTCCGCTTCTGCGATGCGGACCGGGTCGTCGGTCAACACCGCCTTCGCGCCCAGGCGCTCGAGCGCAAACATGACGGAGGCCGTATTGCCCACACCGAGCTTGATCACCGCGACGTCCATCAGATCACGCCCTTGGTCGAAGGCAGCTCCGCGCCTTCAATGCGGATAGCCTGACGCAACGCACGGCCGAGCGCTTTGAAGCACGCTTCGGTCTTGTGGTGATCATTCTGACCGGTCACCGACACATGGATCGTCGCGCCGAGCGCCTGCGAAAGCGAACGAAAGACGTGCTCCGTCATCTCGGTCGGATAGGCGCCGAGCGCAGCGGCCGTGAAGCCGCCCTCAAACACGAGATACGGCCGCCCACCAAGATCGATCGAGATCTTGGCTTCCGCCTCATCCATCGGCAACACGAACCCAAAGCGGGCAATGCCGCGGCGATCGGTCAGAGCGGCGTTCAGCGCTTGCCCGAAGGCAATCGCGCAATCTTCGATGCTGTGGTGTGCGTCGATGTGCAGATCGCCCGTGCAGGAAAGCGTGAGCGAGAAGCCGCCATGGTGCGCAACCTGCTCCAGCATGTGATCGAAGAAGCCAACACCGCTCGAGATCCGCACTGGCGCGGCGCGGTCGAGATCGACGCTGACCACAATCTCGGTCTCCTTCGTCTTGCGAACGATTTCACCAAGCCGTCGCCGGATCGGTGCTTCGGTTGGGCGTTGCTGATTGTGCTCGATGCGGACATCAGCGGCGCGCGCGTGAGCCTCCAGCCCTTCTAGACGCGCCAACCGCGCGGCCGGGCCAGCAAGTGCGCGGGCCCCCACGGCATCCACCGTTTGAACAGCGAAGCTCTTCATGAACGACGCCGCGCTGACGCCGCCATAAGCTTTCGCCGCCGCATCTGTTGGCAGAACGTGGCTTGGACCCACGACATAATCGCCAAACGTCTCCGCACTCAGCGCGCCAACGAACACTGCGCCTGCATTCTCAATCGAACGCAGCAGCGTCTCAGGCTCGGCGACCTGAAGCGACAAGTGCTCCGGGGCGTAGAGATTGGCCACATCAGCCGCTTCCTCGGGCGTACCAACGCGAATAAAGCGCGCTTGCTCCAGCGAGCGCCGAGCGATCGCTTCGCGCGGAAGACCGGAGACCTGCCGCTCCACCTCTGCCTCCACCTCGCCGATCAACTCAACAGACGTGGACAGCAGAACGACCTGGGCGTCCGCGTCGTGCTCGGCTTGGCTCAGCAGATCGGCAGCGACGTAGCGCGCGTTCGCAGTACGATCGGCGATCACCATGAGTTCGCTCGGGCCGGCGGGCAGATCGATGGCAGGGCCGTCGCTCAAGCCAGCGGCATAGCGCTTGGCCTCCGCCACATAGCTGTTGCCGGGGCCGAAGATTTTTTGCGCTTTCGGCGTAAACACGCCGAGCGCCAGCGCCGCAATCGCTTGCGCGCCGCCAATCATCCAAAGGCGTTCAATACCGCACGCAGCCGCGCCCGCTATCATGGCGGGATGCGGCAGGCCGTCCGCGCCAGGCGGCGTCACCACAATGCGCTGCGCAACACCGGCAACACGCGCCGGCTCCGCCAACATGATGAGGGTCGAGACCAGCGGCGCACTGCCGGCCGGCACATAAAGACCGCACGTCTCAATCGGGCGCCATTCCAGGCGCGTGCGCACACCCGGCAGGCTCTCGATGGTCTGCGGCTTTGGCTTCGTGGCCTCGTGATAGAAGCGCACTTGATCAACAACGAAGGCGATTGCGTCGAGGTCCTCGGGAGCAAGCTTTGCGCGCGCTGCTGCAACGACGCTTTCGTCCAGTTCAAGCACTGCCGGCGCTTGACGATCGAGCTTGACCGCCCAGCGCGTCAGCCCTGCCTCGCCCTCCTCCGCCACTTCATTGAACAATTGCGCGACGAGTGCCGACACTTCCGGCGCGCAGCGTTGATCGGGACGCGCCAGTATGCGCTGGCGCTCGGTTTCGCTCAGGTCGCTCCAGACATAGCGTTTCATCGCGACCTCACATCATCTTCTCGATGGGCAGCACAAGGATCGCAGAAGCGCCCGCTTCCTTCAGCGCCTCAAGCGTTTCCCAGAACACAGATTCCTGACAGACCGCGTGCACGGCGACTAAGTCGTCGCGCCCCGCCAGCGCAAGCACCGTCGGCGCTCCAGCGCCGGGGAGAATCTCCGCAATCCGCGCCAACGCCGAGCGCGGCGCATTCATCATCACGTATTTCGCATCCTGCGATGCGGCGACGCCGCGAAAGCGTGACTCCAGGCTTTCCGCGACACGCTCCACCCCGGCGTCGAGCTTCCGCGTCGAGCGCACCAGCACGGCCTCGCTTTCAAGAATGGTCGTCTGCGCGACGAGCCCGTTGGCCTCGAGGGTCGCGCCTGTGGAGACCAGGTCGCAGATGGCGTCCGCCAGTTTCAACCGTGGCGCCACCTCCACCGCCCCACGCATGGTGACGATGCCCGCTTCGATGCCCGCCTCCGCCAGATAGCGCGCGAGCAAATTCGGGTAGGTCGTTGCGATGCGCAGACCCTGCAGCGATTGCGGTCCGCGATAATCGAAGCCGGCTGGCGTGGCGATCGAGAGACGGCAGCGGCCGAACCCCAGCGCCATCACTTCGTGCAGACCGTTGCCGCCGCCAGCCGCGCGCTCGGCCAGCACATTGCGGCCGACAATGCCAAGATCGGCGACGCCGTCAGCCACGAAGGTCGGTATATCGTCATCGCGCAAACACCATAAATCGATCGGCGCGTTCTCGGCGCTATAGGCGAGATCGCTGGCGCTTTTGGTCAGCCGGTATCCCGCCGAGCCGATGAGCTCGAGACTACGCTCGGCCAAGCGGCCGCTCTTTTGAATGGCGATGTGCAAACGCTGGGAATTCATGGTGCTCACTCACGCGGGCGCAAAGTCGCGCCCAAGGCGAAATTCAAAGCTCTGACGGCGAACAGCGCTCCGGCGCTTTCGCTCTTTCCGTTTAACGACGGGTCAGAGCTTCAATGTCGCGGCGCGTGATGCGCGGCGTGGCCATGATGGTGATGGACGCCAAATGCATGCGCCAGCGCACCCCGGGCGGGGCTCGCAATGGTCATGGACTGGGCGGCAGTGCGCATATCTCTAGGCCTCAGGTCATCCACTTAGGGCGACACTCCAAGGCTCGTCAACTGCGTGCGCCCGCCAAGACGTCGCATCCGGCTCTAAAGCTGCGCCACGACCGCCCGGTCCGCCTCATGGCGTCGGCGACCCGCCATTGATAAACGACCGGGTACGGCGACCCCTTGATGTCCGGAGACTAAGAATGACAACCGGCCCGTTAGTGGGCGTTCGGGTGCTGGAGTTTGCCAGCATCGGGCCCGGCCCCTTCTGCGCAATGCTTCTCTCCGACATGGGCGCCGATGTCGTCCGCATCGATCGGCCGAGCGGTGTTGCCGGCACCGGGCCGAACGCGGTGCTGCAACGCGGACGACCATCGCTCGTGCTCGATCTGAAAAAAGAGGAAGACTGCGCGATTGCTGCGCGAGCGGCGGCGCAGGCGGATGTGCTGATCGAAGGCAACCGGCCCGGCGTAATGGAGCGATTGTGCCTGGGGCCGGAACCACTCATGGCGGCAAACTCTGCGCTCATTTACGCACGCATGACCGGCTATGGCCAAACTGGGCCACAAGCGCTGACGGCCGGCCACGACATCAACTATCTCGGCATGGTCGGCGCGCTTGACGCCATCGATGACGGCAAATCACCGCCGCGCGCGCCGCTCAATCTGCTGGGCGACTTCGGTGGCGGCGCGCTTTATCTCGCATTCGGGATCGTTGCCGCGCTGTTCGAGCGCGCCCGCTCCGGCAAGGGACAGATCGTGGACGCGGCCATCGTGGACGGCTCAACGTCGTTGATGGGCATGGTTTTCGGCGCACTCGCAACGGGCTCGTTGGCCCGAGACCCCGATGCAAATCTCCTCTCCGGTGCGGCGCCCTTCTATCGCTGCTACGCCTGCGCCGACGGCCGCTACATCGCAGTCGGCGCGCTCGAGCCGCAGTTTTACGCGCGTTTCCTGGGGGCGATGCAGGTGCAAGACTACGCACACTATCAGCAGCGCGACCCGGTGTTCTGGGCGGAGTTGTCCGCTCTGCTTGAACGCAAGTTCGCGTCGAAGCCACGCGCCGAGTGGTTGGCTTTGCTTGAACCGCTCGATGCCTGCATCAGCGCGGTGCACACTGTCGAAGAAAGCCTCAACGATCCGCATGCGGTCGCGCGCGATATGTTCGTTGAGGTCAACGGCATGCGCCAGCCGGCGCCCGCGCCCCGCTTCTCGCGCACACCCGGTGCGGTGCAGGGTCCGATGGCGAAACCCGGCGAAGGCGGGCGCGCGGCGCTCGCGAGCTGGGGCGTCAGCTAGCGCGTTCGAATATTGCCGCGAGGCCCTGGCCGCCGCCAATGCACATTGTCTCAAGACCATAACGCACATCGCGGCGCTTCATCTCGCGCGTGAGATAGATAATCTTATAATGTAGGCTCAGCTTAGGTGATCCGCCCGAGCGCCTACGAAAATATTCTGATTTATAGCGCCTTGCATGGCCGATAGGGCGTACTTCAACTTCCTGAAGCAGCACGTAACCCGCACACCCAAGGTCACCATCCCATCGCCCACCATGGTGCATTTCCGCGGCGGCCGCGCCGCCATCGATATCAAATCCTATCCCGACCTTGACCTCTTCTTTGAGGATCTAGCGCAATGCTATCGCGACGAAATCGCCGCGCTCTATAGCGCTGGCTGCCGCTACATCCAGCTTGACGACACTAATCTCGCTTATCTCTGCGATTCCAAGATGCGCCAAGGCGCGCTCGATCGCGGCGACGACCCCGACGAGCTGCCGCGCACCTACGCCGCCCTGATCAATGCCGCTTTACGGAACAAGCCAAGCGACCTCACGGTTTGCATCCATCTCTGCCGCGGCAATTTCCGCAGCACGTGGTTCGCGGAAGGCAGCTACGAGCCGGTCGCCGACGTCCTCTTCAACGAACTCAATGTCGACGGCTACTTCCTCGAATATGATGACGAACGCTCAGGCGGCTTTTCGCCGCTGCGGTTCGTGCCGCGTAACAAAACCGTGGTCCTCGGCCTTGTCACATCAAAGCGCGCCGAACTCGAGCCGATGCGGGAACTGATCAACCGCGTCGAAGAAGCAGCGCAGCACGTGCCGCTCGAAAACCTCTGCCTCAGCCCGCAATGCGGCTTCTCCAGCACGGTTCACGGCAACGACATCAGCGAAGACGCCCAATGGCGGAAGCTGAAACACGTCGTCGACACAGCGACGGAAATTTGGGGCGAGGCCTGACGGCGACCCTCAGCGCGTCGCTCCCCACTCCGCTGATGACACCCGCGAAAAACTGCGCGCTCGACTAGGAAATGGTGCGCCTAGGTGACTCGGGCGCATAAAAAATCCGCTGACTTCTCTGCGCGTTGCTCAAGACGGCTTCGGCCCCCGAAACTTACCCCCTAAGCATCCACATCCGCTTCCAGCGCGAACTCCTGGATGAACTCGCGCCGCGGCTCGACCACGTCGCCCATCAACTTTGAGAACATCTCGTCCGCATCGTCGGCGTGATGCACTTTCACTTGCAGCAGGTTGCGGATTTCGGGGTCGAGGGTGGTTTCCCAGAGTTGTTCGGCGTTCATTTCGCCGAGGCCCTTATAGCGCTGCACCGAAATGCCTTTGCGGCCGGCGGCTTCGATGGCGTGCAAGAGCGAGAGCGGGCCGTACACTTCCGTCACGTCGCCGCCGCGTTTCAGCGTGCCGCGGCCGGTATAGGTTTCGCGCAAGGAGGCTGCGCGCTCGGCCAGGCGGCGCGCATCCGTCGATGACAGGAAGAGTTTATCGAGCACGACGCGCTCGGCGACGCCGCGCACGATGCGCTCCAGCACCAGCGCGCCATCGGGATCGAAGCGGCCGCTCCAATCGGCTTCGCCCTCTTCGGCGAGCGCGTTGAGGCGCCGGGCGGCTTCTTCCGCTTGCGCGTTGCCGGCGCCGACAGCGAAGGCGTCAGCGAGCGTGGCTTGCTCCAGCACCGAGTCAGACGCGCGCTGATGCAGGCGCTTGATCAAGGTTTCGACCGCGATGGCTTCGCGCGCCAGGCGCTTGAGATCGTCGCCCGCGATCTGTTCGCCGGCGGCGGTTTCAAACACAGCGCCGGCGCCGCCCTCTTCGATCAGGAAGTTGGCGAAGGCGGCTTCGTCTTTCAGATATTGGCCGGTCTTGCCTTTGCTGGCTTTGTAGAGCGGCGGCTGGGCGATGTAGATGTAGCCGCCCTCCAGCAGCTCCGGCATTTGCCGATAAAAGAACGTGAGCAGCAAAGTGCGGATGTGGGCGCCGTCAACGTCGGCGTCGGTCATGATGATGATTTTGTGGTAGCGCAATTTGGCGAGATCGATATCGCCCTCGCCGCGGCCAATACCGGCGCCGAGCGCCGTGATCAATGTGCCGACTTGTTCGGATGAGAGCATCTTGTCGAAGCGCGCGCGCTCGACGTTCAGGATTTTGCCGCGCAGCGGCAGCACGGCCTGATACTCGCGCGAGCGGCCTTGCTTGGCCGAGCCGCCGGCGGAATCACCCTCGACGATGAAGAGTTCGGATTTGGCCGGATCCTTCTCCTGGCAATCGGCGAGCTTGCCGGGCAGCGAGGAGATATCGAGCGTCGATTTGCGGCGCATTTCGCGCGCCTTGCGCGCCGCTTCGCGCGCGGCGGCGGCTTGCACGATCTTGTTCATCACCGTTTTGGCCGCGCCAGGATTCTCTTCGAACCATTGCGTCAGCGTTTCGGCGACGAGGTTCTCGACCACCGGGCGGACTTCCGAGGAGACCAGTTTTTCCTTTGTTTGCGAGGAAAATTTCGGGTCGGGCACTTTGACGGAGAGCACGCAGGTGAGGCCTTCGCGCGCATCGTCGCCAGTGATTTCGACTTTTTCCTTTTTCGCGATGCCGGAGCTCTGCATGTAGGCGTTCACCACGCGCGTCAGCGCACCGCGGAAGCCGGCCAAGTGCGTGCCGCCATCCTTTTGCGGGATGTTGTTGGTGAAGCAGAGCGTATTCTCGTGGTAGCCGTCATTCCATTGCATCGAGGCTTCGACGGTCATACCGTCGCGCTCGCCGATGACGTAGATGGCTTCCGGGATGATCGAGGCGCGGGAGCGATCGAGGTGTCCGACGTAAGCTTTTACGCCGCCTTCGTAGAAGAGGGTTTCCTCGAACGGCTCGGGGCCGCGCAGATCCTTGAAGACGATGCGCACGCCGGAGTTCAGGAAGGCGAGCTCGCGCAGGCGATGTTCGATCGTCTTGCGATCGTATTCCACCATGGTGAAGGTTTTGGGAGAGGCGAGGAAGCGGACGGCTGTGCCGTTTTTGATCCTGCCTTCGTCCTGCGGCGCGTCGCCGACGATTTTGAGCGGCGCCTCGGCATCGCCCATGCGGAAGCGCATGTAGTGCTCTTTGCCGTCGCGCCAGATGCGCAGATCGAGCCATTCGCTGAGCGCGTTGACGACGCTGACACCGACGCCGTGCAGGCCGCCGGAGACTTTGTAGGAATTCTGGTCGAACTTTCCGCCGGCGTGCAGCTGGGTCATGATCACCTCAGCCGCGGAGACGCCCTCTTCCTCATGGATCCCCGTCGGAATCCCGCGCCCATTATCGGTGACTTCCGCGCTCCCATCAGGATGCAAAATCACCTCAACCCGCGTCGCATGCCCCGCCAACGCCTCATCAATAGCGTTGTCCACCACCTCATAGACCATATGATGAAGACCGGACCCATCGTCCGTATCCCCAATATACATTCCCGGACGCTTCCTAACCGCGTCTAAGCCTTTGAGAACTTTGATGGAATCTGCGCCGTAGTCGGGCGTGCTCGAAGGAGCGGGTTGGACGGCTGTCATGGGTGTCGATTCGGGCTGAAAATCACATGCCAATATAGGGATTTTCGTGCGCGGAGTCGCGGTTTTGATGCCGCAGCGCAGGCGAAAAAACAGCCGTGAAATCAGCTAGAAAAGGCGCGGTATCGCGAGCCAGAAGGCGCCGCCGACAGTGAGCGTGCCGAGCAGCAGCCAAACCCCGTCGCGCGCGGTCATGCCAAGGCCGAAGGCGACTATGGCGATACCGGGGATAAGGGGGAGAAGCGGGACGAGGCCGAGCGGGAACGTGATAAGCGCGGCGGCGATGACGCAGAGCGCGACGATGTTCACGAATGGCGGCTTGCTCAGAAATTCGAGCCGCTTGCGCAGCAGATGATCGATCCAGCGTGCGGCGGGTCGGCTCTTCTCGACGCTATCGTGCACGGTGCGGCGACCGATGCGGATGTTGCGCGCCGCTTTCGGCAGCCAGATATTCGGCAGGCCGACTGCCATTTGGCCGGCGACGACCAGAGTGAGCACAGCTGTAGCCCACGTCATCAAAGGCAAAGCCGTGGCGGGAGAGATCGCAAACAAGCCAATCAGAAGCAGCAGCGGCCCGTACGAGCGCCGCCCTACCGAGTCCAGCAAATCACCAAGCGTGAGCGGCTTCGACTCCGGGTGAGCGTCGGCTGTCTGTTCGATATCGTTCAGCACTTCGCTGAGATTGTCGGGCTCGCGCTCTTCCATGCGCCCTTTTGGGCGCTTGCCTCGGCGCCGGTCAATCGTCGCCATCAGAACAGGAGCGGCGCGGTGAACGCAAACACCAGAGCCGTCAGCGCAACACCGACGCACAGCCACAAGCCGTCACGCGCCGTCATGCCGAGACCGAACAGCACCACAGCGAGCCCCGGCGCCACGGGCGCAAACGGGATGAGCGACAGCGGAAACGTGATCAGCGCCGCCGCCGTCACGCACAGCGCCACCAAGTTTACGACCAGCGGCACGGTCAAAAACGTCCAGCGCTCACGCAGCAACCCACCATCGAGCGCTTCGACGCGCGGACGTGTCCGATCCAGAAACTCGAACAGCATGCGGCGCGGGACTTTGATGTCGAGTACACGCTTCGGCAGCCACGGACGCTGCAGCCCAACCGCCATCTGCGCCGCGACCAGCAGCGTCACAAATGCGGCGATCGAGGTCATGCCCGGCAGAATGGTGGCCGGCGAAATCGAGATAAGGCCGATGAGCAGCAGCAACGGGCCGTACGCGCGGCGCCCGACAGCGCTCACCAAAACACCGAGGCGCACGCCTTCTAGTTCGCTTTCGCGGTTAACGTTGTTGTCGAGCTCATCGAACACGCCGCTCAGCCCGCCCGTATAGGCGGCTTGAGGGGATGCGACGTAAGCGCTGGGGGCAAAGCGGCCGATCATTCCAGCGGCAAACGCGCCCTTTAGGGCCGTGTTCCCGGCTGGTCTGAGGCGCTTGCGGCAGTGTTGCGCCCAGGCCGCGCTTTAGCCTGCGATGCGAACCGGCAGCGTCTCGTAGCCCTTCACGAACGAGGAATAAACGCGCTTGGGTTCCCCCATAACTTCGATGTGATCGAAGCGCTTGAGGAACTCTTCCCAGACGATGCGGAGTTGCATTTCGCCCAAGCGATTGCCAACGCAGCGATGAATGCCAAAGCCGAAGGAGAGATGCCGGCGCACATTTTCACGTTCGACATCGAACGCATCGGCGTTCGGGATCACTTCTTCGTCGCGATTGCCCGAAACGTACCACATGACGACCTTGTCGCCCTTCTTGATCAGCTTCCCGCGCAGCTCGACGTCTTCAAGCGCCGTGCGGCGCATGTACGCGAGCGGCGTTTGCCAGCGGATGGTTTCTGACACCAAGTTCGGAATCAGCGCCGGATTGGCTTTCAACTTGGCGTACTGTTCCGGAAATTTGCTGAGCGCATAGAGGCTGCCGGTGATCGAGTTGCGCGTCGTGTCGTTGCCGCCGACAATCAGCAGGATCAGGTTTCCGAGAAACTCCTGACGCGGCATGTCGCGCGTGCTCTCACCATGCGCCAGCATCGAAATTAGATCAGGCTTGGGCGGCGCGTTCGCACGATCTTCCCACAGCATGTTAAAATATTGCAGGCACTCCATCAGCTCCATGCGGCGCTGTTCGTCGCTCTCGACGACGCCTTGGCCCGGCGCCGCCGTCGCCACGTCCGACCAGCGCGTCAGCTTGCGGCGATCCTCCCATGGAAAATCGAACAAAGTCGCGAGCATTTGCGTGGTCAGTTCGATCGAAATCTTATCGACCCAGTTGAACACTTCGTTGCGCGGCACGGAATCGAGCAGACCCGCCGCACGTTCGCGGATAACCGGCTCCAGTTGCGCCAAATGGTTCGGCGCCACGATCGGCGACACAGTCTTGCGCTGCACGTCATGCTTGGGCGGATCCATGGCGATGAACATGGGCAGCGGAAAGTCTTCTTCCGGATCGAACAGCACGATCGACGGTTCGGATGAGAAGCGCTGATGGTCGGTATCGACCGCCATGATGTCGTTATACTTCGTGATCGACCAATACGGCCCGTTCAGGCTGTCCGGGCAGTAATGCACCGGGTCTTCTTTGCGCAGGCGCTCGAAGAACGGCCAGATCGTATGGTCGCGGAAGCGCTCGCCGCGGCTCATATCCAAAGTGGAGAGATCGGTGGTCCAGGCGTCTTCGTTCGGATCGTAATTGAAGACGTAATCGGGATTGTGCCGGGAGACATAATTGGGGTTGGCCATCGCGCTTCCTCTTGGCCGAGAGAGCAGCAAATTTTTCGGCTCTTGTCACGTTCACGCAGCGTACACTTGGCCTTCGCGCACCTCGAAGTGCTGCGCGCGTCCGCCGAACGCTTCGAACAGGCTTTCATCCGTGCCGGTGAGCCAAGCCTGGCCAGGGTTTGCCAGCAATTCTTCGAATAGCGCAGCGCGGCGCACCGAATCCAAATGCGCCGCCGCTTCGTCAATCAGCAGCAGCGAGGCGCCGGCGCCTGGGTCGTCCGCCAAGGCGCGCGCTTGCGCCAGCGTGACGCCGAGCAGCAACGCTTTTTGTTCGCCCGTGGAGCACTGATCCGCGGGCATATCCTTGGCGGCGTGGCGCGCCAATAGATCGCTGCGATGCGGCCCGTCGAGCGCGCGGCCGGCGCCGGCGTCGCGACCGCGTACATCGCGCAGCAGTTCGGCGAAATCCTCTTCGACGTCGGCGCTCTTGGCGCCGCGCTCGAAGCGCGCCTCCAGCAAACCTTCGAGCGAGAGGATGGCTTTTGGAAACGCGCCGTCCGGTCGCGCGTCGATAGCGTCTTGCAAACGCTGCAACGTTTCCACCCGCGCCGCCGCGATCGCCGCGCCATGCGCCGACATTTCGCGTTCCAATCCGCCGAGCCAGGCATCGTCATAGACACGCTCACTCAACAGACGCTGGCGCTCACGCATGGCGCGCTCATACGCCGCCGCAGATTGGCCGTGTTGCGATGCGCGCGCCAGCGTCAGCCGGTCGAAGAATTTGCGCCGATCGCCGGCCGCGCCGGACCAGAGCCGATCCATCGCCGGCGTGAGCCACGTCATGCGCGCCGCTTCCGCGAGTTCAGATGCTGTCGCGGGCTGGCCGTTGCGACGCGCCAAGCGTTTGACGCCGCCTTCCGGCGTACGCTCAGCGCCGGCGCCGAGCGTGGTCTCTTCGCCATCCTGAATGACGCGCGCCGACACCGCCCAGGGCTGTGGCCGAAACTCATTGCCAGCGCGCGTTACGTCGGTGAGCGAGGCGCTGCGCAATCCCCTGCCCGGCGCGAGCATGGTCAGCGCCTCCAGAATATTCGTCTTGCCCGCGCCATTCGGCCCGAACAGACACACCGGGCGCGCGTCAAGCTCAAGATCGAGCGCGGCGTGATTGCGAAAATCTGCGAGGGTCAGACGCGCGATGGAAAGGGCGTGCGTCATCTCCCCCTCCTCTCGAGAGGAGGGGGCCGGGGGGTGGGGTGAAGCGCGACGCTTGAGCGTTTGCACGCAACGCAAATCAAATTCGGAACGTGCGGAGCGTCACCCCGCCCCCTGCCCCCTCCCCTCAAGGGGAGGGGGAATGAATTCAATTCTTTCACGTCGCTTCTCGCTCAAGCGAGAGCGGAGCGATCACTTCGATGCGATCCGTCACCACGCCGCCGCGCCAATCGCGCGGCACGGCGTCGAAGGTTTCGGGATCGTCGATGCCGCCAATGCCGGGGCGTTCCCCGCGGCGGATAGGGCCGACAATCATCACGTCTGTGTTTGCGTTCTGCATGCGTTGCAGGAACAGATTTGGGTAGCCCCAGGCGATCCAGCCATAGTTGACCGGCACAAACACGATGGTGTTGCGACATTCGTCCGGCGTCGCGCCGAACCAGCCGGTGAGCATGTAATCCTTGGCGCAACGCATGAGCCGCTGACGGCCGGTGACGCGCAAGTCCGGGCGCAGCTGACGCAGACGTTCGGCTGGGTTGGCGCCGTAAAAGGCGAGCCGCTCGTAATGCGCACCCGGCGTGGCGTCGAGATATGCGAGCAACAGATCGGCTTCGGCCGGATCGTTGCCTTTGAAGTTAATCAAGAAGCGCTCATCCGGGAACGCATCCAGCACTTCGCGCAAACTCGGCATTAGGCCGACGCCCTGCCCGCGCAGCGGAAACGTCGCTCCATCGTCAGCGGTGTAGCCGTAGCCGACATCGAGCGTGCGCAGATACGCCATCGTCTGCTCGCGCGTGACGCCTTCGCCATTGGTGCGGCAGTCCAGCGTCCAGTCGTGGAAGACCGCGAACTCACCGTCCGTGGTCGGATGGATGTCGATCTCGATCATGTCGGCGCCGAGCGCGAACGCCGCTTCCATCGATTGCAGCGTGTTCTCGAAGAAGGCGTGCTCGGGCGGATAGATGCGCGCAGCCGTGCAGGTCTCGTTGTCGAGATTCTCGCGATGATAATCGTGATGGACGCCGCGGTGCGAAAGCAGCGTGAGTTCGCCGGTCGGCGTGCCACGGAACGAGGCGTTGAACGACGCAATGCCGCCCGCCGCCAAGACGATGGCGCCGAGTACAATCCAGCGCTTGCGCATTATGGTTAGACCCGAAGCGGCATCAGCACGTAGAGCGCGTGCTCGTCGGCCTCGTCGCGCACCAGAGTCGGCGAACCGGAGTCAGCCAGTTCGAACACCGCTTCTTCGCCTTCAATCTGGCCGGCGACATCCATCAGATACCGCGCGTTGAAGCCGATCTCGAGCGCGTCGTCGCCATAGTCGGCGGCGATGTCTTCGGTGGCGACGCCAGCGTCCGGATTGTTGACGGTGAGTGTGATCTTGTCCTTGTCGAGCGCCAGACGCACCGAGCGCGAACGCTCCGCCGACACGGTGGCTACGCGGTCAACCGCTTCGGCGAACACCTTGTTGTTGACCTTGAGTTTCTTCGAATTGCCCTTCGGAATGACGCGCGCATATTCCGGGAAGGAGCCGTCGATCAGCTTCGAGGTGAGCACCGCGTCACCGAGCGCGAAGCGGATCTTCTGCGGCGACACCGCGATCTCGACCATGTCGGACGCGTCATCGAGCAGGCGCTTCAGCTCGTTGATGGTTTTGCGCGGCACGATGACGCCCGGCATCCCCTGCGCGCCCTTGGGCGCATCGGCGTCGGCAAGCGCGAGGCGGTGGCCGTCGGTGGCGACGGCGCGGAGCTTGGCGCCATTGGCGTCCACCGTGTGGAAGAAGATGCCGTTTAAATAATAGCGCGTCTCTTCGGTCGAGATCGCAAAGCGCGTCTTGTCGATCAAGCGACCTAAGTCAGTCGGCTCGATCTCGAACTTGGTCTCGAAGCCATCGGACGGCATGGACGGGAAATCGCCAGCAGGCAGGATGGGCAAATGCAGGCGTGACTTGCCGGCCGAGATGAAGAGACGGGGATCGTCGCCCGAGACATCGAACTTTACCGCCGAGCCATCGGGCAACTTACGCACGAAATCATAGAGATAGTTGGCGGGCGCGGTCGTCTGACCGCCGCGCTCAACTTCCGCCGGCGCCGCTTCCGAAATCTCGATGTCGAGATCGGTGGCGGTGAGCTTCAGGCTGTCGCCCTGCGCCGACAGCAGCACGTTGGACAGGATCGGTATCGTATTGCGCCGCTCAACAACGCTCTGGACGTGATTGAGTGCTTTGAGGAGCGCCGAGCGCTCGATCGTCAACCGCATTGCATCTTCCTGGCCATCAGCCCGCCGATGCACGTCTTGCTCTCGGAGGCTCGATACGATTACCCCCTGTGTGCGGCTGAGTCGCCGCCCGCAGGGGGTGAGAAACTACCAGAAGATACGCCAGCCCCAAGCCCGATTTTGCAAGACTTTGGGGCTGACCGATTTCCCAGCGCTAGGCTTAGGGCTCGCGGCGGATAGCGCGGGCGATGTTCTCGATTTCGGCCTTGAACGTCACGTCCTGCTCGACCAGAGCGGCGATACGATCGCGGGCGTACATTACCGTCGTGTGATCAAAACCGCCGAACCGAGCGCCGATATCCGGCAGCGACGCGTGAGTCATCTTACAGGCCAGGAACATGGCGATCTGGCGCGGGCGCGCGATCGAGTGGCGGCGCGTGCGCTCAAGCAGCTGCGCGAGACTCATGTTGTAGTGACGCGCCACCACTTTCTGCACCAATTGCACGGTGATCCGTCGCTCCGAAGCGTCGGACAATTTGGCCTGCAGAGCATTGGCGGCAGCTTCAAGCGTCACTTCGGTACCTCCCGAGATTTTCCATTCAATCAGCAATTGGCAGAGCGCGCCATCAAGATCGCGCCCACTTCCGTGCATGCGTTCCGCGATCATCTGTAACGCATCCGAAGCCACACTGAAGCCCGGCGTCAAGCGTTGATGATGCTGCACGCGCATTTCAAGTATGCGGCGGCGGAGCGACGCATCAGCTTCGAGTATTTCGCACGACGCCGCGCCTTTCAAGCGCGCACGCAACGTGTCGTCTAAACCTTCGAGTCCGGCAGCGCCATGATTTGCAGCAATGACCACTTGGCCGCCGCGGCGCGTTACATCGTTGAAAGTATCGAACGCTTCTTCTTCGGTGGCGCGCTTGCCGCAGATGCGATGAAAATCATCGATGATCAGCAAATCGGGTGCGCGCACGGCTTCCTTGAATGCGCCAGCGTCACGCTTCTTGTGCAACGCAGCCTGAAACTGTTCGAGAAATTCCTGGCCTGTCATCATCAGCACTTTGCGCTCCGGCGTGCGGATGGCTGCTTCCTGCGCGATCGCTGAAAGCAAATGGGTTTTTCCAAAGCCTGGGGCCGAGTGCAGCAACCACACCGGAAACGCCACGCCGGCGCCGGCGGCGATCATCTGCGCGACGGTGAAGGCGCGGTGGTTCGAAGCGTCCTGACAGAAGCTGTCGAACGAAAACGATTGCGGCTGGCCCGGGGGTGCGCCAGCGGCGCGCGCTTCCTCGATGCGCGCATCCGCGAGTTCGCGCAGGTCGCTCGGAATTTCGTGTTCCAGGAGAATCTGGGTCGAGACGATGCTTGGCTCGTAAAGGCGCAGCTGCGAATCCAGACGATGCTGGACCTGCTGCAGCAGCCGCTCCTTGGCGACTTGCGAGCCGGCTCTGAACAGAACCACGCCGTCCATCTCCGCCACCAGGCGAAGCGGATCGATGTAGGAGCGGAAGAAATCCGCGCCGAATTCCTTCAGCAAATCCTTCCGGACTAATTCGTAGGCTCGCGCCGACCCGATACCCGCCGAATCCCGGCGGGCGAACTCACCCTGTTCCATAGCAACCCCCGCTTAGAACTATTGTTTTTAGCCGCCCCCCGACGGACACACGTTCTCTGTTCGAGCCGAATACGTTTTCGGCCCAATGCGCTAGGCACCGGTCTTCACTGAAGCGTCGAACAGCGAGCGGGCTCGCCGGACAAGCGAAACTTGCGCCGATCGTTTGAGGTCGTCAACAGGGAGTTTTTAACTTCTTAGCAATATCCCCAGCAGCTTATAAATCGCTGATTTTATTGCAATTTTACCGCCTAGGCCGAAAGGCGTGTATGTCCGAACACGGAGGGATAATCACCGGTTTTCCCGGTGTCCACAGCGCTGAAATGTCAGGGATTCGCGAGCCCTTGTCGATCAAACTTCGACGGCTCGCGGGAACTTTAGGACGTCTTGCTGAGGGCCGCGACGCGGCTCGCGAGGCGTGACACTTTGCGGGCGCCGAGGTTCTTGTGCACCACACCCTTCGACACCGCCTTCATCGTCGCCGATTCAGCCTTACGCAGCGCTTCTTCGGCCTTTTTGGGATCGCCAGCGACGATCGCCTCTTCAACACCGCGCCACGTCGACCGCATGCCCGTACGACGCGCCTTGTTGACCACCGTGCGGCGGCCGATGACGCGATTGGCTTTCTTTGCGGACTTCGTATTCGCCATGAGAGAGGTATTCCAAACGATAGTTTCAGTGTGAAGCGGCGGGCTATAGCCTTGGCCGTTGCCGCCGTCAAATGATCAGCGGTGCTTAAAATCGGGGGGCCGCTTTGCGATAAAGGCCGCCATCCCCTCTTTCTGATCCTCGGTCGCAAACAGGCTGTAGAACAGCCGCCGTTCGAGCTTGAGCCCTTCGTTAAGCGGCGTCTCGAAAGCAGCGTTGACCGCCTCCTTGTTGGCCAGCGTGGAGATCTGGCCCATGCCCGCGATCTTCTTCGCCGCGGCCATGGTTTCTTCCATCAATTTGTCGGCCGCGACAACGCGCGCGACGAGCCCGCAACGCTCGGCTTCCGCCGCATCCATCATGCGGCCAGTGAGGCAGAGATCCATCGCTTTGGCTTTGCCGACGGAGCGCGTGAGCCGCTGCGACCCGCCCCATGCCGGCATCACGCCGAGCGTCACTTCAGGCTGACCAAACTTGGCCGTGTCGGCGGCGATAATGAAGTCGCACATCATCGCGAGCTCGCAGCCGCCGCCCAGCGCATAGCCCGCAACCGCTGCAATCAAAGGCTTTCGCGTGCGCGGCACGCGTTCGAGATTCGAGAACGGATCGCGCGCATAGAAGTCGCTGAACTGGCCTTCCGCCATCTGCTTGATGTCGGCGCCGGCAGCGAAGGCTTTTTCGGAACCGGTGATAACGATGCAGCCGATCGCGGCGTTGGCTTCGAACGCATCGAGCGCTGCGCTCAGTTCAGCGATCAGCGCATCGTTCAGCGCATTGAGCGCCTTCGGACGATTGAGACGAATGACGCCAACGCCGCCATCGGTTTCAACGAGAATATTTTCACAAGTCATGAGCGCTTGATGCGCCCGGCGCAGCGCAAAATCAATCGCCGCCGGTCGATGCCGGCAGCACGATGAGCTGCGCGCCCAGCCGTGTGCGGCCATTCGAACTCGTCACCGTAAAGCTCAGCCGCTCGCGCCCGCGCTGGAACACGAGCGCGCCATCCGGCTGTGGGCTTAGCCCCCAGCCAAGCTGCGGCAGCGCTTCATAGTAGAAATCGCGAACCGTGAGGCCGGACGCGTCGCCCTCCGCTTCGACCAGAACGATGCGACCGCCAGCGCCCGCGAAGCTCTCAGCCGCCGTTGCAATTTCCGTGAACCCTGGCGGCATCGGCAGATCGTCAATCGCCGCGAAATAGCGGGCCTCCGCGATCGCTGGCGCGGCGATTGCGATGACGGCTGCAAAGGCGAAACGACTCATGAGCGCAGTGTGCACGATCCCTCCCCGCTCGGGGAGGGTGTCGCGAAGCGCGCTTCGCGACGGGTGGGGCGGCAGCACAGGAGTTAGCAAGCATCTGCGCTGTCATCCCACCCGTCAGCTTTCGCTCCGCGCAAGCTGACACCCTCCCTTTTCAAGGGAGGGACCGCGCTAGCGCTGACACCTCGGACACCAGAACGTCGATCGCCCGCTGTGCACGGCGCGCTTAATCGTGCCACCGCAGTCCGGCGTCGGACACAGCTCGCCTTCGCGGTCATAGACGCGGAAACGCTGTTGAAAGCTGCCTTGCGCGCCATCGACGGCGGCATAGTCCGAAAGCGTTGAGCCGCCCGCCTCGATCGCTTCTTCGAGCACGACGCGGATGGCGTGATAGAGCTTTTCCAGACGCTGCGCGCCGATGCGGCCCGCCGCTTTCGACGGCGCAATGCCAGAGCGATGCAAGGCCTCGACGACGTAGATGTTGCCCAAACCAGCAACCACGCGCTGATCCAGCAACGCTGCTTTCACCGGTGCTTTCTTGTTTGCAAACGCGTGCTTCAAATACGGCAGATGAAATTCGTTGCCGAGCGGCTCCGGCCCCATGCCTTTGAAGAACGGGTGCGTGCTGAGCTCGCTTTCCGCGATGAGATCCATGTAGCCGAAACGGCGCGGATCGTTGAACTCCAGGCGCGCGCCCTCTTCCATATCGATCACGACATGCGTGTGTGTCGGATTGGTCGGTTCGGCATAGTAGAAATCGCCGGGCTGCCGTTTGGCGCCGAGCACCGTCCAGCGCCCAGTCATACCAAGATGCGTCACCCACACGGCGCCATCGTCCAAATGCGCGAGCAGATATTTAGCTCGGCGATCGAGCGTGACCACGCGGCGGCCGGAGAGCCTCGCGGCAAAGCGCGGCGGAAACGGAAAGCGCAGATCGGCGCGCTTCGTCCGCGCGCGCAGGATCGTGCGCCCCACCAGAGCCGGCGCCAGGCCACGGCGCACGGTTTCCACTTCGGGAAGCTCAGGCATGCGGCGAAATGCCAGAAATCAAACGCAAATCCATCGCCGCCCGATATAGCCCCGCCCCGCCGCCGCCGCTATGGTCCGGCCATGGCGAACACGAGTTCCGGCGACACCGCTTCCTTCGGCTTCCAGGACGTACCGAAAGACGAAAAGGCAGGACGCGTCCGCGCCGTGTTCTCGTCGGTCGCGTCGAAGTACGATTTGATGAACGATGCGATGTCGGGCGGCATGCATCGGCTCTGGAAAGACGCCGCCGCGGCTAAGCTCAATCCGCAACCGGGCGAACTTATTCTCGATGTCGCGGGCGGCACCGGCGACATCGCGCGGCGGCTCAAGAAGCTCGGCGATGGCGCAGCACAACGGCGCGGGCTTGAGCCACCGGAGATCCACGTCATCGACATCAACACCGAGATGCTCGAGGCCGGCCGCGCAAAAGGAGAGGGCGGGCTTCAATGGCATGAAGGCGATGCCGAGAATTTACCCGTCGATGACCATGTCGCCGATGCCTACATCATCAGCTTCGGCATCCGGAACTGCACCGATGTCCCCGCCGTTCTGCGCGAGGCCAAGCGCGTCTTGAAGCCCGCCGGACGCTTCTATTGCCTGGAGTTTTCGCGCCTCGCCATTGGCGGGCTCGAGCCAGTTTATGATTTCTATTCGTTTAACGCGATCCCGGCGCTGGGGAAATTGCTCGCAAACGACCCGGATTCTTACCGATATCTGGTCGAATCCATCCGCCGGTTTCCAGATCAGGAAGCTTTCTTGGCTATGATCCGTGAGGCGGGCTTCGCGCGCGCGGCCTATCGCAACATGGCCGGCGGGGTCTGCGCGCTGCATTGGGGTTGGTCGGTTTAGTGTCTTGGTCGGTTCTGATCCTCGTCCTTGCGATCGCGTTGCTGGTCGGTCTCGCCAATGGCGTGGTCGGTCACATTCGCCGATTGCTGCGCGTGGCGTTCACGCTGATCCGCTACGACGTGCTGCTGCCGGCTGAATATTACGACCGCTACCCGACAGCCCTGCAAGCCGCGCACACCGCGCTCTCGATCTTCTCCAAGCGCAAGCGCGGCCGCACCGTTGGCGAGCGCTTGGCCAAAGCGCTGGAACGGCTCGGCCCCGCTTATGTGAAAGTCGGCCAGTTCCTTGCGACGCGCCCGGACATGATCGGCGTCACCGTTGCGCAAGAGCTGGGTCGCTTGAAGGACCGGCTGCCGCCCTTCCCGCACACTGCGGCGCTCGACACGATCAATTCCGAACTCGGCGGCACCGAGAAATTGTTCGGCACCATCTCTGAGGCGGTCGCCGCCGCTTCGATCGCGCAAGTGCACCAGGCCATCATTCCGCGCCAAGGCGTGGTCGCCATCAAAGTGCTGCGCCCGCGCATCGAAAAGAAGCTGGCCAAGGAAATGGCCGCGCTGCACTTCCTGGCTTGGTGGATCGAGCGGCTGTCGCCGCGTTCGCGCCGGCTTGAGCCGGTGCAGTTCATCGACACCGTCTCGTCCGCCATGGAACGAGAGCTCGATCTACGCCTGGAAGCGGGTGCGGCCGCCGAATTCCGCGAAGTCGCGGCGAAAGACGGCTACCTCGCCGTGCCGGAGATCGATTGGTCGCGCTCGGCCAAGCGGGTGATGACGCTCGACTGGATCGACGGCACGCCGCTCACCGATCTGAAAGCGCTCGACAAAGCCGGCGCCGATCGCAGCGAGCTCGCCATCAAGATCACACGCGGCTTCCTCGCCGCCGCCCTCGACCACGGCTTCTTCCACGCCGACATGCACGAGGGCAATTTGCTCTACGGGCGCGACGGCCAGCTCTGGATCGTCGACTTCGGCATCATGGGCCGCATCGGCCACAAAGAGCGCCGCTACCTCGCCGAAATTCTCTATGGCTTCCATCGCCGCGATTATCGCCGCGTCGCCGAAGTCCACCACGAAGCCGGCTACGTGCCGGACAAGTTCACCATCGAAGAATTCGCGCAGGCTTTGCGCGCCATCGGTGAGCCGATCTTCGGCAAGACCGCAGACGGCATCTCGATGAGCCGCCTACTTTTGCAACTGTTCGACGTTACCCATCTGTTCGGTATGCACCTGCGCCCAGAACTGGTGTTGCTGCAAAAGACCATGGTTCAGGTCGAGGGCGTCGCCCGCGGCCTCGATCCGCAACACGATATGTGGAGCGCCTCGCGCCCGATCGTGGAGCGGTGGGTGCAACGCGAATTGGGCGCGGAAGCGGTGACCAAGCGCGGCATAGACGAAGCCGCACAAGCGCTCGCCGCCATGCGCCGGCTGCCGCAAACGCTGACCGCCATCGAAGCTGCTGCCCGCAAAGTCAGCATCGAGGCGCCGCGCGAGGACCGTAAATGGTACCAGATGCCGGTATTCTGGATTGGCATGCTCGCCGGCGCGGTGCTCGCGCTTGTGCTGAGCGCCAGTGAGAGCCCACAGGTAACGCCCACGCAACCGGCGCCGGCGCCCGCCCGTATAGAAGCTGTGCAACCCGCAGAACCGGCCCCTTCAGCCACGGCAACGATCCCGCCCGCTGATGCGTCAGGCGAGCCTATCCCGGCGCCGCCGCCAGAGCTGGACGCCGAGAAAGCCGCGACGCCATGAGCGACAAGCGCGTTCTTCTGATCATTGGTGGCGGCATCGCTGCTTACAAAAGCCTGGAGCTGATCCGGCTGTTGGCGAAGGCCGGCGTCAAGTCGCGCGCAATCCTCACCAAAGCCGGCGCGGAATTCGTGACGCCGCTCTCTGTCGGCTCGCTCACGCAAGACAAGGTCTATCAGGATCTGTTCAATCTCACCGACGAAAGCGAGATGGGCCATATCGAGCTCTCGCGCTCGGCCGATCTGATTGTCGTAGCACCCGCAACCGCCGATCTCATCGCCAAGGCCGCGCACGGCCTAGCCAACGATCTCGCCTCCACGACGCTGCTCGCGACCGATACGCCAGTGCTGATGGCGCCGGCGATGAACGTGCGCATGTGGCAGCACGCGGCCACGCAGCGCAACGTCGCGCGCCTGCAAGCCGATGGCGTCCACTTCGTCGGCCCTGACGAAGGCGAGATGGCGTGCGGCGAATACGGCCCCGGCCGCATGTCCGAGCCGCAAGCGATTCTTGGTGCGATCAAAACGCTCCTCGCCGACGGCCCGCTCAAAGGCAAACGCGCGCTGGTCACCGCAGGCCCCACGGTGGAGCCGATCGATCCGGTGCGCTTCATCTCCAATCGCTCCAGCGGCAAGCAAGGCTACGCCATCGCCGCCGCACTCGCTGAACTCGGCGCCGATGTCACGCTCGTCTCGGGCCCGACCAACCTGCCCGCCCCGCTCGGCGTACGACGCGTTTCAGTGGAAACGGCGCATCAAATGCTGGAAGCATCGGAAGCGTCGTTGCCGCTCGATGTCGCCGTCATGGTCGCCGCCGTCGCCGATTGGCGCCCAGCTGAAGCCGCCGACGCGAAACTCAAGAAGGACAAGGGCGGTGTTCAGGCCATCTCGCTTGTCGAAAACCCTGACATCCTCGCCACGCTCTCGAAGCCCGGCAAGAAGCGCCCGAAACTGATCGTGGGCTTTGCGGCGGAGACCGATCACGTCGAAGAACACGCGCGCGCCAAGATCGCCAAGAAGGGCTGCGACTGGATCGTCGCCAACGATGTCTCCGGCGATGTCATGGGCGGCGACAACAACCAGGTGTTGCTGATCACCAAAGACGGCAGCGAAGCTTGGCCGCACATGGCGAAAGACGCCGTGGCGAAGCGGCTTGCGATCGAGATAGCGCAGGCCCTCGCTGGTAGGTCTGCGTTGAAGAAATAAGGTTCGATGGCCCAACGCCAACGAGAGAAAAGGCCCTTACGGGACGAGCCTTGCTCGGCGTCCTCGCCTTTGCGCTGATCTTCTTCCTCACAATGTTCGTGGGGGTCGCAGTCGTCGTCGGCGCCATGAACGTCGGTCCAAGAGAGGCCGCCCTCTTCACACTGCTCCCCGCTACCCTTTTGGGGTTGGCAGCAGCGATTCATGGCCCTTCACGACGCTTTTTCAGCTGGATCATTTTTCTAAGTTGAATGGCTGCGACCCGTACCGCTTCATGACGGCGGTGTGACGCAGCCGGAACTTGCCGTTTAAGGGCTTGAGCCGCGCGCGCGACGCGCTATATCCACCCCTCCACTCTAACCCCGCCGACTGAAGCGCTGAGCGCGACCGCGCGCCACGTAAGGACCCACGACTGCATGAGCTTCCAGAACCACAACGAACGCCGCGAAGCCGCCGACGCCGCCAAGAAGGCGATGCTGGAAAAATTCAAGACCAAGGCGACAGCACCGGTCGATCCGGCCGTCGCCGCGCAAAAGGCCGCTGAAGCGCAAGCGCGTGAAGAAAAGCGCGTCGCCGCCGAGCAGAAGCGCCGTGAACGGGTCGAATTCGAAAAGCTCGAACGCAAGCTGGCCATCGAAGCGAAAGCCAAGGCCGAAGCGGAGGCCGAAGCACTCGCGGCCGAAGAGGCAGAGCGTAAGCGCTTGGCCGATATCGAAGCCGAAGAAATCCGCGCCTTCGAACAAAAAGCCCGCCGCGACCTGAAATACGCCGCGCGCAAAGCGCGTCAGAAGTAAGCGGCTAGCTCTTCCGCCTTCTCTTGCCGCGCGCGACTTCGGTCGCCAGCGCGTCGAGCTTGACCTCCCAGAAACCACGAAACTGCTCGACCCATGCGTCGACCTGCTTCAGTGGCGCCGCGTCGACAACGTAAATGCGCCGTGGCCCCTCGCTGCGCACGCTTGCGAAGCCGCCCTCGCGCAGCACTTTCAAATGCTGCGACACAGCCGGCTGGCTGATGCCGAACTCGCGCTGAATGACGGTGACGATCTCGCCCGACGTATGTTCGCCCCCCGCCAGCAGCTCCAAAATCCGCCGCCGCACCGGATCGCCGAGAACGTCGAACGCGTGCATCACGCCTCGCCGCTATAGAATTTGCGCGTGCGTTCGGCGCGCTCGGCCGCTTTCGCCGCATCTTCGCCGCCGCGCGCATCAGCCTCGCCCCAAGCCTGCGCACTCTTGCGCATGAAGAGCTTGCCGTCATCGGTCGTATGCCAATCGTTGGCGGCTTCAGCGGGGCGCACCGCGTTGCGATAGTGGCGCGCCAACCCCATAAGGCCGAGCTCCCAACCAACGCCGACAGCACCGGGGCCGAACATGTCCCAATGCTCTTCCGGGTGAGCAATGTGGCGCAATTCCAGCCGCGCGCGCTCGCCTTCCGGCGACAGCGAGACTTCAACCCAGCTTACGCCGCCGCCGAACTCCCAGGTCATCGCCAATTCGCGCGGCGGCTCGCAGCGCGTGATCGTGCCGCCGGCATTGCCCTCAACCTGATAACGGCCGCCAAGCTTCAATTCACCGGTCACCGGCGCGAACCAGCGCGGCAGGCGCTCGGCCTTGGAGAGCGCGTCCCACAAATCCTCGACGCTGGTGTCATAAGCGCGCGAGAGCACGACTGTTTTCGTGGGCTTACCGTCGCGCTCGCCATGGCGGACGTCGCGATGCACCGCGCCAATCAAACCCAGAATATCGCTGCTCATATCGTGTTTTCCTCGCCGCAATCGTATAAGTCATGACTTATATCCGTGCAAGTGATTTGGCGTTTCAATGCGAATCCGCGTTATTCGGCGTCATGAGCAACACCGTCCGCATCCAAGTCGCGCCGCTGCCGCACTTCGAGGGCTTGCAACTGCCGGCCTACGAAACCGCGCTCTCGGCGGGTATGGATCTGCGCGCGGCTGTGCCTGAGAACAAACCCATGACGATCGCGCCCGGCGCGCGCGTGTTGGCGCCGACAGGGCTGACCATCGCGTTGCCCGCTGGTTACGAAGCGCAAGTGCGCCCGCGTTCAGGGCTGGCGCTGAAGCATGGCGTCACATGCCTCAACACACCGGGCACGATCGACGCGGATTATCGCGGCGAGGTGAAGGTCATCCTGATCAATCTCGGCCAAGAGCCTTTTGTGATCCAACGCGGCGAGCGCATCGCGCAAATGGTGATCGCGCCGGTGACGCAAGGCGCGTGGGACGTGGTCGCCACGCTCAGCGAAACCGCGCGCGGCGCCGGCGGCTTTGGCTCGACCGGGCGGGGCTAACGACGCGAGCGCAGGCCGATAAAGCTGGAGCGCTTGCGCGGACGCGGACGTGCTTCTTCCTCAACCTCTTCTTGCACGACTTCGGGTTCGTCCGGCGTAGCGTCCTCATTGGCTGCGCGGTCGATCGCGGCGCGATCCTCTCGATCAAGATGAACCTCGCTGCTCGACTGGCGCGCTGCTTCAATAGAGCGGCGGAAGGCGACCGGATGCGCCATCGGCGGAAAGCGGATCACGGCGTCGCCCGTACCAGTGACGACAATGCTCCCATAGCCGAACATGCGCGCGATCAAAGATTGATCCAACGTCACCCCTTCGACGCTCTCGACCGAAAGCTCTTGCGTCTTCCGATTAAGCCAGCCGCGCTTCAGGATCACGCGCCGATTGGTGACCGCAAAATCCGTCGTCGACATAACGATCCACGAGCGCACAAAAATGAAAATGCCGACGATGATGATGCCGAGAAAGATCAGCGCCGCCCAGGCGCCGAACCAAAACACGCCCGGATACTGGCCGCGCGAAAGGATTTCCTCGCCCGGGGCGAGGCTTGAGTCGATGTATCGCATAAGAAGCCAACCCCCGCGCAGCGCGCGCGTTCCCAATCAGTTGGAACAGCGCCGCGTTTGCATTACCTACAGGCCATGAGCGCCTTCTCAGCCGACGAACATGAGCGTTATGCGCGCCATATCCTGTTGAAGGAGATTGGCGGGCCTGGTCAGCAAAAGCTGAAAGCCGCGACTGTCGCGATGGTCGGCGTCGGCGGGCTCGGCGCACCGGCGGCGCTCTATCTCGCCGCCGCTGGCGTTGGCACGCTACGCCTGATCGATTTCGACACCGTCGCGCTCTCAAACTTGCAGCGCCAAGTGCTGTTCCGGACTGACGACGTCGGCGAACCGAAGATTTCCAGCGGCGAGAGTGCGCTCTTGGCTCTCAACCCGCATGTCGAGATCGACGCACGCAGTGAACGGCTGGACGACGCCAATGCCTCAGAACTCCTGGACGGCGCTGACATCGTGCTCGACGGCAGCGACGATTTCGCGACGCGCTTTGCCGTCAATGCCGCCTGCCGCGCGCTCGACATCACGCTGATCTCCGGCGCTGTCGGGCGATGGGATGGGCAGGTGGCGACGTTCAAGCGCGGCGGCCCCTGCTATCGCTGTCTCGTGCCCGAGACGCCGCCCGATGCGGAAACATGCGCCCAAACCGGCATCGTCGGCGCGCTGACCGGCGTGATCGGATCGATGATGGCGCTTGAAGCGATCAAGGAGGTCGCCGGCGCCGGAGCAAGTCTCGCGGGCCGTTTGCTGATCTATGACGCGCTCGCGGCGCAGGCGCGCGTCGTCGCGCTACCGCGTGATCCGACTTGCCCCGTGTGCAGCCATGACTGAGCACGTTTGGCGCGAGCGCCTCATCGCCGCCGCCCGACGCGATTACGAAACGCGCGCGCGCCTCGCCGCCAACGGCGATCTCTTCATCGGCTATCACCCCGAGATGGAGGCCGTGCACAATGAAAACGCCGCGCTGCTTGACGATGCGTTCGACGCCATCGGCTGGCCCGGCCGCGACAAGCTGAGCGATGACGGCGCCGCCGCCGCATTCGTCATTCTACAACACGCCATCGGCAAGCCTGACATTCAGCGGCGCGGGCTCGAACTGATGCTCGAGCAAATCCCGCTCGGCGCCGCCAACGCGCTCGATGCGGCCTACCTCGCCGACCGCATCGCTACGTTCGAAGGCCGAGAGCAGACCTTCGGCACGCAATTCGATTGGGATTCCAACGGCCAACTCTCGCCCTCGCCGACGCGCGACATCGCGGACCTCGACGAACGCCGCGCCAGCGTGGGGCTGCCGCCGATTGCCGACGCCATCGCCGAAATGCGCGCCAATGCCGCCGCGGAAGGCCAAGCCGCGCCCGCCGATCTCGCCACACGCCGCGCCGAATTCGAAATCTGGGCCCGGCGCGTCGGTTGGCGCGCTTGACCCAGCGCGCTCGCGCGTCACTCTAGCGAGGACGGAGGGTGGACATGCGGTGGTTACTTGGCGGCCTGTTGGTTCTTATCGGAATTGTCGCAATTCTGGCGGTCGGCGGCTATTTCGCGCTGAAGCGTGACGACATTGCCTACGAGACCTTGGCGGCGCGCTACGAAAGCGCGGCCTCGCGCTATGTCGATCTGCCCGGCGGCATTCGCATGCACTATCGCGACGAAGGCGATCCAAATGCGCCCACGCTGTTACTGATCCACGGCTTCTCGGCGTCGCTGCACACTTGGGAGCCTTGGGTCGAGCGTCTCGCCACCGGCGAGCAGCGTCTCAACGATTATCGCGTCATCACACTCGATCTCCCCGGCCACGGCCTCACCCGGGCGCCGGCTGGCTATCAAGCCTCGATCGAAGCGTTCCGCGACGCCGTGGAAGCGTTCGTGCGCTCGCAGCAGCTCAGCAATTTCGCGCTCGCCGGCAGTTCGATGGGCGGCAATGTCGCGTGGGAGTACGCACTGGCGCACCCCGAGCAAGTGAACGCGCTGATCCTGGTCGATGCATCCGGTTGGCCCGAAACGCGTGCGGAGTACGCCGAAGAGCCTCTCATTTTCAAGCTGCTGCGCAGCCCTGCCGCACCGCTTTTGCGCGACCTCGACAACACCGCGCTCGTTCGCCAAGGCCTGGAAAACTCGTTCGTAGATACCGCGCTCGTCGACGACGCGATGGTGGCGCGCTACACAGAACTTTCGCGCGCACCAGGCCATCGCGACATCCTGCTGCAAATCACGCTCGGCTTCCGCGAACGCAACTACGCAACGCCTGAGCGCCTGGCGGCGCTGCAGATGCCGACTTTGGTTTTCACCGGCGATCAAGACCGCCTCATCCCGCCGGAGAACGCGCAGCAATTCGCTGACGCGATTCCAAACGCGGAACTGGTTGTGTTCGAAAACGTCGGCCACATCCCGCAAGAAGAGCGGCCGAACGAATCGTCCATGGCGGTGCATGAGTTTTTGTATCGGATCATCGAAGGTTCGGCGCTCGCGCCAGCGGCAGTTGCGGCGGAGTAAAACTTATGCGCACGTCGCGCCGCACGCTTCTCGCAGCAGCGTCGCTGGCGGCGCTGCCGCGCGCGGCCTGGGCGCAAACGCTGGCGCGCGGTGTGTTCACACACGGGGTCGCCTCCGGCGATCCGCTTTCTGATGGCGTGATTTTGTGGACGCGCTTTGTCGGCGAAGGCGGGACACGGATTGCGTGGGAAGTTGCGGAAGATGAGAGCTTCGCGCAGATTGCACAACGTGGCGAAGCGAACGCGACAGCGGCGACGGATTATTGCGTCAAGATCGATGCGCGCGGCCTCGCGCCGGACCGGCGCTATTTCTATCGCTTCCTCTCCGGCGGCGAGCCATCGCCCACCGGCATCACGCGCACCGCGCCCGCGAGCGACGGCGATGCGCTCACCATCGGGCTCGTCTCCTGCTCCAACTTCGCCTTCGGCCATTTCCACGCTTACGGCCATCTCGCCGCCCGCGACGACATCGACATTGTCCTGCACACAGGCGATTACATCTACGAATACGGTGCCGACGATTATCCGAGCCCGCGCGAAGCCGTGCCGGGCCGCACCTTCGATCCGGCGCACGAGGTCGTCACGCTCGCCGATTATTACGCACGCTACGCCGCCTATCACACCGATCCCAACCTGCTCGAACTGCGCCGCACCAAGCCGATCTCCGTCACCTGGGACGATCACGAGATCGCCAACAACGCCACCGCGACGGGCGCGCAAAATCATCAACGCAACGAAGGCACGTACACCGATCGCCTCGCTGCCGCGTCGAAAGCTTATTTCGATTGGATGCCGATCCGCGGCGCCAGCGTCTATCGCCACTTCGATTGGGGCGACCTCGCGCGCATCGCTTTGCTCGATACGCGCATCGCTGGCCGGCAGCGGCAATTGGATTATCGCCGCGCGCTCGGCATGCGCTTGCTACAAGACGGCGAAGGCGCCGCAGCCGCGTTCGATGAATTCCGCCGCTCCCAACTCCACGATCCGGGCCGCACCATACTTGGCGCCGAACAGGAAGCGTGGCTTGCAGACGCGCTCGCGCAATCGCGCGCACGCGGTCAGCCTTGGCAGATCATGGCGCAACAAGTCGTGGTCGGCGCGCAGGTGAGCGGCGAAGGCGCCGAGGCGATGGTGTCGCCGGAGGCGCACGGCAATGTCCGCCGATATGCCCGGATCGCCGAGCGGCTGAGCCGCCACGGCTTGCCCTGGAATCTCGATGCTTGGGACGGCTATCCCGCCGCGCGCACGCGTTTTCTTGCGGCGTGCACTGCCAACGCCAACAACGCCGTCGTGCTCGGCGGTGATAGCCACAACACGTGGCTGAACAATCTCGCCGCAGAGAGCGGCGATCGGCTGGCGGCGATCGAGTTCGCCGGCGGCAGCGTCACCTCCCCCGGCCTCGAACGCGCGCTCGCCAACGCCGCACCCGGCCAACGCGAAGCCATGATGCGCGCAGCCAACCCGCACTTGGCCTGGTGCGACGCCACCAATCGCGGCTATGGCGCGCTGCGTTTCACGCGCGACGCTTGCGAGGCCGATTGGGTGGCGTTCGCCGACGTGCGCAGTACGGAGATGCAGACGCCGACTGTGACGCGTCTAGTTTCTGAAGCCAGCACGAACGCTGGCCCCGGCGCATGGTCTCCACAACACGTCGATATCCGCCACCCGCGTTAGACCTTGCATCGCCGCGCGACGTTCGCCATGCGTGAGTCATGACCGATTGGCTCCGTGGCGCAGTCATCTACCAGATCTATCCGCGCTCGTTCCGCGACAGCGACGGCGATGGTGTTGGCGATCTCAAGGGTGCGATTGAAAAGCTCGATCACATCGCCTCGCTCGGCTGCGATGCAATATGGCTTTCGCCCTTCTTCCGCTCGCCGATGAAGGATTATGGTTATGACGTCAGCGACTACATCGACGTCGATCCGCTGTTCGGCTCGATCGCGGATGCCGATGCGCTGATCAAACGCGCGCATGAACTCGGCCTGAAAGTTATCATCGACCAAGTCTGGTCGCATTCATCCGATCAGCACGCCTGGTTCACCGAAAGCCGCGCCAGCCGCGATAATGCGAAAGCCGATTGGTACGTCTGGGCCGACGCGAAGCCGGACGGCTCGCCGCCCAACAATTGGCAAGCCATGTTCGGCGGCTGCGCTTGGACGTGGGACGCGCGGCGGCGGCAGTATTATTTGCACAACTTCCTGCCCGAGCAGCCCGATCTCAATGTGCGCAATCCGGCTGTGCAGGACGCGTTGCTCGATGTCGCGCGCTTCTGGCTCGACCGCGGCATCGATGGCTTCCGGCTCGATGTCGTGAACTTCTTCGTGCAAGACGACGCCCTGCGCGACAATCCGCCAATCACCACGCTCAAACGCGCGCCGCCGCGTCCGCACCAATTCCAACGCCATCTCTACGACCGCACGCAACCTGAGACGCTTCGCTTCATCGCCCGCCTGCGCGCGCTTCTGGATCAGTACGGCGCCATGGCCGTGGGCGAGATCGAAGATGAAGAGCCGCTGAAGGTGCAGCGCGAGTACACAGACGGGCCGGATCGTTTGCACACGGCCTACTCGTTCTTCCTGCTGCGCCAGCGCGCCATGACGCCCGCAATCATCACCGACGCGATGGCGCAATGGGAAGGCGCGCGCGGCTGGCCATCCTGGTCGCTCTCCAACCACGACGTCATCCGCTTCCCCACCCGCCTCGCCGACAACGATCCGCAGCGCACAAAGCTCATGCTTGCGCTGCTGCTCTCGCTCCGCGGCGCGGCGTTTCTCTATCAGGGCGACGAACTCGGCCTGCCGCATGCGGAGGTGCCGTTCGAACGCTTACACGATCCCGAAGCGATCGCGTTCTGGCCGAGCGGCATTGGGCGCGATGGCGCGCGTACGCCGATGCCGTGGCGGCGCGATGCAAACGTCGCGGGCTTCACAGAGGCGGCCGACGCCTGGCTGCCGCTCGATCCCCGCCACACCGCGCTCGCCGTCGATGCGCAAGAAGGCGATCCGGCCTCCATGCTCGCTTTCACGCGCACGATGATCGCGCTGCGCAAGCAAAGCGCCGCGCTGCGCGAGGGCGAATTCATTGCGCTCGATGCGCCCGAGCCCGTGCTCGCCTTCGAGCGCCGCGCCGACGGGGAGCGCATGCTCTGCCTGTTCAATCTGGGGCCCGACCCGGTGCTCCGCCCGCTACCGGCGGGCGCTGCAACCAAGCTCACCATCGGCGAGGCGCATCTCCAGGCCGGCGGGGTGACGCTGGGCGGGTATTCCGGCCTCCTGGTCGCACTCTGAGGCGAACCGGTTGGCCACGGCCGCGAGTTACATTATAACCTGCCCGGGATGACACCGAGCAGCAGAACGCCGGATCGGAAGCAGGGGCGCGTCTTCACGCGCGCTTTCGCCATGCTGGCCGCCGCCGCCGCGCTTTTCCTGCAAATCTTCGTCGTCCAAACCCACACCCACGCTCGAACCCCGCTCGGCAATGCCGGATACGAGCGTGTCGCCGACGCGCACGGGCCCGGCGACGGCCCGGGCCACGCGCACGTCAGCGCCACCCACGAACAAGCCGGCTGCATCGTCTGCTCGGTGTTTGCGTCATCGGGCCAGTCGATCGCGCCGGATGCAGCGACGCTCAGCGCCGGCCATAACGCCGCTTACGAAACCGCAGCGCTTGCTATCCGCCGCGCGCCACGTGCACTCACGCACGTCTGGCAGAGCCGCGCACCACCGACCGCTCTCTAAGCAACGACCGCCGCGCTCTCTCGCTGAGCGCAACGCCGCGCGCTTTCGCGCGCACACCACGCTTAGAGGCTTATCATGCGTACCATTTTCAGAACCTATCTGCTCGGCTTCGTCGCCTTCGCCGTCCTCGTCCCCAGCGCCGCTCTCGCTCAAGAGGCGGAGACCGGACAAGAAATCATCGTCACCGCGCCGCTTGAAGGCTCGCGCATCGAGAGCTTGCAGGGTGCGGAAGTGCTGCGCCGCGACGACATTATCGCGCAGCTCAATGGCGGCTTGGGCGACACGCTGGACGCCACGCCCGGCATCGCCAGCACCTTCTTCGGCGCCGGCGCCAGCCGCCCGATCATCCGCGGCCTCGGCGAAGACCGCGTCCGCGTGCTGCAAAACGGCATCGGCACGATCGACGCCTCCACCGCTTCGCCCGACCATGCCGTCACCTCTGACGGCCTCGACGCCGAGCGCATCGAAATTCTGCGCGGTTCGGCGGCTTTGGCGTATGGCGGCAACGCCATTGGCGGCGTCGTCAACGTCATCGATCAATCGATCCCGACACGCGCCGTTGACGGCCTCAACGTCGATGCGCTGCTAGCCTACTCGACCGTTGACGAAGGCATGCACGGCGCGGCGCGCGCGCAATTCGGCGCCGGCCCCGCTGCCTTCAACCTCTCCTACGCCGCCAGCCAAACCGATCCGTACGAAACTCCGCTCGGCGTCGCGCCCAATCAATATAACGAAACGATGAGCTACGGCGCCGGCGGCGCGCTCGTTGGCGGCTGGGGCTTTGCTGGCCTCGCCATCAAGCGCAGCGAAAACGAATACGGCCTCTTACCGCACCACGATGATGAACCCGCCGGCCACATCGAACTCGAACAAACCCGCATCGAGTCACGCGGCGATTTCCGCGTCGACTGGGGCCCTTTCGATCGCCTCGACTACGGCATCCAGCATTCGGATTACACCCACACCGAGTTCGAAGGCGACGGCGAAGCCGGCACCATCTTCGATAGCGAAGGCTGGGAAGCCCGCCTCGAAGCACACCATGGCGGCGAGCGCCTGGACGGCGCCATCGGTCTGCAATTCTCCGACGTCGATTTCGGCGCTGTCGGCGAAGAAGCCTTCATCACCGACACCAATACGCGAGACGTCGGCATCTTCGTCGTCGAACGCTTGGATTTCGGCCGCTGGGGTCTCGAGGGCGGCGCGCGCTTCGAGCAGCGTGAGTTGGATAACGTCACCATCGGCAGCCGCGAATTCGATACTTGGAGCGCATCGGGCGGCGTCTTCTTCCGTCCGGCCGAGAACTGGTTCCTCGGGGCGACTTTGGCCCGCACCGAACGCGCGCCGACCGCCGTCGAGCTCTTCTCCGATGGCTTGCACTTGGCGACCGAGACTTACGAAATCGGCAATCCCGATCTCTCGCCGGAAACGGCGCTCTCGTTCGAGGCCTCCGCCCGTTACGATAGCGGCCCGCTCCGCTTCGAACTCAATCTCTTCCGTATGGAGTTCGAGGACTATATCGCGCTGCTCGATACGGGCGTCGTCTTCTGGGTCGATGAAGACACCGACACGGACGGCTTCGATCCGCCGGACGCCGCGCCCATCGACGCCGAAGAATTCGGCGTGTTCGCCTTCGGACAACAGGATGCGACCTTCCAGGGCGGCGAGTTCATTGTCACCGCGCGGCTGTTCGAGACGAACGGCTTCGCCATCAGCACAGACGCGGCTTACGATTGGGTGCGCGCCAGCTTCGATGGCGGCGGCGCCCCACCGCGCATTCCGCCGGCTTCGCTGACGCTCGGCGTCGCCGCAGATGGCGAACATTGGTCGGGTCGCGTCGAAGTCGTGGATGTGGCGGAGCAGGATCGTCTGGCGGCGTTCGAAACAGCGACCGACGGCTACACATTCGTCAATGCCGGCGTCGCGTTCCGTCCGCACGGCGTCGACAGCCCGTGGAGTTTGCGTCTCGACGCACGCAATCTGACGGACGAAGAAGGCCGCGTGCACAGCTCATTCTTGAAGGATGATCTGCTGCTGCCCGGGCGCAACTTCCGCTTCACGGTGCTGGCGAGCTTCTAATCGAACACCCGTCATTCCGGACGCGCGATCCGGAATGACGGGTGTTGTTTACTGGTCCGAACCGGCGAACATCAAACCGAACTCGGTGACCGCAGGCGCGGCGGCGCGCATGGCGGGCAGATCGGAGGCGAACTCGCTGTCGCCCAAGACGCCAGTCGGCTCGTTCGCGGCTTCGAAATGGACGCGCACGCGGCAATTGTTTTGATCGCCCAGTTGGCCGCCATTCCACTCGGAAACCCAGCCGCCATAATCCCAGCCAAAGCCCCAGAGACGAAACGGCCCGCCGTTCGCCGCTTCGACGCGCGCGATGTCGTCACCGATCGCGATATTGTGCGGCCCGCGCCACAAACTGCCTTCGCCGGACACAGTTACGCTTGCCGGCGCGGTTTTCGCATCATCGGCCCAGACGATCTCAAGCCGCCGCGCCGTGTCACCCGGATAAAGCACGGTCACGGTGTAGCTCTCGCCTTCGGGCCCCGGCATCGTCTCTTCGCGCAGATTGTCGGCGCCATACGCCGCCGCCAGCGCATCGAACGAAACATGCGCGAAGGCGTCACAGAGCAACGACAGCTCGGTATCTGCGGACGCCGCCTCCTCCGTGTTCGGCGGCGCCGGATCGCATGCAGCCAGAGCGAACGCGGCGATCGCAAATAGCGCACGTTTCATCGGTTCGCTCCTTGGCGCTCGCGCGCTTACAGCATGGATGGGATGACGCGGTCCGGTGGCTTGTGGCCGTCGGCGAAGGTCTTGATGTTGATGATGACCTTCTCGCCCATATCGATGCGGCCTTCGAGCGTGCCCGAACCCATATGCGGCAACAGCACGACGTTGGTCAGCTTGCGCAGCTTCGGATTGATCGCAGGCTCATGTTCGAACACGTCGAGGCCAGCGCCCGCGAGTTCACCCTTCTCCAGCATGCGCGCCAACGCCGCTTCATCGATCACCTCGCCGCGCGCGGTATTTACCACGTAGGCGTGCGGCTTCAGCAGCGCCAAGCGGCGCGACGAGAGCAAGTGATAAGTCGCCGGCGTGTGCGGGCAGTTGACGGAGACGATATCCATCCGCGCCAGCATCTGGTCGAGGCTTTCCCAATACGTCGCCTCAAGCTCCTGCTCGATGTGCGGGCTCACCTTGCGGCGGTTATGATAGTGGACCTGCAAACCAAACGCGCGCGCGCGCCGCGCCACGGCTTGGCCAATGCGGCCCATGCCGATAATGCCAAGGCGCTTGCCCCAAATGCGACGGCCCATCATCCAGGTCGGCGACCAGCCGACGAACTCATCGCGCTCGATCACCTTCACGCCTTCGACGATGCGGCGCGGCACGGCGAGGATGAGCGCCATGGTCATGTCAGCCGTGTCTTCGGTGAGGACGCCCGGCGTGTTGGTGACAGTAATGCCGCGCTGCACGGCAGTGGCGACGTCGATGTTGTCGACGCCGGCGCCAAACTGCGCGATCAGCCGCAACTGTTCGCCAGCACGCGACAGCACGCGGCCATCAACGCGATCGGTCACCGTCGGCACCAACACATCGGCGCGCGCGACGGCGGCCGCGAGGTCCTCGGTCGTGAACGGCTTGTCCTCGACATTGAGTTCCGCATCGAACAATTCGCGCAGCCGCGTTTCCACCGGATCGGGCAGACGGCGTGTGACGACAACTTTGAGCTTCTTCGAGGGCATTCAGACTCCATAAACCACGATCCGCGCCGCTCCAAGGCAGACCCATTAAACCGACCTTCACGCGCCCGTCGCATGATCCGCCTTCCCTTCCGGCATGAAGGGCAAGAGCTAAAGGTTGGGTAGATGCGCCGTGGGAAAATCGCCGCGATTGTCGCGGCCGCCGCTTTTTTAGCTTTGGGCGCCGCCAGCGCCGACACCCCGGCCGTGGGTACCGACTCACAGCTACCGGTTCCCCGCTTTGTCAGCCTGAAAACGCCCGGCGCCAACGGCCGCCACGGCCCCGGCCTCGAGCACCGGGTCGACTGGATTTATGAGCGCGCCGGCCTGCCGCTGCAGGTCACCGGCGAAAGCGGCCCCTGGCGCCGCGTGGTCGATCCGGACGGCGCCGTCACCTGGATGCACGGCCAGAGCCTCGACAATCGCCGCATGGCTTATGTCCGCACGGAAACACCGCTGCGCCGATCGGCCCGGACCGATTCTCGCACCGTCGCCTATCTCGGCGAAGGCGTTGTCGGCGCGCTGACGGGCTGCGAAGGCGAATGGCGCCGCGTCGCTGTCGGCGGCCGTGTCGGATGGGTCGAAAACGACGCGCTCTGGGGCGCGGAGTGCGAGGGACTCTAAAGGCCAAACCCTTGTTTTCGGTCGCATACCGCCTAACGGGCGGCCCCCTAACCTTGCCCCTCCGGCCTCTAGTGTCTAAGCCCAAGCCTTCATTTCCCAATGGCTTGAGCGAGACCAGCATGGCCGAGCGGCCCTCCTCCTTCTCTTACGAAGACCTGATCGCCTCCGGCGAAGGTCGTTTGCACGGGCCGGGCAATGCGCAGCTGCCGCTGCCGCCGATGCTGATGTTCGACCGCATCACCAGCGTCACCGCGGAGGGCGGCGATCACGGCAAGGGCGTGATGATCGCCGAGTTCGACATCAATCCGGAGCGCTGGTTTTTCGAATGCCACTTCCGCGGCGACCCGGTTATGCCTGGATGCCTCGGCCTCGACGCGATGTGGCAGCTCACCGGCTTCTTCATGGCCTGGGCGGGTTCGCCCGGTCGTGGCCGCGCGCTGGGTGTTGGTGAAGTCGCCTTCCGCGGCCAGATCACGCCAAAGACCAAGCTCGTGACTTACGAAATCCATCCCAAGCGCATCATCCAACGCTCGCTGCACATGATCGTGGCGGACGGCATCACTAAGGCGGACGGCGTCACTATCTATACGGCCAAGGATCTCAAAGTCGGTCTGTTCAGCTCTGAACAGCTCGAAGCGCAGATGAAATAACGGAGAAGCGCATGCGTCGCGTCGTCGTCACCGGCATGGGGATCGTCTCCTCGATCGGCAACAATACGCAAGAAGTGCTGGCCTCGCTCCGCGAAGCCAAAAGCGGCATCCGCGCGGCGCCCGAATACGCCGACAAAGGCATGCGCTGCCAAGTTCATGGCGAGCCGTCGCTGAAGCCGGAAGACGTCGTCGACAAGCGCAACATGCGCTTCATGGGCGAAGGCTCCGGCTGGAACTTCGTCGCGATGCAGCAGGCGATCACCGACGCCGGTCTGCAGCCGAACGAAGTCTCCAACGAGCGCACCGGCATCATCATGGGCTCCGGCGGCCCCTCTGCGCACGCGATCGTCGCTGCCGCTGACACTGCACGCGAAAAGGGCGCGCGCCGTGTTGGTCCATTTGCGGTGCCGAAAGCGATGAGCTCGACCGCAAGCGCCACGCTCGCAACGCCATTCGAAATCCGCGGCGTGAATTACTCGATCAGCTCGGCCTGCGCGACCAGCGCGCATTGCATCGGCAATTCGTACGAAATGATCCGCGACGGCCGCCAAGACATCATGTTCGCTGGCGGCAGCGAAGAGCTGGATTGGACGCTTTCCGTCCTCTTCGACGCCATGGGCGCGATGAGCACCAAGTATAACGAGACGCCGGAACGCGCTTCGCGCGCCTATGACAAGAACCGCGACGGCTTCGTCATTGCCGGCGGCGCGGGCGTGCTGGTGCTGGAAGAATATCAGCGCGCCAAGAAGCGCGGCGCGAAGATCTACGCGGAACTCGCCGGCTACGGCGCCAATAGCGATGGCTTCGATATGGTGGCGCCATCAGGCGAAGGCGCCGCGCGCTGCATGAAGATGGCGCTCAAATACGTTGACCGCCCCGTCGATTACTTGAACCCGCACGGCACCTCGACGCCGGTCGGCGATCTGAAAGAGATGGAAGCGGTGCGCGCCGTGTTCGGCGCAAAGCCGCCCATGATCTCCAGCACCAAGTCGCTGACAGGCCACTCGCTCGGCGCGGCGGGCGTGCAGGAAGCGATCTATTCGATTCTGATGCTCAATAATGGCTTTGCCTGCGAGAGCGCGCACATCGAAGAACTCGACCCCGCGTTCGCAGACCTGCCGATCCTGCGCAAGCGCGAGGACCGCGAGCTCAATTGCGTGCTGAGCAATTCGTTCGGCTTCGGCGGGACCAACGCCAGCCTCGCCTTCACCCGCGTCGCTGCTTAAAAACAACGAGCGCCGGTGTGCTTTTACACACCGGCGCTCAAAGCGATCCCTTGAGACGAGGGGTAGTTCGTCCTTCTGCGATCGCCAAGCTTAGTCAGTCGCACGCTCGACTTGGTCGCCGGCGTTTTCGATCGCATCGCCCGCATTCTCAAAGGCGACATCCGTTTGCGTTTCAACTTGTTCTGCGGCGCGATCGGCCTCCGCGCCAGCATTCTGGAACGAGCCTTGGCTATAGGCGAACGCGATGATGCCGCCGGCGATCACCAGCACGGCGAACAGCATGCCCCAGCCAAAACCGCCGCCGCCTTTGCGGCGCTCTACAACTTTAGTGTCGATGACATTGCCGTTGGCGTCACGCTCGACATGCGTTTCACGAATTTCTGCCATTTCAAGCTCCGGGGGGAATGCGCATAGGCGCTTGAGCATTGAAACGCCGCGCGCGGCTTGGGGTTCCGGGGCGCCGCTGGAGACGCTATAGCTGCCTCCAAACAAGGAGTTCGAGATGGCTGACGAGTGGGTGTTTCCGAAGGGCGAATTGATGGCCGGCAAGCGCGGCCTGATCATGGGCGTCGCCAACGACAAATCGATCGCCTGGGGCATCGCCAGCCAACTCGCCGCGCAAGGCGCCGCGCTTGCCTTCACCTATCAAGGCGAAGCACTCGAGAAGCGCGTGCGTCCGCTCGCCGAAAGCGTCGGCTCGCAAATCCTGCTCGAATGCGACGCCACCAATGACGATCATCTCGATGCTGTCTTCGATCGCTTGAAGACAAATTGGGGCAAGCTCGACTTTCTGGTTCACTCGATCGCCTTCTCCGACAAGAACGAGCTGAAAGGTTCGTTCGTCGAAAACACCACGCGCGAAAACTTTCTGCGCTCGATGGACATCTCCGCCTTCTCGTTCGTCGCCGCCGGCAAGCGTGCGTCGAAACTGATGGAGCGCGGCGGATCGATGATCACGCTCACCTATCTCGGCGCCGAGCGCGTTTTGCCGAGCTATAATGTGATGGGCGTCGCGAAAGCCGCACTTGAAGCCAGCATGCGCTACATGGCGCGCGACCTCGGCCCTGCCGGCATTCGCGTCAACGCCATCAGCGCCGGCGCCATGCGCACGCTCGCCATCGCCGGCATCCAAGGCGGACGCGGCCTCATCGCGACCGGCCGCGAATGGTCGGTGATGAAGGAAGACACGAGCATGGAAGGCATCGCCGGCTGCGCGCTCTGGCTCTGCTCCGACATCGGCCGCTCCACCACTGGCGAAGTCGTCCACGTCGATGCGGGCTTCCACATCGTCGGCGTGCCGGATACGGGCGGCGAGTGATCAACGGCACGCAAGGCTACGAGCAGGAAGCGCCGGAGCTGCTGCAACGCTATGAGCAGATGACGTTCGAGCACTCGCATAGCGGCGTGCTCGATCTCATCCCGCCGCCGCGCATCCGCGTGCTCGATATCGGCGCCGGCACGGGGCGCGACGCGGCTTGGTTCGCGGCGCGCGGCGATGAGGTCACCGCCATCGAACCGACGCGCGCCATGCGCGAAGGCGCGATGAAGCTGCACCCGGCGCCGAACATCATGTGGGTCGACGATTGCCTGCCGGATATCGCCAGCGTGCGCGGCCGCGTGTTCGATGTCGTCTGGATGTCGGCGGTCTGGATGCATTTCGACGCCGCCGAACGCGCGCGCATGATGCCGAATGTGGCCGCACTCGTGGCGCCCGGCGCCGCGCTGATGATCAGCCTGCGGCACGGACCAATCCCTGAAGGCAGGCGTATGTTCGAGGTCTCCGTGGATGAGACCGAGGCGCTGGCGCGGGCCGAAGGCCTGACGCGCGTGCGCAGAGAGAATATCGAGTCTTCCTACGCACCGGGCGTGTTCTGGGACCGGCTCTGGTTCACGAAACCTTAGAAGCGCGTTCCCCGGCGGGAACGTTTCCGCCGCTCATGCGTACCCGGCTACGTCAATATTCCAGAGCTGAGTTTATCCGTGTACGCCGGATCGATGCCTTACGTGCCATGTCCCAGCTGTCCGTTGCGCGCCAACGGGCCGTTCAAGCAGTACGCCGATCGTGACATCAAATTTCTCGACGATCTGAAGAAGGATCACCTCGCCGTCGAAGCCGGCCGCGACATCATCGATGCGGGTGACCCCAACCCGCCGCTCTTCACTTTGTTTTCCGGCTGGGCGTTTCGTTACAAAATGCTGCCCGATGGACGCCGCCAGATTCTGAACTTCTTGCTGCCCGGCGACGTCATTGGCTTCCAAGGCCACATGTTCGATGCGGCGCCGCACAGCGTGCAAACGCTGACCGACGTCGAGCTTTGCTCCTTCCATCGCAGCAAGGTGTGGGAGCTGTTCAGCGCACACCCCGAACTCGCCTTCGATCTCACCTGGCTCACGGCGCGCGAGGAATGTTATGTCGACGACAACCTGCTCACCGTCGGCCGCCGCAGCGCGGTTGAGGCGGTCGGCACACTGTTGATCCATCTCTATAAACGCGCCGATGCGCTGAATTTGCGCAAGAATGGCGGCGTCACGTTTCCGCTGACGCAATCGCACATCGCCGACGCGCTGGGCTTGTCGCTGGTGCACACCAACAAGTCGCTGCGCAAATTGGCCAAGATGGGCCTGCACGAAATCAAGAACGGCTCGCTGACGCTGACCAATGGCCGCGCACTCGAAAAGCTCGCGCAGTTTTTCGACGAACCACTAGCGGCGCGGCCGCTGCTTTAAGGTCTTGGTCTGGACCGCCGGCGCCCCCGCCGGCATGCGTGCAACTGATGAACAGTGCGGCAGGTTGAAAGACTGATGCCGGCGAGGGCGCCGGCGGTCCAGACTTAACCTTCGCCCGTCGAGCCGGCTTGCGCTTCCGCCAGGATCGCGCGCGCATCGTCAGCGTCCTCCGCCGCCGCCATCAGCCGCCAGCCATGCTCCATCATGGACGGGTCCAGCTCCGCCATCAGCACGTTGAACTCCGGCAGCAACGTCTCCAGCCCAGCGCTACGCAACACGGACTGGGCCACGACGGCCTCCGGCCGAGATGAAAAGCGCGCAACGATGACGAGTGCGGACATGGGACGCACTGTAGCGCCAGAAGCGGCGAAATATGGACCAACAAAAAGCCCGCCGCTTGCGCGACGGGCTTTCCGGTTTGCGTTTGCGCTAAGGCTTAGTCGCCCGAGCTTTCGCGGCGCGGGCGGTCGCGGCCACCGCCGCCGCCACGACGCGGGCCACGATCACGGTCGCCGCCGCTGCGTTCGCGGCGCGGACCTTCGTCCAACGCCTCTTCGCCCAGCTCAGACGTGAGATCGGCGCCGGTGGCTTGATCAACCACCTTCATCGAGAGGCGCACCTTGCCGCGATCGTCGAAGCCCAAGAGCTTCACCTTCACGGTGTCGCCTTCCTTGACCACATCGCCCGGCTTCTCGACGCGCTCGCGCGCCAACTGGGAGACGTGAACGAGGCCATCCTTGGCGCCGAAGAAGTTCACGAAAGCGCCGAACTCCATCACCTTCACGACCTTGCCTTCGTAGATCTGGCCGACTTCCGGTTCGGAGGTCAGCGACTTGATCCACTTGATCGCCGCTTCGATCGACTCGGCGTTGGCGGACGCCACCTTCACCGTGCCGTCGTCCTCGACGTTCACTTTCGCGCCGGTCTTTTCCACGATTTCGCGGATCACCTTGCCGCCCGTGCCGATCACGTCCCGAATCTTATCGACCGGGATTTTGATCTGCTCGATGCGCGGTGCGTTCTTGCCGACTTCGCCGCGCGGGGCGTCCATCGCCTTGTTCATCTCGCCGAGAATGTGCAAGCGCGCCGTGTGCGCGCGCTCGAGCGCGACCGTCATGATCTCCTGCGTGATGCCGGCGACCTTGATGTCCATTTGCAGCGAGGTGATACCCTTCTCAGTGCCCGCGACCTTGAAGTCCATGTCGCCCAGGTGATCTTCATCACCCAGGATGTCGGTCAGAACTTCGAAGCCGTAGTCTTCGAGAATGAGGCCCATGGCGACGCCAGCGACCGGCGCCGAAATCGGAACGCCCGCATCCATCAGCGCCAGCGACGAACCGCAAACCGTGGCCATCGAGGATGAGCCGTTCGACTCGGTGATCTCGGAGACGAGACGGATCGTGTACGGGAATTGCTCGGCCGTCGGCAGAACGGCCTTCATCGCGCGCCACGCCAACTTGCCGTGGCCGATTTCGCGGCGGCCGGCGCCGCCCATACGGCCGGTTTCACCGACGCTGTAGGGAGGGAAGTTGTAGTGGAGCATGAAGCGCTCTTTGGTCGTGCCGGAGAGCGCGTCGATGAATTGCTCGTCTTCGCCGGTGCCGAGCGTGGCGACGACGATCGATTGCGTTTCACCACGCGTGAACAGCGCCGAGCCGTGCGTGCGCGGCAGGAAGCCGACCATGCTTTCGATCGGACGCACTTTATCGACGGCGCGGCCATCGATGCGGCCCTTTTCCTTCACGATGCGCGTGCGGACGATGTCGCTTTCGACTTCCTTGAAGACTTCCTTGATCACGTTGGCGTCGTAGCCATCCGGATTGGCTTCAGTCTTCAGGAGAGCGGCCTTCACCTTGTCACGCAGCACGCCAACCTTGCCGTAACGCTCGGCCTTGACGGTGACTTTGTACGCTTCGGCGAGATCGGCGCCGACGAGATCCTTGATCTTGGCTTTGAGCGCCGAATTATCGGCCGGTTCGAATTCGAACGGCTCTTTGCCGGCTTTCTCGGCCAGCTCGATGATCGCATCGATCACCGGCTGCATGCCTTTGTGCGCGAGAGACAGCGCTTGCAACATCTGCTCTTCGCTCAGTTCCTTCACTTCCGACTCGACCATCATGATCGCGTTGGCGGTGCCGGCGACGACGAGATCGAGCTGCGAGGTCGCCATGTCGGGGATGGTCGGGTTCAGAACGGCCTTGCCGTCGATCCAGCCCACGCGTGAGGCGGCGATCGGGCCCATGAACGGCACGCCGGAAATCGTCAGCGCCGCCGAGGCCGCGACCATGGCGAGCAGATCGGACTCGTTTTCGTTGTCCCAGCTCAACACCGTGATGATGACTTGCACTTCGTTCTTGAAGCCATCGACGAAGAGCGGACGGATCGGACGATCGATCAGACGCGACAGCAGCGTTTCACGTTCTGTCGGGCGGCCTTCACGCTTGAAGAAGCCGCCGGGAATGCGGCCCGATGCGAAGTACTTTTCTTGGTAGTTCACGGTCAGCGGGAAGAAATCCTGCCCCGGCTTTGCTTCCTTCGCGAACACGACCGTCGCGAGCAGCGCGGTTTCGCCCCACGTGGCGTAAACGGCGCCGTCAGCTTGCCGCGCAACGCGGCCGGTTTCGAGCGTGAGCGGGCGCCCAGCCCAATCGATGGAAACGGTTTTGGTATCAAACATACATCTAACTCCAGGCCGATGAGCCGGTGCTCCGGCGGCCTATTCGATGCGCAACAGCGGATTCCGTTGCGCGTATTGCCTCCTCCGCGGATCGGAGGAGGTTCGCGACCGCGCTTGCGCGCGGCTTTTTGAAGGGTGATCGCGCGGGTCTAGCTTTACGCCAGCACCCTTCGAAGTCTGCGCTTAGCGGCGCAGACCCAGCTTTTCGATGATGGCTTGGTAGCGCGGCACATCATTGTTCTTGAGGTAGTCGAGCAACCGGCGGCGCTGGCTGACCATCTTGAGCAGGCCTTGGCGTGAGTGGTTGTCCTTCTTGTGCGTCTTGAAGTGCTCGGTCAGGTTCGAGATGCGCTCCGAGAGGATCGCAACCTGCACTTCCGGCGAACCGGTGTCGTTCTTCGTTTTGGCGTTGTCTTTAATGAGCGCAGCCTTGCGCTCTACTGTAATCGACATCGGGACTCCTATTGGTCTGAGATGTGAAACACGCGCGTCGGCGAAAACTTGCCGGCTCGCACGTCACCCAGAGCCACCGCTTTGCCCTCGAAGAGGGCCACTGCCGCGCGGGAGGCATCCTGCCCGGCAATAGTGCGATCGCGGAATTTCGGCTTCAGCGCCTCCATCACATGCGGAAGGAGAACGATGGGCCGTCCTTGTCTGAGCTTGAACGCGTCCTCGCCGTTGATGGCCAGTGCCG
>LNFM01002455.1_pt1 | contig 58704 bp, 48 predicted proteins | sample 596031 | NCBI WGS metagenome assembly LNFM01 (sample SAMN04254537, study PRJNA301005) | activated carbon metagenome | isolation source: dual media filters at the Ann Arbor, Michigan drinking water treatment plant | place: USA: Ann Arbor | reverse complement strand
TGCTGGAACTGACGGTGGAAGACGCCCATGCCTTCTTCAGCGCCGTGCCCAACATCGCGCGCAAGCTGCAGACGCTGCTGGACGTGGGCCTGGGCTACATCCGCCTGGGCCAGGCCGCCACCACGTTGTCGGGCGGCGAAGCACAACGTGTGAAGCTGGCGCTGGAATTGAGCAAACGCGACACCGGCAGGACACTCTACATACTGGATGAGCCCACCACCGGCCTGCACTTCCACGACGTGGGCATGCTGTTGAAGGTGCTGCACCAGCTGCGCGACGCGGGCAACACCATCGTCGTCATCGAACACAACCTGGACGTCATCAAGACCGCCGACTGGCTGATCGACATGGGCCCCGAAGGTGGCGCCGGCGGTGGCCAGGTGGTGGTGGTGGGCACGCCGGAAGACGTGGCGGCGCACGAGGGCAGCCACACGGGGCGGTTCTTGAAGGCGCTGCTGCCGGCTTGAACGGCAGCATCGCCGACGGCGGCAGAATGCCCTGCATGCCGTCTGCTCACCGCCGTCACTGTCTGGTCGTCCTGTTCGGCGGCGTGGCTGCGGTCACGCTGCCGGCCTGCAGCCGCAAGGCCACCCAAGGCCGTCCGGTGGCGGTGGGCGCGAAGGTGCTGGCACTCGGCGACTCGCTCACCCACGGCACCGGCGCCACACCCGACACCGCCTACCCCGCCGTGCTGGCCGGCCTGACCGGCTGGGACGTGGTCAACGCCGGCGTGCCGGGCCACACCTCGGCGCAGGCGCTGGAACGTGCGCCTGGCCTGCTGTCCGAACACCAGCCGGCGCTGGTGCTGCTGGGCATCGGCGGCAACGACCTGCTGCGCCGCATGGACGACAACCAGACCCGCAGCAACATCCGGCAGACCGTGGAACGGGTGTTGGCCAGCAACGCGCAGCTGTTGCTGATCGCGGTGCCGCGCCCCACGCTGGCGGCACGCTTCACCGGTTCGCTGAGCGACCACCCGATGTACGGCGAGCTGGCCGAGACCCTGCAGGTGCCGCTGCACCGCCAGGGCTGGTCGGACGTGCTGGCCGACGACAGCCTGCGCGCCGACGCCATCCACGCCAACGCCGCCGGCTACGACAAGTTCGCACGCGGCCTGCTGGCGACGTTGCGTGCTTCGGGCCTGTTGGCGTAAGGCGGCTGCATCGCCCACAGACTGTCATCTGCCCAACTGATCCAATCTGCCACCCGAGAGCCCCACATGCCCATCACCATCGACTACTACCTGGCCCCGCAATCGCCCTGGACCTACCTCGGCCATGCCCGCTTCGTGGCCATGGCGCAGAAGGCTGGCGCCACGGTGCACGTGATGCCGATGGACCTGGGCGGCAAGGTCTTCCCGGTGTCAGGCGGCCTGCCGCTGGCCCAGCGGCCGCCGCAGCGCCAGGCCTACCGGCTGGTGGAACTGGCGCGCTGGCGCGACCACCTGCAGATGCCGCTGAACATCAAGCCCAGACACTTTCCGGTGCCGGGCGACGACGCGGCGCGTCTGATCATCGCCGTCGATCAGTTCGACGGCGCAGCGGACGCGCTGCGGCTGACGGGTGCCGTGCTGACCGCCGTGTGGGCGCTGGAACGTGACATCAACAACGCCGCCACCCGTGCCGAACTGCTGGCCGAATGTGGTTTGAACGCGCAGCGCGCCACCGACGCCCAGGCACCCGAGGTGCAAGCCACCTACGAGCGCTACACGCAGCAGGCCATCGCCGCGCAAGTCTTCGGTTCGCCCAGCTACGTGGTCGAAGGCGAGATCTTCTGGGGCCAGGACCGGCTGGACTTCCTGCAGCGCCGGCTGGGCTGAAGCGGTTCAACAGGCCGCGCGCAACTGCGCACCCCAGAAAAAAGGGCCCCGAAGGGCCCTTGTTCAAAACAGCGCAGCAGGCCTCACTTGAGGTGCTTGCTGATTTCCTTGGTCATGCCGAACATGCTGATCGGGCTGACGCCGACGACGGCCTTGAGCTTGGCGTCGGCGTTGATCATCGTGCGCTTGACCTTGTCTTGCAGACTGTTCTTCTTGATGTACTCCCACACCTTCTTGGTCACCTCGGTGCGCGGCAGGGGCTTGTCGCCCACGATCGCGGCCAGGGCTGCGCTCGGGGTCATGGCCTTCATGAATGCCGCGCTGGGGGCGCGCTTCTTGGCCGGTGCTGCCTTCTTGGCGGGCGCTGCCTTCTTGGCCGGAGCGGCCTTCTTTGCAGGCGCTGCCTTCTTGGCCGGAGCGGCCTTCTTGGCGGCGGTCTTTGCCGGTGCAGCCTTCTTGGCCGGGGCTTTCTTCGGGGCGGGTTTCTTCGCAGTTGCCATGTGGATGTTCTCCGTCAGTGGATGAGGGAAGCCGAGTGCCGTGCAGGTCTCTTGAAGCTTTGCAACTTTTCAGGACCTGTCTGTGCTAGCAAACGGGCAGCCGCGATGGTAATGCCTGCACCGGGCAAAGAGAAGCGGTTTTCCTAGGTAAAAGCGGCTTCGGCACCACGGTATGCTGCGGCCATGAAGATCATCGTGCGTTGGTTGTTGCTTGCCGCAGCGCTTTTGCTGGTGGCCAACCTGTACCCCGGGGTGTCGGTGGACAGCTTCGCCAGCGCGCTGATCGCTGCCTTCGTGCTGGGTCTGCTCAACACTTTGGTACGGCCGCTGCTGGTGCTGCTGACGCTGCCAGTGACGCTCTTGACGCTGGGACTTTTCCTCTTTGTCATCAATGCGCTGATGTTCTGGGCCGCGGCTTCCTTGCTCAGCGGCTTCAACGTGCCGGGCTTCACGGCCGCGCTCATCGGCTCACTGCTGTACAGCCTGTGTGGCATGGTCATCGACGTGGCCACCGAGAAGATGTTCAGCCGCTCGGCTTCCTGACAGCCCGGATCGGCGCCGCGCGCACCTCGAACACCACCCGGTCGGTGCCTTCGGCCGAACGCCTTTCCAGCACATGCCGCCCCGGGCGCGGCAACCAGTGCACCGTGCTGCCGCTGCCCACCAGGCGCGAACCCACGAACCACTGGCCGGGCTGACCGGCAAACACCAGGCGCTGCGCAGCCATCGGGATCTCGGGGTCGAGCACGATGACGCTGCCGTCGCGCGGTGACTGGATGCCGAAGCGCGGCATGACCACCGGCCGGTGCGCGACCGCATGGGGCTCGGTGCCGGGCAGGAACCACTCGCCGCCGCGCGCCACCAGGCCGACGGGCCGCGCCGGTGCCGACGCGGTGCCTGCCGACGTGCGCGACTGCAGGTGCATCACCACCTCGCGCCACACCGGCGCCGCGCCGCTGACGCCGCTGACCCCATGCATCGGCGCGCCGCTGGCATTGCCCACCCACACACCCACCGTGAACTGCGGCGTGAAGCCGATGCACCAGTTGTCGCGCAGGTCCTTGCTGGTGCCGGTTTTCACGGCCGCCCAGCCGCGCGTGACAAGTGGGCTGTCCAGACCGAAGGTCAGGGCGCGTGCGGCGGGGTCGGCCAGCATGTCGGCCACCTGCCAGGCCACGCCGGCCGGCATCACCCGCGTCGGAGCGGCTGTGCTCATGTCGCTGCGCCAGCGCACCGGGCCGATGAGGCCCTGCCGCGCCAGCATGCGGTAGGCATTGCCCAGGTCCAGCAGCGTGACCTCGGCGCCACCCAGCGCCATCGCCAGGCCGTGGAAGCCGGCGGTCTGGTCCAGCTTCAGGCCGGCGCGGTTCAGGCTGTCGAAGAGCGCGTCGGGACCCAGCATCGCGGCCACCTGCACCGCCGGGATGTTCAGGCTGGATGCCAGCGCGGTGCGCACGCTGACCGGCCCGCGGAAGCGCTGGTCGTAGTTCTGCGGCTGGTACAGCGCGCCGCCGGCGGCCAGTTGCAGCGGTGCGTCTTCCAGCACGCTGGCCGGTGTGATGAGCTTCTGCTGCAGCGCGGTGGCGTAGACAAAAGGCTTCAGCGTGCTGCCGGGTTGTCGGCGCGCGAGCACCGCGTCCACCTCGGCGGCCGACGACGTGGCGCCGCTGGAACCCACCCAGGCCAGCACCTCGCCGCTGCGGTTGTCCAGCACCACCACGGCGCCGTCTTCGGCGTTGCGGCCCCGCAGTTCCGAAAGCTGCCGGCGCAGCGCCTGCAGCGCCACACGCTGCAGCGTGGCGTCCAGCGTGCTGTGCAGCGCACGCGGCGCGGATGGCGGCGACTGGGTCTGGGCACGGTCCCGCAGGTGTTCGCGCCACATCAGTTGCGCCAGGTGCGGCGCCAGGCGGGGGCCCGCCGCCGGCCCGGGGCGGCGCGCCAGGGCTTGTTCGATGGTGGTGGCCAGGCCGCTGCAGCTTTGCGCCTGCTGCTTCAGCACTTCGCAGGCACGGCGTTGCAGCACGGCGGCTTGTGCATTGGGCGCGCGCACCATCACGGCCAGCACGGCGGCTTCGATGGCATCCAGCCCGCTGGCGTGTTTGCCGAACAGCTGCTGCGACGCCGCCGCCACGCCCACCAGTTCACCGCGCAGCGGCACCTGGTTCAGGTAGGCCTCCAGGATCTGCGTCTTGCTCCACTGCGCTTCGAGTTCACGTGCCCGCACGATCTGCGACACCTTGCCGCCCACCGTGCGGCCGCCGGCGGGGCGCGCCAGGTCGTCGTCCAGCAGGCCGGCCAGCTGCATCGTCAGCGTCGAAGCACCGCGGGTCTTGCCGTTCCAGGCATTGCCCCAGGCGCTGGCGGCGAGTGCTCGCCAGTCCACACCACCGTGTTGCCAGAAACGCTGGTCTTCGCTGAGCACCAGCGCGTGGCGCAAGGCCGGGGACACATCGGCCAGCGACAACCACGGACCTCGCCGCACGTGGCTGTCGATGCGCAGTTGCTGCATCGGCTGGCCGTCGCGGCTGAGCAAGGCAATGTCGGATGGCGTGTGTGCAGCGCGCACGCTGTCGAAGCTGGGCAAGGCGTGGGCGCCGAAAGCAGCCAGCGCCACACCTGCCGCAACAAGTGCGCGCGGCAGACTCACGGCAGCACCTCCCACGCCGTGTTGGGCCGCTCGCCGAAGGTTTCGGGCGCGTACATGGCCTCGACGCGGGTGGGCGGCATCAGGAAGCGGCCGCTGGTGTTCAGGCGCAGCGTGTACTCCACCACCTGCTTGCCGCGCGGCATCCAGTCGAAGTAGCCGCGCCAGGCGTCGGCCGCGCGTTCTTCGAAAGCCGGCCAGGCGCGGCCTTCGCGCCTTTCGCCCTGGGTGGCGATGGCCGAATCGCGCCCCAGCCCACTGCCCAGCAGCGTGGCGCCGGCCGGCACCGGGTCGGCAACGACCACCCAGGACATGTCCACCGACGCATCGACCTCGATGCGCACCCGCACGATGTCACCCCGGCTCCAGACATTGGGCTGCTTGCGCTGCACGGCGGCCACGGTCTTCGTGATGCGGTAGCCGGCAAACAGCGGTGCCTTCAGCGGCACCGCGGCCAGTGTCTGCACCGTCATCCAGGGCCGGCCGCTGCCTTCGTGCTGCACCCGCAATGGCGAACCGTCGCCGATGGGCAGCTGCAGCATGTCGCCGGCCGGTGCCACGGACCAGTCCAGCGTCAAGGCCTGCGCGCCTTGCTGCACCGTGCTGCGGCCGGCCACCGGCACACTTTCGAAGCGCGCGGCAAAACGCTGCAGCGCCAGCACGCCCCACAGATTGGCGGTGGTGGTGGACCAGGCGCCGCGTTTCTGCCGCGCCAGCGAGCCGGTCAGGATCTGCGCCACCTCGTCCTTCCACGCCGGCACGTCCACCGCGGCCAGCAGCAGGCGGGCGGCATTGCTGTCGGGGCCGTCCATCAACCACCACCAGTCGTCGCTGCTTTCGGTGCTGAATTTCAGTGTCGTGCCACCGGCCACCAGGCGGCTGCGGATCAGGCGCTGCACTTCGTCCAGCCGCGCCTCGCGTTCGGGCAGCGTGTCGACGCGGCGGTACAGGCTCCAGGCATCGAGCAGCGCCGACGTGGGCCAGGCCGCCGGTGTCCACGCGATGCTGCCCAGCTGACGTGGCTGCACCCGGCCGTGGCGCGCCAGCGCGTCCAGCGCGGCCAGCTTGCGCACGTCCAGGTCGGCGCGCGGCGAAGGAAAGCGGCGCTCGATGCGGCCTTCGACAAAGGCCTGCAGGCCCTGCAGCATGGTCTCGCGTGTGGTCTCGGGCCAGGCCATCGCGGCTTCGTGCGCCGCCGTGATCAGGTAGGCGGTCAGGCGGTCGCTGCCGGTGGCGTCCGCACCTGCACCGGGCGGGAAGTAGTGCGCCAGGCCGTCCTTGTCCAGGTACCCCGCGGCTTCTTCGCGCAGCCGGGCCCAGCCCGCGCTGTCCTGCAGCGCGATGGCGCGCGAGGTTTTCTGCTCCAGGCAGCTGTAGGGGTAGGTTTCGAAGAATCGACGCAGGCCCGGCAGCGCACCCGACAGGCTGGGCATCAGCGCGACATGGACCTGCGTGGAGCCGGGCAAGGCATCCGCTGGTGCGGACATCGGCACCGTCACCGCGCCTTCCAATGCCTGCAGGCTGGCTTGCCACACACGCTGCGGCACGGCGGGTGCGATGGCCTGCACGATCTTGAGCCGGTCGGTGGCCGGTTTGGCGGGGGCAGTGCCACCGGGGCCGGCCACTTCGCTGGCCGACGCTTCCCAGTCGATGCGCGTGGCGCCGTCGGGCACCTGCACCGGCCAGCGCACCTCGACGGCGGCACCGGCGGCCAGCTGCACGGTCTGCGGGGCCGGCTGCGCAGCCAGCTCGGCACCTTGTGCGCTGCCTTGCAGCGACACGCTCACCGTCATCGCCCGTGGCGTGGTGTTGCGCAGCGTGAAGCCGGCGTCGAAACGGTCGCCGGCGCGGGCCAGCGGCGACAGGCCGCTGAGCATCTGCAGGTCTTGTGTCACGCGCACGCTGGTGCTGCCGGTGCCGAAGAGCGCCGTGCCCGCGTCGGCCACGGCCACCAGCCTGAAGCTGGTGAGCGAGTCGTTCAAGGGCACGTCGACGACGGCCTGGCCTTGTGCGTCCAGCACCACCGTGCCGCGCCACAGCAGCAGCGTGTCGAAGAGTTCGCGCGTGGGGTTGCGGCCACCACCACCGCCGGGGGGCAGGGCTTTGCGGCCGTAGTGGCGGCGGCCGATGATCTCGCCTTGTGCGGTGGCCGTGTCCACCGTCCACGGACGCGGCTGCAGCATCGCTTCGAGCAGCGCCCACGAGCCGTTGCCCTGCAAGGCCAGCAGGCCTTCGTCGACGGCCGCGAAAGCCACTTCCACACCCGCCAGCGGCTGGCCACCACGGCGCACGCTGATGGTGGCCTTGACGGTTTCGCGCACGCCGTACTGCGGTTGCGGCGCACTCACTTTCACGTCCAGGCGGTGGTCGGCCAGGCCCACTTTCAGCTCGGCCACACCGAGCTTGAAACTGGGTTTGGCCAGGTCGACCAGGGCCGTGGGCGCACGCCATTCCTTGCCCTCGTAGCGGAAGGCACGCCACCATTCGCCGGGTTCTTTCCAGCCCCAGGTGAACAGGCTCCACCACGGCGCTTCGCGCAGGCGGCCGCGCAGCACGAAGGCGCTGACGACGACGTTCGGTGCCCAGCTGGCGCCGGTGTCGGTGCCGGTGCCTGCCGACTTGGGGATGGGCACTTCGATCACCGGTTCACGCCCGGTCAGCGTGACCACCCGCGCATCGATGACCCCTTCACGTTCCACCGTCACCAGCGCCGTGGCCTGCGCAAATGGCATGCGCACCTGCAGGCGTGCGGTCTGGCCGGGTTCCACTTCCCGGCGCTCGGGCAGCAGGTCGATGCGGTCATCGTTGTCCTGCGCAAACCACATCTGGTCGGCGCGGCTGAGCCAGGCCGATGCGGTGGCGGTGCTGCTGCGGCCGGCGTCGTCCTTGGCCGTGGCCTGGAATTCCACTTCGCCCGACACGTCCAGCTTGGCGCTGCAACTCAGCCGCCCCTGCGCGTCGGTGTTGCCGCTGCACACCACGCCCAGCGGCTTGCTCTCGCGCCGGTTGTCGTAGCTGTAGAAGCCGCCGACGATGCGTTTGCGTGTGCTGATCGTCGTGTGCTGCACGGCCTGCACCTGCACCGCGCGGCCTTGCAGCGGCTTGCCGTCGGTGCTGAGCACCAGCGCCGTGAAAGGCACTTCGCCACGCGCTGCCGCCCAGCCGGGCAGGCGCAGGCCCACCACCACGGCGGCAGGCCACAGGCGCAGGCGCTGGCTCACGGTCTGCACTTCGCCGTTGGGGTCGGTGAAGGTCAGCTCGGACTGCAGGTCGGCCGGGCCGCTGAGCGGCGGCAGCTTGGGCACGAGCAAGCGCGCGGCGCCGTTGCGGTCGGTGGTGGCGGCCAGCTTGTCGGCCACCAGCACGCTGCCGTCGCCGGTTTCACCGCTGTCTTCATCTTGTGACGGATCACGCCCCGCCGTCGTGAAGCTGAACTCTTCATGGCCCGCAAACTGCGGCGCCGCTGGGCGCAGCAGTGCAGACAGTGTGACCGGCGCCGCCGCCATCGGCCCGCCTGCCAGTGCATTCAGTTGCGCCGCAAAGGCCAGTTCGGTGGGCGCCACCAGCACACCCGACGGGCCGGACAGGCGTGCGTCCATCAAGGGCACACGGAAGGCCTCGACACGGAAACTGCCACTGCCCAGTCGTGTGTCGCCGCGCTGCAAGGCGACGTCGTACAGGCCGAGTGCAGCGGTGCGCGGAATCTGCCATTGGCTTTCGGTCGCGCGCGCCGGGCCGCCGGCACCAGCCCGTGCCGGCCACAGCAGCGGCAACTTCACCACCGCGTCGCTGCCCACGTGCGTGAGCACCACCTCGGCGGGCAGCGTGTCCACCGCCGGCAGGGCCAGGCCGGTGACCGTTTCTTCGCGCACGAAGTGTTTCATCGACACCGTTTCGCCCACACGCAGCAGCGTGCGGTCGAACACCGTGTGTGCACGTTGTGTCGACGCCGGTGCACCGTAGGCCTGGCTGCTGACGTTGAAGCGCCAGGGCTCGATGCCGCGGTTCCAGCGGCTGAAGACCCAGCCGATGTCCGCGCCCATCTTGTCGGTGTGGCGCGCGGTGACAAACAGTCCGTTGCCTTCGTCGCAGTTGTCGTCTTTCGTGTCGTCGAAGCTGCGTTCGACACGTGCGATGCCGTTGGCATCGGTGCTGCCGTTCCACAGCGGCACACCGCGGCAGGAGTTGACGGCCACCTTCGCGCCGGCCACCGGCCGCCCACGGTCCAGCGTGGTCACCCACACCAGGCTGGACGTGCGGCCGCGCTTGAAATGCACGCCCAGGTTGGTGACCAGCACGCCGGTGCGCGCGTACATCGGCGCCTTCGATTCCAGCAGTGCCTGGCCCAGGATGCGCGACTCCACCTCGACCACGTGGTAGCCGCGCTGCATCAGCGGCACGCCGATGACTTCGGTGGCACGCGGCTGTGTGGTGGTGAGCTGCGGCAGGTCGGCTCGGCGCACGTCGGCTTCTTTGGCCAGCAGTGGCTGTTCGCGGGTCTTGAACTGTTCGTCGTGGTCTTTCTGCAGGCGCAGCATCCACTTCAGCAAAGCTTCGTCGCTGCTGCCGGGGCCGATGTGTTTGATGGCCACGCGGCCACTGGTGCTGGCACCTTGCAGGTCGGCTTGCACGTGGCGCAGCGTCAGCGGCAGCATCGCGGGTTCATCGGCCGAGGTGCCGGCTTCGACGATGCCAAAGGGTGCGCCGGCAAAACGGGCCAGCGGCGGCATCGCGCCGGTGGCCACGTCCAGCGGAAAACTGTCGGCATTGGCCAGCGGCCTGCCGGTTTCGTCCTGCACCTGCGGTGGCAAGGTCAGCTTGAAGCGGGTGTTCTCGGGCAAGGGCGCGGCAAAACGCACTTCGCGCAAGGTGGCGCCGCGGTCCTGGGCGTCCACCATCGGCGACAACGCGGCGCCTTGTGAGGCTTGCAGTCGAGCAGCCAGTGCCAGCGCGCGTGGCACGGGGGCGTTGAAACTCAGCACCATCGGCCGCAAGGGCAGGCAGGGCGCACGTGCACTTTCGCGTTCACAGCTGAATTCAGCCAGCAGGCGCGGGCGCACCTTCCACTGGAAACGCTGCGCGCGTTTGGACACGATCTGTGCCTGCCCCGCCGACGCGATGCCCGGCCCCCACACCAGCCGCACACCGGCTTCGGCGGCAAACGGCCGTTGGCAGGCCAGCAGCACGAAGTGGCCGCGAGTGGTGTCGCGCCGCATCAGGCGCAGCGCTTCGCTGCGTTCGGTGCCTTCGAGCAGCCGCACCGGGATGCGCTCGCCCAGGCCCTCCACTTCACACCAGGCCGCCGCGCGGATGCTGGCCGGGTCGGGCGCGCCGTTCAGGCGCAACAGGAAATGCTGGTCTTCTTCGATCGTCGAACCCGGCCAGGGCTGCACCTGCAGCACCAGCGGCGCACCGGTGGCAAAGCTGTGGTCCTTGAACGCTGCCGAGCCGCCCCCCAAAGGCACAAAACCCGCAGCAGGTTTCAGCGTGCAGCGCTGGCCCGAGGCCAGGGGTTCACGCAGGTCATAGACCCATTGCCGTTCGTTCAGCCAGCGCGCTTCACCCGCGGGTGTGCTGCCGTTGCACTGCAGCGTGTAGGGTGCCGCGGCGCGCGGGTCGCCGGCCGGCACCACGGCGCTGTCGAAGCGGATCGAGACCTGGCGAACCTCGCCCACCTCGCCCTGGGGCGTGACCTGCGTCACCGTCGCGGCCTGGGCTGCGCCGAGTCCGGCCCACAACAACAGCATCAGCGCGCTCAGTTGCGGCCATGGGCCGAGCTTCAGCCAACCTCTTGTCGAACCCACCTGCATGAGCCACCTCCCGATGGCCCATTCTGGCGCGACTGCTCCGACTACTGCGGCAGCGGTTCTTCGGGGTTGCGCTCACGGCCCGTGGGGTCGCGTGCGTCCAGTTGCAATTGCCGCCGCTGCGCCACCAGCTGGCGCAGGCGGGCGTCAATGACCGACCCTTCGATGAAGTCCTGTCCCGTGGCCCCGCGAGAGGCCTGCTGCGCGGCGCGCAAGCGGTCGATGGCGCCGGTCAGGTCACCCACCACCGCACGGGCTTCGGCCGCAGCACGCATCGAGCGCAGGCGCAGGTCGAGCACCTGGCTGGTGGCGGCCAGCAGTTCCCAGGCAGCGGCATCCTGGCTGTGGTCGGCAACCCAGGTCTGCAGGGTTTCGGTGCTGTCGCGCAAGGTTGCCGCCAGGCCTTCGCGAGCGGGTTCGTTGCGTTGCAGGGCCAGCAAGGCCTGTGCACGCAGCAGCAGCGGCGGCCGCTGCCGGCCCTTGCCCAGTTCGCTGTTGCGCAGCGTGTCCAGCGTGGCCACGGCGGCCGCGGCGTCGCCGCGTGCCAGCTGCAGCTGCGCCTGCAGCAGCAGGATCACGCGTTCGGCCGCCGGCTCGCGTGGCGAAGCGGTGACGGCCTGCGCCATGGCATCGGCCACCAGCACCTGCGCGCGGCCGTGGTCGCGCAGCATCGACGCGGCCAGCGCGCCGGCGTAAGCCGCGCCCACGCGGTCGGCCAGCAGCGGCGATGAACTGCCACCGTTCAGGCGCTGCAGCGACTGCGCGCTGTCGTCCATCATCACGCGCGAACGGGCCTGCATGACCGAGTGCAACAAGGTCGGCTGCGGTGGCTTGGCGCCCGACAGCAGCGTGCGGTTGCGGGCTTCGCTGATGCGGTCCACCGTGAGCGGGTGGCTGCGCAGATAGGGGAACCCGCCGCTGTCGTTCAGGCGTGTCGCGGCGTCGAGTCTTTCGAACATCGACGCCATGCCGGCGGTGGAAAACCCCGCCGCCTGCAGCACGCTGTAGCCCACGCGGTCGGCTTCGCGTTCCATGTCGCGCGAGAAATTCAGCTGACTTTGCACCGCCGCGGCCTGCCCGGTGGCAATGGCGGCGTTCGCGGCGTCGATGCTGTTGCTGCGGCTGGCCGCGATGACCCCCAGCAGCAGCGCCGCCACCGCCATCAGCGAAGCGCTTTGTTGTGGCGCGATGCTGCGTGCGATGTGGCGCTGCGTGACGTGGGTCAGCTCGTGCGCCAGTACCGACGCCAGCTGGTCGGGTGCGTTGGTCAACGCGATCAAGCCCAGGTGCACGCCGATGTAACCCCCGGGCATCGCAAAGGCATTCACGCTGCGGTCGCGCACCAGGAAGGCTTCCCACGCAAAGGCGCGGTCGGTTTCCGGGTTGATGTCGCCTTGCCGGCGCGCGGCTTCCACCAGCGGCTGCCACAGCTGCTGCAGGTATTCCAGCAACACCGGGTCGTCCAGGTAGGCCGGGTCGCGCCGGCCTTCGCGCATGATCTGTTCGCCGATGCGCCTTTCCTGGCTGACGGACAGGTCGTCGGACGCCGATTCACCCAGCGCCGGCAGCCGCACCTGGGCTTGTGCAGCGGCGGGTGTCAGCACCGCGCTGAACAACGTGGATGCCGCAAGCCCGGCTGCCAGCAGGCGGCGCCAGGGTGGGGTGACGGCAGAAGCGAAAGGGTTCAAGGCGTGGGCGTGAAGTGCGGGCTGGGCTTGGACGGGTCTGCGGCGGATGCGTTCCCTGCCCGGGCTTGCGGCTTCAGGGCATCCAGCAGGCGGGTGGCTATCATGACACCGGCATGTTTCTGCATGTGAACCTGTGCCTACCCCGATGAATTCACCGCTGACCCATTTCGACAGCCAAGGCCAGGCCCACATGGTGGATGTGTCTGCCAAGGCTGAAACCCACCGCGTGGCCCGTGCCACCGGCCACATCCGCATGCAGCCGGCCACTTTCGAACTGATTGCCACGGGCCAGGCGAAAAAGGGCGACGTGATCGGCATCGCGCGCATCGCCGCCATCCAGGGCGCCAAGCGCACGGCCGACCTGGTGCCCTTGTGCCACCCGCTGCCCATCACCCGCGTGGCGGTGGACTTCGAACTGGACCGCGACACCGCCACCGTGCACTGCACCGCGCAGGTGGAAACGCTGGGCCGCACCGGTGTCGAGATGGAAGCGCTGACCGCGGTGCAGGTGGGCCTGCTGACCGTCTACGACATGTGCAAGGCCGCCGACCGGGGCATGGTGATGGGTGGCATCCGCGTGCTGGAAAAAAGCGGCGGCAAGTCGGGGCACTGGCAGGGCGCTTGAGGGCGCCCGTTCAGCGCGCCGGCAGGAAGTCCTGCCAACGCGGGGCCACGACGGGCAACTCACACTGGAACGGCAGGCCTGGTGCCGCCGGCACGGCGGCTTGCGGGCAGCTTTCGAAGAACTTTTCGGCATCGGCCTTGTTGAACTCACGCAGGCGCGCGGCCAGGTGGCGCGCGGCATCGAGTTCACCCCGCGCGGCCAGCGACTTGGCCCAGGCGATCATCAGGCGGGTGTCCAGCAGGTAGTGGCTGACACGGTCGAAGGCCCGGTCCACATGGGCCGGGTTGGTGCTCGGCACACCCGAGGTCACCGCCGCGTAGTCGGCATGGTGGGCGAAAAACACGCTGCGCTGGCCACGTGCGATGCGCTGTGCCAGCGGTGCGTCACCCGGCTTGGCCTGGAAGATGGCGCTCACGCGGCTGTAGTCCCACACCGAAAACAGCGCGCCGATGACCAGCACGCCGCCACCCGCCAGCAGGGCCAGGCGCGTGGCGGTCCATCGCGGTTGGCCGTCGACGCCGGATGTGTCCGCAGTCGGGCCTGCCGGATGCACCGCAAAGCCGAGTGCCCAGGCGGCGGGCAGCAGGAAGTAGGCGTACCACAGCGGGTACTCCAGCAGGCTGTGCAGGCCGATCATCAAGACCATCAACACGGCACAACGCTGCGCACGGCCGGTGTCGCTGTCGGTGCGCCACGCGTTCAGAGCGGCCTTTCCCAGTGCCCACAACAGCAAGACCATCACCACGCTGGCCAGGGGCAGGCCCAGTTCCACTGCCAGTTGCAGCGGCAGGTTGTGGGTGTGGTCGAAAAACGCGGTGGGCCGGCCGGGGAAAGGTGTCAGTGTCCAGGCCAGGTTGAATTCACCCCAACCCACGCCAGCCCACGGGTGGGCATGGATCAGCGCCAGCGTGTTTTTCCAGATGCCGAAGCGTGAACCCGAGATGTCCGTTTCGGCCAGGCGCTCGGCGCCGCCAAAACGGTGGTCGGCCAATGCCGCCCATTGCGCCATGCCCCACCACGACAGTGCATAGATCAACGGGGTGCACAGCAGCAGGATGCGCGTGGGCCTGTTCAGGCGGCGGTCCAGCAAGCCCCACAGGCCCAGCAGCAACACACTGACGAGGCCGGTGCGCGAAGCTGTCAGCACCACGGCAAAAACAAAGGCTGCCATCAGCGCCGCCGCGGGCCGCAGCGCCAGGCGGCGCAGTTCCAGCAAAGCGACCACGGCGATGCACGACCACAGCAAGAGACTGCTCAGGTGATTGGGCTGCCGCATATTGCCCACGGCGCGGCCGACGCTGCCCGAGACGGCGACCCACTTGCCGTCGGGCAGCCCGGGTGTAAACACCTGCGCCAGCGAAACAAGCACACACAGCACACCGGCCACCAGCCAGGCCCAGCTGAAGGCGGCAAACAGCGAAGGAGCGTCGGGCCGTGCCGCTGCAGAGTTTCCACCCACCGACAGGAGCGCGGCGGCTGCCAGCGTGCCGATGCTGGCCAGAGCCAGGCTGGCCGGCAAGCTGCCGAACAGCCAGGACACTGCAGCCGCCGCGGTCATCAAGCCCAGCGCCGTGTTCAAACGCCACAGCCCGCGCCCTGCAGCCGACGTCGTCAACGCCACAAAGCCGCCCCACAGCGCAAAAGCCAGGGCCTGGTTCAGGAAGGTGGGGGAGGGGGAGACGTTGTAGGCCAGCAGGGCTGGGGCGGAGGCGGCAGCGGTGGCGAAGACGGCAGGGAGGGATATCTGCAGGGGGCGGTCAGGGGTGCCCAAGGCAGCACCGATCGGGGTGTCGTAAGGCGGAAGCACTATGCGGAGCGATTGGCAGCAGTGGCAGGACCAGGTCATGCTAACAAGCAGGTTCTATCCTGGGGCAGAGCCCTTGGCGGAGCTGCACGCGCAGGACCAGTCACAGCGCGCACGATCCCGCCCGCTTTGTGCTGAGCCGAAGCAATTGGGCGAGGGTGCAAGGCGGAATGACTGGCTGAGCGACTTGCTCGATCAGTCCCGCCCCTGAGATGGCTGGCTGTTGGCCGGGGAACACCGAAGAGTGGGGGCGTCGACGGCCATGGCCAACACCTTCCGCAAGTGCCAGGGTTCAAAGTTGGGAGCCGGATGCCGCATCAATGTCATCGGACTTGAGAATCGCCGCGCTTGCACGCCATTCGCTGCTGAGCTGCACGACACGGGATTGAGCCGCACGCCGCGCTGCGTTTTGACGATGCACGACGAGCGCCAGGGCCCTAGAGCCAGCTTCAGATCGGTGGCGCCCACCCATCACTGGAGCAATTGGTTGGACTCAAGCCAACTCCGCCATTCCCGTTCGATTGCTCGGTACTGCACTGGATGGTAGACGCTGCGGATAACAGTCAGCTCCGAATCGGCCGCAATGGCGTGGCCGTTCAAGGCTAGTGCCTTGGCGTAGTCCATTCGGACAGACAGAATGTGGAAGCGCCTTGCTAGCACACGCGCACGCTCCAATTGCTCATCGGTCATACCCCGCGCGGGCGGCACTAGGGCGCTTGCATTCACCGCCACCAGCTGGTCGAGCACCCACGGGTGGGCGAGCGGTTCGTGCGGCGCGGTGTTCAGGAAGTTCGCGCGCGAAAACCTGAAGTACCGGAAGTCTTCCTCAACGCGAAAGTACTCCCAGACGGTAACGCACAGAAGCGCGAAGGTGCCTGCCGCGAGTGCCGCTGTGAGTCGGCCTGGCACGACCCGGGTCGCCGCGGGTAAGAGGCGCAATGCATGAGGCGTCGCTGTGATCATGCCTGCCAACAGCGCCGCCGGCAGCAGGAAGTAGCTGTGGGCATACGGGTACTCCAGCATCGACTGCAGCAGCAGCGTCAGCCACACCGCAAAGACCCAATGCCGCTGTTGCAGCGCGTCCAGCCCATCGCCCCCCCGACGCAGCCAGCCGACCATCCATCGGACCAGCGCGAGCATGGTGGCTAGCGCAATCGGCATGCCCACCCAGGTCATCAGGTCGAGCACCACGTTGTGGGCGTGCGTCACGTTGCGTGAGGGCTGAACCCGATCCGCGACTTCCGCCATCGCGGCGACAGACTGGTTGAAGCCGTGGCCCCACCAGGGCCGCTCCAGAACAGCAGCCCAGAAGTGCCGCCAGATCCATTGCCGCGGGCCGACCTCGGGCGTGGCTCGAAGTTCGGTTGAGGTCAGTAGCAGAGCCTGTTGCAGAGGTTGGATTGCCCAGGCAAAGGCCAGTCCCAATGTCACGCCGATCAGTACCTCTTGGGGCTTCAGGCGCGTAGAAGCCCGCTTGCGGGTCGCAAACCACAGTGCGGTCACGGCCACCAGCGCCAATGCCGATGCGCGAGACTGGCTCATCAACAGACCAGTGCCCAAAAATGCGACGGCAAGCCCCCAGACAGCGCGCCGTTGCACCACCGCGCTTTCGTACAGTGCGGTGACAGCCACGATTCCCCAGACCATGAGCAAGCCGAAGTGATTGGGCTGAGCGAAGTTGGCGTAGGGCCGATCGCTGATCAGTTCCATGGTCCACCAACCGAGCGGGCTCATCCGCAGCCACTGGACCCAACCGAGGCCGCAGGCGGCAATGGCGCCGAACGTGAAACAGACGAACATTGTCTGCAGAGCCTTCGGCCGGCTCTGCTGCAGGGCCCACAGTTGACCGACATAGAGCGCGAGCACGACACCCATGCCGTATAGCAAGCCGATCAGCGCGTCGCCACGGAATGCCAAGGTGCCTGTTGCCAGCTGCAAAGTGGGCCAGCACGCCAGGGTCAGCCAGACCCAGGCAGACACGCTCAATGGCAGTGGCGCCAGCCCAGGGGGGTGAGAGGCCTGGCCGTGAGGCGGCGGCCACCGGACCATCATGGCCGCGGCCAAAAAGCAAAGTGCAAGCGCAGCGAACAGTTCCAAATGGAAAGCGGGCCACGGAGGGTAGTGATTGGGCGCATTCCAGCCCAGGAACAGGGCGGCCATGGCAAACGAGATCAGCAATGTGCGCATAAAAGGGGCAGCTCGGAGGTCGCCCTAGTCACAGCCGCCCTGCCCGGGTAGAAGGCTGTCCGAAGGTCGTTCGTTCGCGCAAAAGCCCGGTTCGATTGATCGCCAGCCAGCGGCACTGCAGCTTGGACTCCTAAGGCTCGAGTTTCTTTCCTCCAGCGTCGACGCAATGTCCACCCGGTTGTAAGTCTCACATCCGCCAATGAGTTCAGCTGTGAACAGCTTGCCGCCTGCATGGTCTCCCTTGCAAGCGTCAAACCCGCCGACTTTTCTTCTGCGAGGTCGGGCATGTGGAGTCGGACCCATGTGAAGGCAGAACAACAGCCGAACACATGTCAGGCCGACCCCGTCTTGGCCTGCAGCCGGCCGAAGTAGGTAGTGCTGCGGTAGAAGCCGAACCAAAGGGACTTTGCTGACACCTGATCTTCGACATGCGAACCACAACCGTTGGAGTCGTAGGGGCCGCGCCGGCACGGATGAGGGTCGACGACGGGCTCAGGCTGCTGACGTGCAAGCGCTGAGGTCAGCGTTAGATGGCGTCGGACAGGACTTCGACGCCAAACAGGCAAGGGCGCCCGAAGGCGCCCTGTGTCTTTTGAAAATCGACCTGCTTTGAGTCCGATTTGTGGAACTCGGGCCCTCTCCGCTGCCGACGGCCCAAGACTTGGAAGTCATTGGGCCGGCTACGACATCAGACGGTACGGCAGGAGCCCGGCAAGAACTTGGCGTTCATGGTGCCAGGGCCGCAGACCCACATGGCAACAGTGCTGCCGGCAGCCGGCGTTGTGCACGTAGCAAACGTCGTCGCGGCATTGGTACCGCAAGGCTTCAGGATAACGGTGCCATCAGCGCCGCCGCCGACGGCCCGCGAGGTCACGGTGACTTGACCGGTGGCGTCCGTCACGATCGTATCGACGTACTTGGTGCCAGAACCGGATGTCACTTCGCAACCCCAGGCGCCCGCAGCAGGCAGTACGGTGGCGCTCTGAATGGTCTCTGTGATGGTCGTGCGGCAAGACGAAGCAGCCAGAACGACTTCAGAAATCTTGGCTTTCTTCGTGTAGTCCTGATAAGCCGGCAGCGCAACCGCGGCCAGAATGCCGATGATCGCCACGACGATCATCAGTTCGATCAGGGTGAAACCTTGTTGGACACGCTTCATGGATAAAACTCCTTGGGGTAGGGCAGGGGCGGGGTGAATGGTATTGAACATCCCCCTAGATGCAGGGGGCGTGCCAGCCTGAAACGCCCTGTTTCCCGAGACTTCCGACACGTTCGCCGACACAAACCGTCACTTCACTTTGCCGCGCTGGGCGCCCCTGCGCCCGAGGTGACCGAAACCGTCACCTCGGCTGCAAGTGATCAGGTCAGTTGCATCCGGTCGCCCGAGGCCAGCGCGCGGATGCGGTGGCGGCTGCCCTGGGCGCCGATCTCGGACATCACGGCGTCCACTTCACCCGGCTTGATGTGCGTGATGTACACGTCGGTCGGGGTGTTCAGCTGCGCCAGCTCGGACCTCAGTTCCGAAGGGCACAGGTGTTTGCTGATTCCTGCCAACGCCTTTTCATCGTCGCCAAAGGCGGTTTCGATGACCAGTGCAGCGATGGGCAAGCTGGCCAGCCGGGCCCACAGTGCCGGGTTGGGCCCGGTGTCGCCCGTGAAGACCCAGGCGCCCTGGCTGGCCAGTGCGGCATAACCCACCGCCGGCACGGTGTGGCGAGCCGGCAGCACTTCGATCTGGCGCTCCCCCAGCGTCAGCACCTGGCCCACTTCGATGGCCTGGAAGGCCAGCACCGGGTGGGTGGTGTCGGGCAAGCGCGTGAAGTCGGGCCAGATCACGCCGTTGAAAATGTGCAGGCGCAGCGCGGCGATGGTGGCGGCCAAGGCGTAAACCTGGATCGGCGGGCGCATGGCGGCGCGGCGGCGACGCGTCACGCTGTCGGCCAGCAGGCCGATGGACAGCACATGGTCCAGGTGGGAATGGGTGACCAGGATGTGGTCGACTTGCACCATCTCTTCGAGCGACAGGTCACCCACACCGGTGCCGGCGTCGATGAGCACGTCGTCGTCGAGCAGAAACGACGTGGTGCGGCTGCCAGAGGCGATGGATCCCGAACAACCGAGGACGCGGATCTGCATGGAAAAGGTCAGTGCGAGGGGATGCCGCTGACCAAGACCGCAGGGTCTGGAGGCGGGGGAGGCACGGATGCTGAACGCAGGGATGGCCCCGCGCAAGGCACATCGCCGCAGTGGATACCCCGTGCGGCAAGCACCCTGTGCAGAACGTGAACCCTGTCACGCCCGGGCAGCTTCCCCGTCGCTCGCCGCCAAGTTGAGCGGCACGCAGTGTCCGCTCGAACGCGGCGAGTCAGAACTGCAAGGCAGAAGCGAATGCTTCAGCCTTGTCAGGTCTAACGGTAGATGAACTGCATCTGGGTGCCGGCGAGTTCGATCACGTCGCCGTTGCGCAGCGGCACCGAGTCACCCACGATGGGCACGCCGTTGATGCTGGGCTTGGTGGCACCTTCCACGTGGGCAAAGGCGTAGCCATTGGGCCGCTTGGTGATGGAAGCCACCTGCACGCCGGGTTTGCCGACGGTGGTCACCACCTTGGTCAGCACCACTTCGCGGCCGGCGGCGGCACCGTTGAGCACCTTGATTGATGCCGGCTGCATGGCCGGCGCCGGTGCGGCTGCAGCAGGCGCGCCCAGGCCGCCAAAGCCGGAATGACCGCCGGTGGCACCACCCGCGGTCATGCCGGGCTGGGCGCTGCCAGGCCGCATGATCATGGTCTTTTCGTAGTCGCTTGATCTTGTACTTGCCGATCTCGACCGTGTCGTTGTGCGTCAGCAGCTGCTTCTTGATCGCCTTGCCGTTGATGTAGGTGCCGTTGGTGCTGTTCAGGTCTTCGATGAAGACGTCCGCACCCACCATCTGCAAGACGGCGTGTTCGCCGCTGACGGCCAGGTTGTCGATCACGATGTCGTTGTAAGGACGACGGCCAAGCGTGGTCTTGTCCTTGGTGATCTGCACCTCCTTGATCACCACGCCGTCCAGCGAAACCACCAGCTTGCCCATGCCTGCCCTCTTTTCAGTCCACTGCCGGCTGCAGCGGTTTCAGTGCCTTTCGGCTCTGCATTTTTTGTAGCGGAAGGCGGGTTCGCCTCAGCGCCGGAAGGGCCACCAGGACCTTGCCGGTGCGCTCGCGCCGCCGGAGGCGCGCCCCAGAATGACGGAGATATTATCCTTTCCGCCTGCATCATTGGCGGCATCGATCAGCGCACGGGTACCCGATTCAAGGGAGTCGTGTGCCTGCAACACCTGCGAGATGCCCTCGTCGTCCAGCATGTCCGACAGCCCGTCGGAGCACATCAGGAACACGTCGCCGGCTTGCACATCGTGTTGATGTGTTTCGAGCAGCACCGTGTCTTCGACGCCGACGGCGCGTGTGACGAGGTTCTTGTTGGCGGAAAAAGCGGCCTGTTCCGGCGTGATGAGGCCGGCGTCGATCTGTTCCTGCAGCAAGGAATGGTCACGTGTCATTTGCTGCAGCCGGCCTTCGCGCAGGCGGTAGCAGCGACTGTCGCCCACATGGCCCAGCAGCACGCGGTTGTCGCGGAACACCGCCACCACCAGCGTGGTGCCCATGCCGGCGTACTGCGGGTTGGAGTTGGCGGCGTTGAAGATGGCGCGGTTCGCGTTGTCGACGCAGATGTCCATCGCACGGCGCACTTCGGCGTCGCTGGCCTGGGTGCTGGCTTCGCGCAGCCAGCGGCCGAGTTCGGTGCGGATGAAGCTGGTGGCCATGTTGCTGGCTACTTCGCCGGCGTTGTAGCCCCCCATGCCGTCGGCCAACACTGCAAGGCTCACGCCGTCATCGGTGGCCACCGAATCTTCGTTGTTGCTGCGTGCCCGGCCGGGGTCCACGGCAGCATGGAGCTCGATCGTCATTGGCACGGGAAAGGTCGGCGTCTCGAATTCACAGGTGGCGCGATTGTGCATCGGATCAGGCCGGCGTCTGCTGCGTGGGAACCCACATCGCGTGACTTCGCACCGGCACTCAGGCGGGCCAGTCGGCATGCAGCTGCTGCAGTTCGACGGCCACGCTGGCCGCGTCGCCCGGCCGGTGGCCGGGCAATTTGGCCAGCAGACGGGCCACCAACGCAGACAGCCGGCGCCCCTGGCGTGACGGCCATTCGGGGCGCAGGCCGATCAGATCGGGCGCGGCCTGGTGCGCCACCTGTTGCAGCAGTTCACCCATGTTGCGGCTTTCATGGGGCAGCCGACCGGCGAGCAGCTCGAACAGCAGCACCCCCAGTGCATACAGGTCGGTGGCGGCGCTGGGCAAGGCGCCGGCCAGTTGCTCGGGCGCCATGTAGGCCGGTGTGCCCAGCACGATGCCGGTGCCGGTCTGCATGGCGCCGGCCGTTCGGGCCAGGCCGAAGTCGGCCAGCTTGACGGTGTCGGTGGGCCAGTCCACCAGCACATTGGCCGGTTTCAGGTCACGGTGCACCACACCCTGGCGGTGGGCGTGGGCCAAGGCCAGCGTCACCCTGTCGGCCACTTTCAGCACCAGCGGTTCAGGCAGCAGCCGCGGCAATCGCGTGTAGCGCGAGAGGTCGCTGCCCGGCACGGCTTCCATGCGCAGCCAGGCCAGGTCGCCCTCGACGCCCGCGTCGTGGATGGCCACGATGTGCGGGTGCGCCAACTCGCGCCCCAGGCGCGCTGCCTGCAGGAAAGCCTGGCGTGTGTGGCCTTCGCTGTCGGCGTTGCCGAGGGCTGCCACCTTCAGGGCCACGACCTGGCCGCTGGCCAGGTGCTCGGCCAGGAAAACGCGGCTCTGGGCCCCTTGGCCCAGGGGCTTGATCAGCCGGTGGCCGGCCAGCGTGGCGCCGACTTGCAACGTGTCGCGCGTGCCGGCACGCATGCCCGGGTGTCAGCCGGCTTGTTCGGCGGCCTTGGCCGATGCCCGCCGCTTCACGAACATGCCCAGCGCCAGCACGAGCACGGCCCCTGCCACACCCGCGCCGTAGCGCACCGTGGCCAAGACTTCGGGTGCCGCGCCCGCGACGTCGGCGGGTGTGGTGGGCATATAGCCCAACACGGCCGGGTCGGTGACGGCCATGGTGCCGGCAATCCAGCCCAGCAACATGCCGCCGGCGGTGATGATCATCGGGAAGCGGTCCATCAGTTTGATCACGAGCTGGCTGCCCCACACGATGATCGGGATGCTGACCAGCAGACCGAAGATGACCAGCACCATCTGGTGGTCGCCCGCGCCCTGTGCAGCGCCGGCGATGGCAATCACGTTGTCGACGCTCATCACCAGGTCGGCCACGATGATGGTCTTGACCGCCGCCCACAGCTTGTCGGACGCGGTGATGTCGCCATGGCCGTCTTCATCGGGCGCCAGCAGCTTGACGCCGATCCACACCAGCAGCACCGCGCCCACGATCTTCAGAAACGGGATGGCCAGCAGCGTCAGCGCGAAGAAGATCAGGATGACGCGCAGGATGATGGCGCCGGCCGTGCCCCAGATGATGCCTTTGGTGCGTTGTGCCGGTGGCAGCTTGCGGCAGGCCAGTGCGATGACCACGGCGTTATCGCCACCCAGCAGGATGTCGATCATGATGATCTGGCCAACGGCGATCCAGAACGCGGGGTCGGTGAGCATGTCCATCAGCAGGCGGCTTTCTGTAGACGCTGCGGCGAAGGCCGGCGCAGCGAAGTTCGGCCGCGTGAAGCGGCCGTGGGCAGCTCAAAAGTGTAGTCGGCACCCGCGAGGGTGCCGACTGTGGGAACTACGCTGCGCCGGACGGGCCGGCGAGCACATGGGACACGCTTCTTGCAAGCCCGGTTCGGCGGCTTACAGCAGCGCTTTCAGCAGCTTGGCCATTTCCGACGGGTTGCGCGTGACCGTGAAGCCGCACTCTTCCATCACGGCCAGCTTGGCATCGGCCGTGTCGGCGCCGCCGCTGATCAGTGCGCCGGCATGGCCCATGCGTTTGCCGGCCGGTGCGGTGACACCGGCGATGAAGCCGACGATGGGCTTTTTCATGTTGGCCTTGCACCAGCGTGCGGCTTCGGCCTCGTCGGGGCCGCCGATCTCGCCGATCATGATCACGGCGTCGGTGTCGGGGTCGTCGTTGAAGGCCTTCATCACGTCGATGTGCTTCAGGCCGTTGATCGGGTCGCCGCCGATGCCCACCGCGCTGCTCTGGCCGAGGCCGATTTCGGTGAGCTGGGCCACCGCTTCATAGGTCAAGGTGCCCGAACGGCTGACCACGCCGATGCGGCCCTTGCGGTGGATGTGGCCCGGCATGATGCCGATCTTGATTTCTTCGGGCGTGATCAGACCGGGGCAGTTGGGGCCCAGCAGCAGCGTCTTCTTGCCGCCTTGCGATTCCTTCAGCTTCATCCGGTTGCGCACCATCAGCATGTCCTTCACGGGAATGCCTTCGGTGATGCAGATGACCAGGTCCAGGTCGGCTTCCACCGCTTCCCAGATGGCGTCGGCGGCACCGGCCGGCGGCACATAGATGACGCTGACCGTGGCGCCGGTGGCCGCCTTGGCGTCTTTCACGCTGGCCATGATGGGAATGCCTTCGAAGCTTTCGCCGGCCTTCTTCGGGTTCACGCCGGCCACGAAGCAGGCCTTGCCGTTGGCGTAGGCCTGGCAGCCCTTGGTGTGGAACTGGCCGGTCTTGCCGGTGATGCCCTGCGTGATGACGCGGGTGTCCTTGTTGATGAAGATGCTCATGTCGGGTCCTTGTTCTTGGGGCCGTTACTTGACAGCAGCGACGATGGCTGCCGCGGCTTCGGCCATGGTGTTGGCCGCGATGATGGGCAGGCCGGATTCGGCCAGCATCTTCTTGCCCAGGTCTTCGTTGGTGCCCTTCATGCGCACCACCAGCGGCACGCTCAGGTTCACGGCCTTGCAGGCGGTGATCACACCTTCGGCGATGGTGTCGCACTTCATGATGCCGCCGAAGATGTTGACCAGGATGCCCTTGACGGACTTGTTGGCCAGCATGATCTTGAAGGCCTCGGTGACCTTTTCAGCCGTGGCGCCACCGCCCACGTCCAGGAAGTTGGCCGGTTCGCCGCCGAAGAGCTTGATGGTGTCCATCGTGGACATCGCCAGGCCAGCGCCGTTGACCAGGCAGCCGATGTTGCCGTCCAGGCTGATGTAGGCCAGGTCGAACTTGCTGGCTTCGACTTCCGCCGGGTCTTCTTCGTCCAGGTCGCGGTAGGCCACGATGTCGGGGTGGCGGAAGAGGGCGTTGGCGTCGAAGTTGAACTTGGCGTCCAGCGCAATCAAGTTGCCCTTGCTGTCGCGGTTCAGCGGGTTGATTTCGACCAGCGACGCGTCGGTGTCCATGTAGCAGGCGTAGAGCTTCTGGAACACGTCGATGGCCTGGGCGGTGGAGTTGGCCGGCAGGCCGATCGAGTCGGCAATCTTCTTGGCCTGGGCATCGGACAAGCCGGTCAGCGGGTCGATGAACTCGGTGACGATCTTCTCGGGCGTGCTGTGCGCGACCTCTTCGATGTCCATGCCACCTTCAGAAGACGCGATGAAGGCCACTTTCTGCGTCGCGCGGTCGGTGACCAGCGAAACGTAGTACTCCTTGTCGATGTCCGCACCTTCTTCGATGTACAGGCGCCGCACCTTCTGGCCTTCCGGGCCGGTCTGGTGGGTCTTGAGCTGCATGCCCAGGATCTGGCCGGCCAGCGTTTCCAGTTCAGCCGGTGTGCGGGCCAGCTTCACGCCGCCGCCCTTGCCGCGGCCGCCGGCGTGGATCTGCGCCTTCACCACCCACACCGAACCACCCAGCTTCTGGGCCGCTTCCTGCGCTTCGCGCACCGTGAAAGCCGCATAGCCGCGTGGCACGGGGATGCCGTGGGCACGCAGCAATTCCTTGGCCTGGTATTCATGAATCTTCATCGGGGTTCCTCGCTCGCTCGTTCAAATCGGGACTGTGTCATTCGGCTGCCGTGGCCGTGTCGGGTGCGCGGTACCAGCGCGGGTGGTGCAGGCGCACCACTTCGCCGTCGCTGCGCAGCGCGTGGCAGCGGTCGATCTGGAAGGGTCGGCTGGCACCGTCGGCGGTGCCGCGGGTGTCAATCACCTCGCCGGCAAAGGCCTGGACCACCGCCGTGGGCAGCACCTGCGCCAGCTCGGTGATGTGGGTGCAGCCCTGGGTGCCGCCCAGCTTCTGGCGCAATTGTTTGCGGAAGTCCTGCAGCAGATTCAAGCCCACCAGCCGGCTGTAGGCGTCGCCGTGCTGGTCGCCATGTTGGTTGCAGACGCCGGTGTAGGGCATCCAGCGGGTTTCCGAACCGGCTTCCAGGATGTCCAGCTTTTCGTTCACCACCAGCCGCAGCAGCATGTCGTGGATGGGCGTGCCTGCCGGACGCGGGCCCTCGGCCATCTGCGCGACCCGGGTCTTGGTGTCGATCAGCAAGGCATCGACTTCCCAGAGCCCATTGCCACGCGCAAACACCTGCACGTCGATTTGGCGGCGGTGCTTGAGCTGGCGCGAAGGCGCCGCTGGCGGAAGGCTCATTGTCAGGATGGGAAGGGGCGCTGTCTCAGCGCGGCGGCGAATTTAGCATGCTGCTGTGCAGCAGCAGCTTACAAAAAGGCACCTGGCGACTCGACAAGGCGCGTTTTGTGCTGCTGCTGGGGCTGTCGTGCACTCGCCGCGACCTGTGCGGCCGCGCCAGCTCAGTCGTCGTCGTCGTCGCGCACCACGCGGCGAATCACGTCGCCGTCGAAACCCCGGCCGGCCAGGAAGCGCATCTGGCGCGCACGTTCGGCCGGGTCGGTGGGCGCCTGGCCAAAACGGCGGCGCCAGACCTCTCGGGCCCGGGCCAGTTCCGTTCCGCGGGCCTGCTCGAGCGTGGTGCTCACCAGGTCAGCTGCCAGGCCTTTCGCCTGCAAGACCTGTTTCAGGCGGCGGCTGCCATAACGCTGCCCCTGACTGTTGAGCACCGATTCAGCGGCGCGTGTTTCGCTCAAAAGGCCAACGGCCGCCAACTGGTCGAGTGCCAGCGCAATCTGGGCTTGTGCGCCCAGTTCTTCGGTGTCTTGCACATGGCGGGCGAGCTTGCGTTCGAGCTCGGCCCGTGAGTGTTCGCGCTGCGACAGGTAACGCAGCGCCCGGCCTTTGACGGACAGTGAACCGAAACCCATGCCAGGTGGCTGGCGCCAGAAGGCCGGCTTATTCGGCGGCGACACCCAGCAGCGGGATGCCCATCGAGTCGCGCACCTTGTTTTCGATTTCGCGTGCCAGTTCGCCGTTTTCGCGCAGGAACTCGCGGGCGTTGTCCTTGCCCTGACCGATTTTTTCGCCGTTGTAGGCGTACCAGGCACCGCTCTTGTCCAGGATGCGGGCTTCGACACCCATGTCGATGATTTCGCCCTCGCGGCTGATGCCTTCGCCGTACAGGATGTCGAACTCGGCCACCTTGAAGGGCGGGGCCACCTTGTTCTTGACGACCTTGACCTTGGTTTCGCTGCCGATGACTTCTTCGCCCTTCTTGATGTTGCCGGTGCGGCGGATGTCGAGCCGGACCGAGGCGTAGAACTTCAGCGCGTTGCCGCCGGTGGTGGTTTCGGGGTTGCCGAACATGACACCGATCTTCATGCGGATCTGGTTGATGAAGATGACCATAGTGTTGGTCTTCTTGATGGTGGCGGTCAGCTTGCGCAGCGCCTGGCTCATCAGCCGGGCCTGCAGGCCGGGCAGGCTGTCGCCCATTTCACCTTCGAGTTCGGCCTTGGGCGTGAGCGCGGCCACCGAGTCGATGACGATCAGGTCTATGCTGCCGCTGCGCACCAGCGCGTCGACGATTTCCAGTGCCTGTTCGCCGGTGTCGGGCTGGCTGATCAGCAGTTCCTGCAGGTTGACGCCCAGCTTCTGCGCGTACTGGATGTCGAGTGCGTGTTCGGCGTCGATGAAGGCGGCGGTGCCGCCCAGTTTCTGCATTTCGGCAATGACCTGCAGCGTGAGCGTGGTCTTGCCCGACGATTCAGGGCCGTAGATTTCGACCACCCGCCCACGCGGCAGGCCGCCCACGCCCAGCGCGATGTCCAGGCCCAGGCTGCCGGTGGACACCACCTGGATGTCCTCGATGACTTCGCCTTCGCCCAGGCGCATGATCGAGCCCTTGCCGAACTGCTTTTCGATCTGGGCCAGCGCGGCCTGCAGGGCCTTGGCTTTTTCGGTGTTCAGCGCTTTGACGGGTGCGTCCATGGGGTTCTCCTGGGTAGATCTGTTGGCGGCCATTATGGAACACAAGCTGGATATTCGTACAGTTCTTTTGGGGTAAGCACTCGGGGTGCACCCGGCCGGGGGTGTGTTTGACGGCAATCAAGCCTGCTGTCAGGGTGCTGCCTAGAATCGACTCATAAAAGACCACCCGTGTGACCCCACAGGGTGGACCGGCCGTGACGAGCCCACTGGAGACAAGCGCATGCGTATTCTCATCGCCGAAGACGACCAGGTGATGGCCGACGGCCTCCTGCGGTCCCTGCGTGCGGCAGCTTATGCCGTTGATCAGGTCAGCAGCGGCAGCGAAGCCGACGCCGCGCTGGCAGCACACGAGTTCGACCTCGTCATCCTCGACCTCGGGCTGCCGCGCATGCACGGCTTCGAGGTGCTGCGAAAGTTGCGTGGGCGCGGCAATTCGGTGCCGGTCTTGATCCTGACGGCAGCCGACAGCGTCGAGCAGCGTGTCAAGGGCCTGGATCTGGGCGCCGACGACTACATGGCCAAGCCCTTTTCGCTGCAGGAACTGGAAGCCCGTGTGCGTGCGCTGACGCGGCGCGGGCTGGGCACGGCCAGCAGCCTGCTCAAACACGGTCCGCTCACCTTCGACGCCACCGGCCGCGTGGCCTACCTCAACGACCAGATGGTCGAGCTGTCGGCACGGGAACTGAGTCTGCTGGAAGTGCTGTTGCAGCGTGCCGGCCGGCTGGTCAGCAAGGACCAATTGGTCGAGCGCCTGTGCGAGTGGGGCGAAGAGGTCAGCAACAACGCCATCGAGGTCTACATCCACCGCCTGCGCAAGAAGATCGAGCAGGGCCCGGTGCGCATCGCCACGGTGCGGGGCCTGGGCTACTGCCTGGAAAAGATCGCGGCTTGAGCGTAACGGCCGCCGCGCACGCTGCAACCACCCGCGCCGGCCTGGCCGGGGCTGTTTGATGCCCCAGCGCCCGCGGCCCGAGCAGATCTCGCTTTTCGGCGAGATCCTCGACTGGATGCTGGCGCCGCTGCTGCTGCTGTGGCCCATGAGCCTGGGCCTGACCTGGGTCGTGGCGCAGTCCATTGCCAACCGCCCCTACGACCGGGAACTGGCCGATGTGGTGCTGGCCCTGGCCCGCCAATCCACCGTGCAGATGGCCGAAGGCGCCGCGCCTGCGGTGTCGCGCCGGCGCGCGCTGGAGCGCACCGTTTCCGGTTTCACACGCAGCGACGATGCCGAAGAAGACCACACCTATTTCCAGGTGCTGGGCGATCGCGGTGAACTGCTGGCCGGTGACCCGCGCCTGGCGGTGCCCGCCGAAGACCCCGCTGCAGCAGGCGGGGTGCGCTTTCGCGACGACGTGCTGTCCGACGAACAGGTGCGGGTGGCCTACCTGCGCACACCCGGTGCCGACGGCAGTGGCGGCGGCCTGGTGCAAGTGGCCGAAACGCTGGGCAAACGGTCGCGTCTGGCCACCGAGATCATCAAGGGCGTGCTCCTGCCGCAATTCGTGATCCTGCCAGTGGCGGTTTTGCTGGTGTGGTTTGCGTTGTCGCGTGGCATCCGGCCGTTGGCCGAGTTGCAGCAGCGCATCCGCAAGCGCACCAGCACCGACCTGAGCCCCATCGCGGTGGTCGGTGTGCCCGACGAGGTGGTGCCGCTGGTCGAGGCCATCAACGACCTGCTGAAGCGACTTGACCGCACCATCGCCACCCAGCGCCACTTCCTGGCCGATGCGGCGCACCAGCTGAAGACGCCCCTGGCCGGGCTGCGCATGCAGGCCGAACTGGCCGGGCGCGAGCTCGACAGCGGCCGCGGTGACCCGGCGTCGATGAAACACACGCTGCAGCAGATAGCGCTGTCCAGCCAGCGTGCCGCGCACATGGTCAACCAGCTGCTGGCCATGGCACGTGCCGAAGACAGCGGCCAGGCCATGCGACGTGTGCCGGTGGACCTGGCGGTGATCACCCGCGCCGTTGTGCGCGACTTCGTGCCCCGCGCGCTGGAGCGGCGCATCGACCTGGGCTACGAAGGGCCGGTCAGCGACGACAAGGTGCGCTTGATGGGCGAACCGGTGCTTTTGGGGGAGATGGTGCGCAACCTGGTGGACAACGCACTGCAGTACACCCCCTCGGGCGGCACCGTCACGGCACGAGTGCTGAGCGACCCCTTCGGCCAGGTGGTGGTGCTGCAGGTCGAAGACACCGGCCCGGGCATTCCGGTGTCCGAACGCGATGCGGTCTTCCGCCCTTTCTACCGTGCACTGGGCACCGAGGTCGACGGCAGCGGCCTGGGCCTGGCCATCGTGCAAGAGATCGCGCAGCGCCACGACGGCGAAGTGCTGGTCGCGGACGCCCGGCCGCGCAGCGCCGGCAGCAGCCACCCACCCGGCGCCTTGTTCACGGTGCGCCTGCGGCTGACACCTGGCGCCATGGACGCCGGTGCAGAAGCCTTCAAGCCGCCGCCCGAGTTGACCGACGAAAGCTGAGGCCACGGCGGGCTTTGCTCCAGCCCCGCAACCGTTTTGGTGTGATTCAGCTTTGCATCAGGCGGCGGCTGCGTGCCACCGACATCAGGATGCCCAGTCCCAGGCCCAGCGTCACCATGGCCGTGCCGCCGTAGCTGACAAAAGGCAGTGGCACCCCCACCACCGGAAGAATGCCGCTGACCATGCCCATGTTGACAAAGGCATAGGTGAAGAAATTCAGCGTCACCGCGCCGGCCAGCAGCCGTGTGAACAGCGTCGGCGCCTCGGCGGCAATCATCAGGCCGCGGAAGATCAGGAAGGTGAAACTGGCCAGCAGCAGCAGCACACCGGCCAGGCCGAACTCTTCGCTGAAGGCCGCGAAGATGAAGTCGGTGGTGCGCTCGGGGATGAACTCCAGGTGGGTCTGCGTGCCTTGCATGAAGCCCTTGCCCGACAGGCCGCCAGAGCCGATCGCGATCATGCCCTGCAGGATGTGGAAGCCCTTGCCCAGCGGGTCCTTCGTCGGGTCCATCAAGGTGCAGACACGGGTTTGCTGGTATTCGCGCAGCAGCGGCCAGCGCACGTCGGGCTGGCAGATGGCGTCGGCACTCAACACCAGGGCCAGGATGCCCAAAGAGCCGATGGCCAGCACCGGAATCACCAGCTTCCAGGACAAGCCGGCAAAGAAGATCACGTAGATGCCGCTGAACAGCACCAGCAGCGCGGTGCCGAGGTCGGGCTGTTTGATGATCAGCCCCACCGGCACCACCAGCAGCGCCGCACCGACGACAAAGTCGCTCACCCGCAGCTGGCCTTCACGCTTCTGGAACCACCAGGCCAGCATCAGTGGCACGGCAATCTTCAGGATTTCGCTGGGCTGGATGACCATCGGCCCGATGTCCAGCCAGCGTGTTGCGCCCTTGCGTGTGATGCCAAACACTTCGACTGCCAGCAGCAGCAGCACGCCGGTGATGTACAGCGGCACGGCCAATTGCTGCAGCTTCTGTGGCGGCACCTGCGCCACCACGAACAGCACCGCCAGCGCGATCAGCATGTTGCGACCGTGGTCGACAAATCGGGTGCCGTGGTCGTAGCCCGCTGAGTACATGATCAGCAGGCCCAGACCGGCCAGCAGGCCGATGGCCAGCAGCAGCGGCCCGTCGAAACCCGCAAACACCAGCCGCAGGCGCAACCAGGGCGAGGGGCGTTCGAATACCGCGCTCATCGGGCAGGCACTGCGGCGGCCACACGCTGCGGCGACGTGGCCGATGCAGCGGCGGCGGGCGGCAGTGCGGGCTGCGTCTGGCCGGGCAGGGGCAGGTCGGCGGCCCGCCGCGGCACACCGCTGGGCGCGCTGGACTGGCCTTGTCGAGTCAGCACCAGGTCTTCTTCGCTCGGGTACTGGCCCAGCAGCAGGTAGTCGAAAACACGTCGCGCCATGGGTGCGGCGGCCTGGGCGCCGAAGCCGGCGTTTTCAACCACCACGGCCAACACCACGGTGGGCGCGTCGATGGGCGCGGCCGCGATGTACAGCGAGTGGTCGCGTTTGTGTTCTTCCAGCTTGGCGGCGTTGTATTTCTCGTTCTGTCGCACGCCCACGGCCTGGGCGGTGCCGGTCTTGCCGCCGCTGGCGTAGGGCGCACCGGCAAACACCCGCGTCGATGTGCCTTCCTGTGTCACGCCGTGCAGGGCCTTGCGGATGAGCTCGGTGTGTTCGGGTTTCAGCGCCAGCGGCGTCATCGCGTCGCTGGCCACGCGCTGGCGTTGCGCCGTGATCACGTCTTCGATCTCGCGCACCAGGCGTGGCCGGAAACGCTGGCCGCCGGAAACCAGCGTCGCGGTGGCGCTGGCCAGTTGCAGCATCGTGAAGTTGTTGTAGCCCTGGCCGATGCCCAGCGAGATGGTTTCCCCGGCATACCAGCGCTGCTGTTCCGGCTTTTTGTAGTAGCGCTTTTTCCAATCGGTGCTGGGCAGGATGCCGGTGACTTCGCCTTCGACGTCGATGCCGGTGCGCACACCGAAGCCAAAGGGCTGCAGGTGCTCGTGCATCAGGTCCACGCCCATCTCGTTGGCCAGCGAGTAGTAGTAGACGTTGCTGCTCTTGACGATGGAGCGTGCCATGTCCACCGGCCCCACGCCGCGGTCGCCATAGCTGCGGAAGGTGTGGTTGCCGAACTGGAAGCTGCCGCCGTCGTTGATGACGGTGCTGGCACTGCGCTTGCCGCTGGTCAGCGCGGCCATGGCCATGAAGGGTTTGAAGGTGCTGCCCGGTGGGTAGGTGCCACGCAGGGCCCGGTTCAGGAGCGGCTTGTCGATGCTCTCGTTCAGATCGCGCCAGCTTTCGACGTCGATGCCGTCGACAAACAGGTTCGGGTCGAAGGTGGGCTTGCTGACAAAAGCCAGCACCTCGCCGTTGCGCGGGTCGATGGCCACCAGCGCGCCGCGGCGCTCGCCGAACATGTCTTCCACCAGCGCCTGCAGCCGGATGTCCACCGACAGCACCAGCTTGTCGCCCGGTGTCGGCGCGTGGCTGCGCAGGCGGCGCAGCGCACGCCCACCGGCGCTGGTTTCCACCTCTTCGAAACCGGCCCTGCCGTGCAGCTGCTTTTCGTAGCTTTGTTCCAGGCCCAGCTTGCCGATGTATTCGGTGCCTTTGTAGTTGCCCTGGTCTTCTTCTTCCCAGTCCTCCATGGACTTTTTTTCGGCCGGGTTGATGCGGCCGATGTAACCCAGCAAGTGGCTGCCGGTTTCCCCCAGCGGGTAACTGCGGAACAGGCGTGCCTTCACGTCCACGCCCGGGAAGCGGAAGCGCTGGGCGGTGAAGCGGGCCACCTCTTCGTCGCTGAGCTTGGTGCGGATGGGCAGCGAGTCCGCGCCCTTCATCTCTTCCTGCAGGCGCTTGAAGCGGCGGCGGTCTCGCGGCCCGATCTCGACCACTTCGGCCAGTTCGTCCACCAGGGCTTCCAGATCGCCGCTGCTGCTGCGGCCTGCTGCGCGCAAGGCTCGTGGCGAGATCTCGAGCGTGTAGGCCGAGTAGTTGGTGGCCAGCACAACGCCATTGCGGTCGACGATGATGCCGCGGTTGGGCACGATGGGCACCACCGCGATGCGGTTGGCTTCGGCCTGCGTGGCCAGTTCTTCGTAGCGGAAGACCTGCAGGTAGACCAGCCGCGCGGCCAGCAGCAAAAAGGCCAGCAGCACGAAGGCGGCGGCGGCGAGCACACGGCCGCGGAAGCGGTCGACTTCCTGCTCCACGTCGCGCAGGACGGTCACCACTGAAGGGCCTCCACGGCAGATGTCCCGCGCCCAAGCGGAAGCCGCGGAACCGGCTCTGCCGGGCCGCTGGCGTCGCCCCCCTGGGGGGGAGCGGCGTAGCCGCTAAGGGGCGGGGTCATAGCGGTCGATTCTGATCCGGGTCGGGCGCTCGGCGCTGCGGGGCCAGCAGCAGCAGGGCCGCAACGGGCCACAACAGTGCCTCGAAGACAGGCGCCAGCAGCATCCACCAGCCCGGGAACATGTCGCCGGCCAGCATGCGCACGGCCAGCGACACACCGTGCCCCAGAAAAAACACCGGCACGATCTGCACGGCCTGTTCCACGACACCGAACCACAGCAGCCGGCGGTGGATGGTGATGGCGACAAAGCTCAGCAGCGTGTAGGCCAGCGCATGCTGGCCCAGCAGCGCCCCTTCGTGCACGTCCATCAGCAGGCCGAACAGAAAAGCCACGCCCACGCCCACCCGGCGCGGCTGGTGCACGTTCCAGAACACCAGCACCAGCGCCAGCAGGTCCGGCATGGCGGGCTGCCGGCCCAGCGGCAGCAGGTTCAGGCCGAAGGCCACCAGCAGGCTCAGGCCGATGAAAAAGGGGTTGGCCGGCAGCAGCAGCTGGTCGGACCCGCGCGGCATGATCATGGCGCGCTCCTCAGGCTCGGCATGATCATGGCGCTGCCCCGCCGCGGCGCGGTGTCTTCAACTGGCGCTCGCCTTTCGCCTGCTCCACTTCAGGTAGGGCTTCTGGCCGCGGCGGCAGCTGGGTGCCCAGCGGTTCCAGCAGCAGCACGTGCCGCACACCATCGGCCTGGGCCACGGGCGACAGCGCGATGCGGGCAAAGCCGGATTCCATGCGCCTTTCGACGGCGGTTACCCGAGCCACCGGCAGGCCAGGGGGATACACGCCGTCGAGGCCATTGGTGTGCAGCAGGTCGCCCACTTGCACGTCGGCATTGCCGGACATGAAACGCAGCTCCATGCCACCAGGCCCAGCGCCCCCGCCAAAGGCCACGCTGCGTTGTTGGGTGCGGGTGTTCAACACCGGGATGGCCGCGTCCTTGTCGGACAGCAAGGTCACCTCGGAGGTCAGCGCGTAGGCGTGGGTGACCTGGCCCAGCACACCGGCGTCGTTGATGACGGGTGAGCCCGGCACCACGCCATGTTGGCTGCCGCGGTCGACGAACACCTTGCGCGAATACGGGTCAGCGGCTTCGTAAAGCAACTCGGCCGGCTGTGAACGCACCTGCACCGCAGGCCGCAGGTCAAGCAGCGCCCGCAGGCGGGTGTTTTCCTGCGCCAGCTGATCGGTGCGTGCCGCGCGTTCGGCCACCGCCGCCATGCGCGCCTGCGCCTCGCGCTCGGCGGCCTGGGCCTGGTTCAGGCCGCGCAGGTAGTCGCCGCCGCCCTGGAAGGCTTCCACCGGCACGGCCAGCGCACGCTGCACCGGCAGCAGCGCAATGGCCAGGCCCTGGCGCAGCGGCTCGACCATCTTCAGGCGGGCATCGGCCACCATCAGGAACAGGGCCAGCGCGGAAAAAAAGATCAGCTTGCTCAGGGCCGACGGACCCTGGCGGAAGAAGGGCGGCGGCGTGCGGTCGATCGTGCCCAGGCGCATGGCGGCAAACGACCAGGCTCAGCGGCCGGTCACTCCGAAGTGAAGATCGACCCCAGCCGCTCCATGCGCTCCAGCGCCATGCCGCAGCCGCGCACCACGCAGGTCAGCGGGTCTTCGGCCACCAGCACCGGCAGGCCGGTTTCTTCGGCCAGCAGGCGGTCCAGGTCACGCAGCAGCGCGCCGCCGCCGGTGAGCATCATGCCGCGCTCGGCGATGTCGGCGCCCAGCTCGGGCGGTGTCTGTTCGAGCGCGTTTTTCACCGCCGACACCATCTGGTTCAGCGGGTCGGTCAGCGCTTCGAGGATCTCGTTACTGCTGATCGTGAAGCTGCGCGGCACACCTTCGCTGAGGTTGCGGCCCTTGACTTCCATCTCCTTGACCTCGCTGCCCGGGAAGGCGCTGCCGATGGTCTTCTTGATGGATTCGGCCGTGGGCTCGCCGATCAACATGCCGTAGTTGCGGCGTATGTAATTGATGATGGCTTCGTCGAACTTGTCGCCACCGACGCGGATGCTGCCCTTGTAGACCATGCCACCCAGGCTGATCACACCCACCTCGGTGGTGCCGCCGCCGATGTCGACGACCATCGAGCCCGAGGCTTCGGACACCGGCAGACCGGCGCCGATGGCCGCGGCCATGGGTTCTTCGATCAGGTAGACGTCCGAAGCACCCGCACCCAGCGCCGATTCGCGGATCGCGCGGCGTTCGACCTGGGTCGAACCGCAAGGCACGCAGATGATGATGCGCGGGCTGGGCCGCAAGATGCCACGCGGGTGGACCATCTTGATGAACTGCTTGAGCATCTGCTCGGTCACCGTGAAGTCGGCGATGACGCCGTCTTTCATGGGCCGGATGGCTTCGATGTTGCCGGGCACCTTGCCGAGCATGGCCTTGGCTTCCTTGCCGACGGCCTGGATGGTCTTCTTGCCTTGGGGGCCGCCTTCGTGGCGGATGGCGACGACCGAAGGCTCGTCGAGCACGATGCCTTTGCCACGCACGTAAATCAGCGTGTTGGCGGTGCCCAGGTCGATGGCGAGGTCGGTGGAAAAGTAGCGGCGCAGTGAGGCAGCGAACATGGGGAAGGGGGCGGCTGGGGCGGGGTATGGGGGCGGGTTGCGCGTGGCGCGCCGGGCTCGGCCGTGAAACCGTGGGGGTCAACCGAACTGAGGAACCGGCCTCGCAGGAAGGCCGAGCTTAGCCCTCAAGTGACCAGCCGCCCAGGGCTTGCAGGTAACCGGAGATAATAACGTATCCAACCCGATTCCCCGAGGTGCGCCGCTGCTTTTTTCAGCAGCGGCGGCGCGCCCAGACCGCCTGTTTCAGGCCCCGACCAAGATGGCATTGACCCCCCAAGACGTGAGCCGCATCGCGCACCTGGCGCGGCTGGATCTTTCCAGCACTGAGCAGGCGCAGATGCTGGTGCAGCTGAACGGTTTTTTCGGCATCGTCGAACAGATGGGCGCGGTCGACACGAGTGGTGTCGAGCCCTTGTACACGCCGCTGTCGGCGGTGCAGCAGGTCAGCCTGCGCTTGCGTGACGACGTGGTCACCGAGCAGGTCGACCGCGAAGCCAACCAGCGCAGCGCACCGGCCGTCGAGGCGGGGCTGTACCTCGTGCCCAAGGTCATCGAATGAGCGCGGACGTGCACAAGCTGGGCGTGGCCGCGCTGGCGCGCGAGTTGGAGGCGGGCCGCCTGTCCAGCGTCGAGGCCACCCAGGCACTGCTGGCCGGCATCGCGCGCCATGCGGAACTGGGCGCTTTCCTGGCCGTCAACGAAGAAGCCGCTTTGGCCCAGGCACGTGAAGCCGACGCCTGCCGTGCCCGTGGCCAGGCCGGTGCGCTGACGGGCGTGCCCTTGGCACACAAGGACATCTTCGTCACCGACTTCGCCAAGACCGGGCTGCCCACCACGGCGGGCTCGAAGATGCTGGCCGGTTACCAGAGCCCCTTCGACGCCACCGTGCTGGCGCGCCTGCAGGAAGCCGGCACGGTGACGCTGGGCAAGCTGAACTGCGACGAGTTTGCGATGGGTTCGGCCAACGAAAACAGCGCCTTCGGCCCGGTGAAAAACCCCTGGGACCTGCAACGTGTGCCCGGCGGGTCTTCGGGCGGCAGCGCTGCGGCCGTGGCGGCGCGGCTGGTGCCGGCGGCCACCGGCACCGACACCGGGGGCTCGATCCGCCAGCCGGCCAGCTTCACCGGTGTCACCGGCATCAAACCGACGTATGGCGTCTGCAGCCGCTACGGCATGGTGGCCTTTGCCTCGAGCCTGGATCAGGCCGGCCCGCTGGCACGCAGCGCAGAAGACTGTGCGCTGCTGCTGTCGGCGATGAGCGGCTTCGACGCACGTGACGCCACCAGCGCGCAGCGCCCGCCGCAAGATTTTGCCGCCGCGATGCACGCACCACGCGAAGGCGCCACTGCCGCACAACCCTTGAAGGGACTGCGCATCGGCCTGCCGAAGGAGTTTTTTCCGTCGGCCCTGGCCACCGACGTGGAAGCTACGGTGCGAGGCGCCCTGGCGGAACTGGAAAAGCTGGGCGCCACCTTGGTGGACGTGAGCCTGCCGCGCACCGAGCTGTCGATTCCCGTGTACTACATCATCGCGCCGGCCGAGGCCAGTTCCAACCTGAGCCGCTTCGACGGCGTCAAGTTCGGCCACCGCGCGGCGCAGCACGGCGACCTGATGGACATGTACCGCAAGTCGCGGGCCGAAGGCTTCGGGCCCGAGGTCAAGCGCCGCATCATGATCGGCACCTATGTGCTGAGCCATGGCTACTACGACGCCTACTACGTGCAGGCGCAGAAGCTGCGTCGCATGATCGCCGACGATTTCCAGGCCTGTTTCCAGCGCTGCGACCTGATCGCCGGCCCGGTGGCGCCCACGGTGGCCTGGCAACTGGGCGCGCAGGGCGAAGACCCGCTGCAGGCCTACCTGGCCGACATCTTCACCTTGCCGGCCAGCCTGGCCGGCCTGCCGGGCATGAGCGTGCCGGCCGGTTTCGGCCAGGGCGGCATGCCGGTGGGCCTGCAGCTCATCGGCAACTACTTCGAGGAAGGCACCCTGTTGCACACGGCACATGCCCTGCAGCAGGCCACCGACCACCACCTGCGCGTGCCCACGGGGTTCTGAGATGCCGACGCCCATTCCCAGCCCCCTGGTCCGCGGTTACGAAGTGGTCATCGGCTTCGAGACCCACACGCAGCTGTCCACCGCCAGCAAGATCTTCAGCGGCGCTGGCACGCAGTTCGGCGCCGCGCCCAACACGCAGGCCTGCGCGGTGGACCTGGCGCTGCCCGGCACATTGCCGGTGATGAACCGCGGTGCGGTCGAGCGGGCCATCCGCTTCGGCCTGGCCGTGGGCGCCCGGGTGGCGCCGCTGTCGATCTTCGCGCGCAAGAACTATTTCTACCCCGACCTGCCCAAGGGCTACCAGATCAGCCAGTACGAGATTCCGGTGGTGCAGGGTGGCCGTGTCGAGTTCATGCTGGACGGCGTGCAGCGCAGCGTGCGGCTGACCCGCGCCCACCTGGAAGAAGACGCGGGCAAGAGCCTGCACGAGGACTTTGCCGGCCAGACCGGCATCGACCTGAACCGTGCCGGCACGCCGCTCTTGGAAATCGTCTCCGAGCCCGACATGCGCAGCAGTGCCGAAGCCGTGGAATACGCCAAGGCCCTTCACGCGCTCGTCGTGTGGCTCGGCATCTGCGACGGCAATATGCAGGAAGGCAGTTTCCGCTGCGACGCCAACGTCTCGGTGCGCAAGCCCGGCGCGCCCTACGGCACACGCCGCGAGATCAAGAACCTGAACAGCTTCCGCTTCCTGCAGCAGGCCATCGACTTCGAGGTGCAGTGGCAGATCGACCGTGTCGAAGACGGCCTGCCCATCGAACAGGCCACCGTGCTGTTCAACCCCGACACCGGCGAGACCCGCGCCATGCGCAGCAAGGAAGACGCGCAGGACTACCGCTACTTCCCCGACCCCGACCTGCCGCCGCTGGTGATTGCACCGGAATGGATCGAAGCGGTGAAAGCCACGATGCCCGAGCTGCCGGCCGCGATGGCCCGCCGCTTCGAATCGCAAGATGGCCTGCCGGCTTACGACGCGGCGATGATGACGGCCAGCCTGGCCACCTCGCGTTATTACGAAGCGGTGCGTGATGCGTCGGGCCAGGCCAAGCTGGCGGCCAACTGGCTGATGGGCGAAGTGTCCAAGCGGCTGAACGCCGAGTCGCGTGACATCGCCGACGTGCCGCTGCTGCCTGCCACGCTGGGGGCGCTGATCCGTCGCATCGCCGACGGCACCGTGTCGCACAACGGCGCGCGCCAGGTGTTCGATGACCTGTGGTCGGGTGAAGCCAGCGACGTGGATGCCGTCATCGAAGCCAAGGGCCTGAAACAGATGAACGACAGTGGCGCGCTGCTGGCCATCGTCGACGAAGTCATCGCCGCCAACGACAAGAGCGTGGCCGAATTCCGCGCCGGCAAGGACCGCGCCTTCAATGCGCTGGTGGGCCAGGTCATGAAAGCCAGCAAGGGCAAGGCCAACCCGACGCAAGCCGGGGAACTGCTGCGCAAGCGCCTGACCGAAGGCTGAGAAGCGCCGGTCGACTAGCGAGAAGCCGGCCGCTGCGCCGGCCGCACCACCGGCGGCGGGGGCTGGATGGGCCCCAGTGAACCCGCGGGTGCGCCGCCCCACAGGCGGCGCAGGCGGTCGAGTTCGGTGTCGTAGATCTTGTTGATGCGCACCAGCTCGGCTTCCTGGTTGGCGCTGGCCGAGCGCTGGGCTTCCATCGACGTTTCGTTGGCTTCCAGCGCCGCTTTCAGTTTGGCTGGCATCGTGCGGCCTTCGTAGAACTCGGCCTCGTCCAGCAGCGGCTTGCGCTCGCGTTCCAGCTCGCGCAGGCGGATCTCGCTGGCCTTCATGGCCAGGCGCACGGTGTCGGCCGACGCTTCACGCGCCCGGTTGTGTGCCGCTTCGTTCGGAAAGCGCGCGACCAGGTTGCGGTCGCGGCGCACCGCGTCGGCCTGCGCCGCACGGGCTTCGGCCGCTGCGCGGTCGCGGGCTTCCTGCAGCGCACGTTCTTCGGCCGTCATCGTGGGCGGCAGCACGGTGCGCACCGACCCATCACGGTTCAGCACCTGTTGCTCGCGGTGCGTGCACTCGGCAATCGGCCGGTCGGCGGTCAGGCGCCGGCCCTGGCTGTCGATGCAGGTGTAGATGCCGGTGGGTGGCTTCACGGGCTGCGCCAGCGCCGGCCACGGGGCGACCACGGCCGTGGCCACCAACAGCAGTTGCCGCACGCAACGGGTCATCTCAAACACCGTAACGATCGCGGTAGGCTTGCACCGGGCCCGCGTGGGCCGCCAGCTCGGGCGCTGCGCCACCGTGCAGCAGGCCCAGCAAATCGGCCAGCGTGGCCACGGCCACCACCGGCAGGCCGAGTTGGCGGGTGACGAATTGCACCGCGCTCCAGTCGGCGTCCTGGCCACCTTCGGTGGCGCGTTCCTGGCGGTCCAGCGCAATGGTCACGCCGCAAGGCGTGGCACCGGCCGACTGGATCATGGCTATCGATTCGCGCACCGAGGTTCCTGCAGAGATGACATCGTCAATGATCAGAACGCGGCCGCGCACCGGCGCGCCGACAAGGGTTCCCCCTTCGCCGTGGTCCTTGGCTTCCTTGCGGTTGTAGGCAAAGGGCACGTTGCGGCCCTGTCGGGCCAGTTCCACCGCCACTGCCGACGCCAGCGTGATGCCCTTGTAGGCCGGGCCGAACAACATGTCGAAAGCCAGCTCGCCGTCGCGTTCGGCCTGCAGCAGCCGGCGTGCATAAAATTCCGCCAGACGGCCCAGTTTGGCGCCGTCGTCGAACAGACCGGCATTGAAGAAGTAGGGCGACAGACGCCCGGCCTTGGTCTTGAATTCACCGAAGCGCAGCACACCCGCGCTCACCGCAAACTGAACGAAGGCCTGCGCCAGCGGGCTGGTGTCGTCGATGCTCATGTCCTGCAGGGGGTTTCCTTGGCTTTCAAGCTCGTCAGTCTCAACGTCAATGGCATCCGGTCGGCGGCCAGGAAGGGCATGCTTGAGTGGGCCCAGGGCGTGTCGCCAGATTGTATGGGCGTGCAGGAGCTCAAGGCCCATGCCGACGACGTGGCCGGCACGCTGGACCGGGTGGGCGGCCTGCAGGGCCACTTCCACTTTGCGCATAAGAAGGGCTACTCGGGCGTTGGCCTGTTCACGCGCCATGAGCCGAGCGACGTGATCAGAGGGTTTGGCAGCGAAGAATTCGATGCCGAAGGCCGCTGGGTCGAGTTGCGGTTCGACACCACTTCGTCCAAGCGCAGCTTCAAGAAGCTCAGCATCATCAGTTGTTACTTTCCCAGCGGCAGCAGCAGCGAAGAGCGCCAGGTGGCCAAGTTCCGCTTCCTGGCGCAGATGTACCCGCACCTGCAGAAGCTGAAAGGCGAGCGCGAATTCATCCTGCTGGGCGACGTGAACATCGCCCATCACGAGATCGACCTGAAGAACTGGAAGGGCAACCTGAAGAACAGCGGCTTCACGCCCGATGAACGCGCCTGGGTGACGAAGCTGCTGGGTGACGGCAAGTTGGTGGACGTGTTCCGCACGCTCAACCCCCATCCGGACCAGTACACCTGGTGGAGCAGCCGCGGCCAGGCCTGGGCCAAGAACGTGGGTTGGCGCATCGACTACCACCTGGCCACGCCCGGCGTGGCGGCCACCGCACGCCGGGAGTCCATCTACCTGGACCAGCGCTTCAGCGACCATGCGCCGCTGACGATCGACTACGACTTCAAGATCTGATGGTGTTGCCAGAGGTCGACGCTGGACCCGCAGGCCCACCCGTGGGGTACAAAGCGCCCATGCAGCCCCATCTGAACAGTTCCAAACCTGCCGAGCAGCCGTGAACGAGCTGCGCACCGCCGACGGCACCCGGCTTCACCTGCAGCGCTGGCCCGCACCGGGTGCCGTGCGCGGCACGGTGCAGATCGTGCACGGTCTGGGCGAACACCTCGGCCGCTATGCCGCCGTTGCGCAGTCGCTCAACCAGGCCGGCTGGCACGTCGTGGGCCATGACCAGAGGGGCCACGGCCGCAGCGAAGGTGCGCGCGGAGCGCTGCCGTCCGGGTCTGCGCTGATGGAAGACCTGGCGCTGGTGATGGACCGTCTGCGTGTGTCGGGCACCCATGTGCTGCTGGGCCACAGCATGGGCGGCCTGGTGGCGGCGCGTTTTGTTGCCGAAGGCCTGGCCGAGCATCCACAAGCCTGGTGCCGCGACGTCGATGGCCTGGTGCTCAGTTCGCCCGCTCTGGACCCGGGTATGAATGCGCTGCAGCGCCTGCTGCTGGCTGCACTGGGGCCGCTGGCGCCGGATTTTCAGTTGGGCAACGGCTTGCAGCCGGCCTGGGTCAGCCGCGACGGCGCCGTCGTCAAGGCCTACGTCGACGACCCGCTGGTGCACGACCGCCTCACGCCTCGCCTGGTGCGTTTCATCGTCGATGGTGGCCGCGAGGTGCTGGCACGCGCGGCGCAGTGGCAGACACCGACGCTGCTGCTGTGGGCCGGTGCCGACCGCTGCGTGGCCCCGCGTGGCAGTGCTGCGCTGGCTGCCGCCGCGCCACCTGCGGTGCTGACCGCGCAGGCGTATCCTGAGCTCTTCCACGAGATCTTCAACGAGCCCGAGCGTGAGCAGGTTCTGAAGCGGCTGAACACCTGGCTGCAGCGCTTTCCCCTGCCGCGCCCCTGAGGAAACCCATGAACGCACCCACCCGCACCCCCGAAGCCGCCGCGCTGAAGCGCATTGCCGCCTATGCCGACGAAGCCTGGGATCAGCGCATCGTGCCCGCACTGACCGACTACATCGCGGTGCCGGCCAAGAGCCCGATGTTCGATGCGAAGTGGGCCGAACACGGCCTCATCGACCGTGTCGTGCGCGACGCCGCCGGCTGGGTCGAAAGCCGCCAGGTGGCGGGCCTGAAGCTCGAGGTGGTGCGCATCGAAGGGCGCACGCCGGTGATCTTCTTCGACATCCCGGCCACCCGCACGGACACCACCGACACCGTGCTGCTCTACGGCCACCTGGACAAGCAGCCCGAGTTCAACGGCTGGCGCAAGGACCTGGGCCCCTGGACGCCGAAGTACGAAAACGGCCTGCTCTACGGCCGCGGGGGCGCCGACGACGGTTATGCGGTGTACGCGGCCATCACCGCCATCGAGGCGCTGGACAAGGAAGGCATCGGCCGCCCGCGCTGCGTGGGCATCATCGAAAGCTGCGAAGAAAGCGGCAGCCAGGACCTGCCGGTCTACCTGGACGCGCTGAAGTCGCGCCTGGGCCAGGTGGGCCTGGTGGTGTGCCTGGACAGCGGCGCCGGCAACTACGACCAGCTGTGGTTGACCACCAGCCTGCGTGGCATGGTCAGCGGCGTGCTGAAGGTGGAGGTGCTGTCCGAAGGCATCCACTCCGGTGACGCCAGCGGCCTGGTGCCCAGCAGCTTTCGCATCCTGCGCCAGGTGCTGGACCGCCTGGAAGACAGCAAGACCGGCCATCTGCTGCCCGAGAGCTTCCACTGTGAACTGCCCACGCAGCGGCTCGAACAGGCCAAGGCCACGGCAGCGATCCTGAAAGACGAAGTCTGGAAGCGCATGCCCTGGGCCTGTGGTGCCGACGGCGGGCCCACGCTGCCCACCACCACCGACCCGGTGCAGGGTCTGCTGAACCGCACCTGGCGGCCCACGCTCAGCGTCACTGGTGTCGACGGTTTCCCCGACTTGGGCAGCGCCGGCAATGTGCTGCGCCCCTACACCGCCTTCAAGCTCAGCCTGCGCCTGCCGCCGCTGGTGGACGGCAATGCGGCCAGCCTGAAGCTGAAGACGCTGCTGGAAGACAACGCACCCTACAACGCCAAGGTCACCTTCCACCCTGATGGCCGCGCCGGCGCGCTGGGCGCCACCGGGTGGAACGCACCCGAACTGGCGCCCTGGCTGGAGGGCGCGCTCAATGCCGCATCACAGACCCACTTCGGCGCGCCGGTGGGCTACATCGGGCAGGGCGGCACCATCCCGTTGATGAGCATGCTGGCCAAGGGCTTCCCGCAGGCCCAGATGATGGTCTGCGGCGTGCTGGGACCCAAGAGCAATGCCCACGGGCCCAACGAGTTCCTGCACGTGCCCTACGGCAAGAAGCTCACGGCAGCCGTGTCACAGGTGCTGGCGGCGTATCAGTAAAAACCCTGCCCCTGGCTGGGGGGGAGGGTGGCGCCAATTCCATTGCCCGCAATGGCCTGCGCGCGATAAGGTTGGATATCCGGCCTTCGGGAGAGGGTTGAACGTGACACTGCAGCAATAACAGGAGTGGTTGAATGAAAAGTCTGTCTTCTTTGGGTGCCGTCGTTGGCGCCGCCGTGCTGTCCATGGCCTTTGTGTCGCAGGCCCAGGCCAGGGGCGCTGCAGTCATCACGCCAGGCGCGTCGGGTGCCGCCGAAAGTTCGGTCGTCATCGACATGGCCGGTTGGTCCACCTGGGGCGCCTTTGGCTCGCCGAGCAATTCCGAGGTCTTCCTCGATCTGGGCGCTGGCTCGGTCATCACTGGCTACAGCTACACCAATCTGGCCTTCACCACCCAGAACGGCAGCTTCCTGAGCGAGATGACACTGTCGGTGAACAACCTCGACGGCACGTCCTACATGGACTGGGCGCCGAGCGTGGTCGATGATGCCGGCTCTTTTGGCCCCGGCGCTGGCAGCTGGGGTGGCGCGAGCGGCGGTCCCGGCCCGTTTGGCGAAGGCGGCAGCTTCATGGTCAGTGACGGCCAGGTCTGGGTCACGGTTTACGAAGGTTTTGACGACCCCTTCGGTGACGGTGGTGCCACCGTCGACGCCACCATCGCGTCCGGCCTGCTGACCATCATGTACCAGCCGGTTCCCGAGCCGGGCACCTACGCGATGATGGCGCTGGGTCTGTTTGCCGTGGGTGCCGCAGCGCGCCGTCGCAAGGCCTGAACGAGACCCGTGCCACAGGCATGACAAAGCCCGCTTCGGCGGGCTTTGTGCATTCTGGGCGCCCGGCTTCCGCGGTGCCCCTTCGTCCAGCTCAGGGCAGCTGGAAACCCGGTGCGGCGGGTGCCGCTTGCTGGGCCTCGGGCGTGGGGGCCGCGTCTTCGTCCGGACTGTCTTCCTGCAGGTCTTCGGCCAGGAACCCGCCGCTCTGGTGGCTCCACAGCTTGGCATAGTGCCCGTTCAGCGCCAGCAGCTCGGCGTGGGTGCCCTGCTCGACGATGCGGCCCTGTTCCAGCACGATCAGCCGGTCCATGCGCGCGATGGTGCTCAGGCGGTGTGCGATGGCGATCACCGTCTTGCCTTCCATCAGGCCGAGCAGCTGGTCCTGGATGGCGAGCTCCACTTCGCTGTCCAGCGCCGAGGTGGCTTCGTCCAGCACCAGGATCGGCGCGTCCTTCAGCACCACACGCGCGATGGCCACGCGTTGGCGCTGGCCGCCACTGAGCTTGACGCCGCGTTCGCCCACGTGGGCCTCGAAGCCGCTGCGGCCTTTCCAGTCCTGCAATTGCAGGATGAACTCGTGGGCTTGTGCCTTGTGGGCGGCGGCTTCGATGTCGGCGCGCGAAGCGCCTGTGCGGCCATAGCCGATGTTGGCGGCGATCGAACGGTGCAGCAGCGAGGTGTCCTGCGTCACCATGCCGATGGCGCCGCGCAGGCTTTCCTGCGTGACTTCGCGGATGTCGTGGCCGTCGATGCGGATGCTGCCCTGCTCCAGGTCGTGGAAACGCAGCAGCAGGTTCACCAGCGTGCTCTTGCCGGCGCCGCTGCGGCCGATCAGGCCCACACGTTCGCCGGGTTTGATGGTCAGGTTCAGGTCGTCCAGCACCTTCTTGCCGTCGTCGCGGCCGTAGGTGAAGGTGACGTGTTCGAAGCGGATTTCGCCGTCTTTCACCTCAAGTTCGCGCGCCTGCGGGTGGTCGTCCATCGCGTGCGGCACGGCGATCGTTTCCATGCCTTCCTGCACGACGCCGATGTTCTCGAAGATGCCCGTCACTTCCCAGCTCACGAAGCCGGCCACGTTGGCAATCGACCAGGCCAGCGGCAGCGCGGTGGCCACGGTGCCGGCATCGATGACACCCTGGCCCCACAGCGTGATGCCGATGGCCGCCGTGCCCACCAGCAGCATCGCGTTCATCACCGACAGCGTGGTCATGAAGCGGGTGATCAGCCGCATGTGCGCCGCGATGGCGTCGCGGTGTTCGTCGATCACCTCGCGCACGTAGGCGTCTTCGTCCTTGGCGCGCGCAAAGAGCTTGACGGTCAGGATGTTGGTGTAGCTGTCCACCACGCGGCCCATGACCTGGCTGCGCACCTCGCTGCTGGTCTTGGCCAGGTCGCGCATCTTCGGCACGAAGTGGCGCAGGAAGAAGAGGTAGCCGAAGAACCACAGCACCGTGGGCACGGCCAGCCGCCAGTCGCTCATGGCCATCAGCACCAGCGCCGACAGGCCATAGATCAGGATGTACCAGACAGCGCGGATGCTGCTGACCACACTTTCGCGCACGGCGTTGCTGGTCTGCATGACGCGGTTGGCGATGCGGCCGGCAAAGTCATTCTGGAAAAAAGGCCAGCTCTGGCGCACCACGTGCCAGTGGCTCTGCCAGCGGATCAGGCTCGTGACACCCGGCACCACGGCGTTGTTGCGCACTAGGCTTTCCAGCAGCAGCGCCAGCGGCCGGCCGATCAGCACCAGCGCGGCCATGGCCAGCAGCGACGGCATGGCTTCGGCCAGCGCGGCGGCACGGTCCTGTGCTTCCATCAGGCGCACCAGCTTGCCGATGAACACCGGGATCAGCGTGTCCAGCAGCGCCACCAGCAGGCTGGTGACGAACATGGCGCCGAACAGGTGTTTGGCCTGCCGCACGTAGTGCCAGTAGAAGGCCAGCAGCCCCTGCGGCGGCGCGGTGCCGGGCACGGCCGTGGGGCGGATGCGGTTTTCGAAGTAGGCGAACATCAAATGCAAGCGCCGCCCGGGGCCCTGTTGGGGCAACGAGCGGCGGCTCAGGAAGTGGGGTGCCCGATTGTCGCTGCAAGCCGTCTTGCCAGGCGCTGCACCGGCTAGTCCGGGTGAACTATGTCGCCCGGTATGTCTGGCCTGACGGGGCTTGCAACGGTGGGCCCTCGGGCAGCAGGCCCCGCCGGAAGGTGAGACGCTCGCTGCCGCAGACATCAGCTCCAAGGACAGTCGGATGGACCAGCTTCGTGCCATGAAGGTTTTCGCCCAGGTCGTGGACGAAGGCGGTTTTGCCCGCGCCGCACGGGCGCTGGACATGGCGCCGCCTGTGGTCACGCGCATGGTGGCCGAGCTCGAAACGCACCTGGGGGCGCGTCTGCTCAACCGCACCACCCGCAGCATCTCGCTGACCGAGGTGGGCGAGCAGTACCTGGACAAGGTGCGAGCGATCCTGATCGAGGTGCAGGAGTCCGAGGCCCTGGCCAGCGAGTCGACGAAGATTGCGCGTGGCCACCTGCGTGTGCTGTGCCCGCCGGCGGTGGCCGTGCACCAGCTGGCCAAGCACCTGCCGCGTTTCCAGGCCGAGTACCCGCAGGTCACGCTGGAGCTGTCGTCGCCCGGCCCGGTGGACACCGTGAACGAGGCCTTCGACATCAGCATCTTCACCAGCCGCGAGGCGCCCGATGGCGACTTCATCGCCCGCCGCCTGGCGCGCAGCGAGGTCGTGGTCTGCGCCTCGCCCGAGTACCTGGACCGCAAGGGCCGCCCCGAGCACCCGCGGGACCTGGCCGGCCACGAGGCCATCGTTCCGCCGCTGTCGGGTCTGAACGATGGTCTGACCTTCTACACCGGCGCCTGGGGCGACGACGAGCCCGGTGGCGAGCGCTTCACGCTGAAGGCCGTGCAGCGCCCGGCCCTGGCCACCACGCACATCGACACCATGTACGCGGCAGCGCTGGCGGGCCTGGGCATCGCGGGCCTGCCTTCCTACGTGATCGAAGATGCCCTGCTTGAACATGCACTGGAACGGGTGCTGCCGCAGTGGCGCATGTTCGACCTCACGCTGTGGGCTGGCATGCCCACGCGCCGCCACCTGCCGGCGCGTACACGGGCCTTCCTCGACTTCCTGCTGCAGATCTTCGGCGGCCACGACCTGGACCCGTGGCTGGCCGCTGCCGGTTGCCAGACGCCGCCGTATCGCGATCCAAAGCCGCCAGATCGACAATGAACTGAACAGTCACAATAAAACCATGAAGTTTTCAAGGCGAACATAGTTGTACAGAATGCGACCCGTTGGTGCCAAGGTGCGCGTCATCTCACGTCGCCGGGCGGTGCCCCCATCGGAGCTGCATCATGTTCAACTGGATCCGGAATGCCCTGGCCGTGCTGGCCATCAGCGCGCTGGCCGCCTGTGGTGGTGGTGACGACGAGCCCAACATCGTCGACAGGACGACACAAGACAGCCGCCTCAGCATCCTGGGCGAGGCCATCGCCGCGGCCGACCTGACCAACACCTTCCTGGAGCCCGGCACCTACACGGTGTTTGCGCCCACCAACGACGCCTTTGTGGCGCTGCTGGCCGAACTGGGCCTGAGCAAGGCGCAACTGCTGGCGAACAAGCCGCTGTTGACCGCGGTGCTGAAGTACCACGTGCTGAGCAGCCGCGTGCCCCGTGCCAGCGTGCCGGTGGGCCGGGCGATCACGCCGCTCGAAGGGGGCTTCTTCAAGGTCGAAGCCGCCGGGGGTGGCCTCGAGATCACCGACGGCCGCAACCGCAAGAGCGGCATCGTCAACACCGACATCAACGCCAGCAACGGGGTCATCCACGTCATCGACAAGGTGCTGCTGCCGGCCGACAAGAACATCGTGCAGACCGCATTGGCGCTGCCGCAGTTCAGCATCCTGGTCGAGGCCGTGCTGGCCGCCGACCTGGCCGGCGCCCTGTCGGCGCCCGGCCCCTTGACCGTCTTTGCGCCGACCAACGACGCGTTTGCCGCGCTGCTGGCCGAACTGGGTGTGAGCAAGGAAGCTCTGCTGGCCAACCGCGACCTGCTGACGGCCGTGCTGACCTACCACGTCGTGCCGGGCCGGGTGCTGAAGGCCGACGTGCCCGTGGGCGCGGCCATCACCACGCTGCAGGGCGACAGCTTCACCGTCGACGGCACGCTGACCATCACCGACCAGCGCGCCCGGCGCAGCGGCATCGTGCTGACCGACGTGTTCACCAGCAACGGCGTGATCCACGTCATCGACAAGGTTCTCCTGCCGGCGCCTTGAAAGCGTCGGTTCTTCCCCGCCCCTGTCTCAACCAGAAAGCAGTACCCATGAAAAAGCTGATCATTGCCGCCGCCCTCGGCGCCGCCGCCTTTGCCGTGCAGGCCAAGGACATCGTTGAAACCGCTGTTGCCGCCGGCAACTTCAAAACCCTGGCCGTCGCGCTGCAGGCTGCGGGTCTGGTGGACACGCTGAAGGGCAAAGGCCCGTTCACCGTGTTTGCGCCCACCGACGCCGCCTTTGCCAAGATCCCCAAGGCCGACCTCGATGCGCTGCTGATGGACAAGGCCAAGCTGACCGCCGTGTTGACCTACCACGTGGTGCCCGGTGCCGTGATGGCCAAGGACGTCAAGGCCGGCAAGGTGAAAACCGTGCAGGGCAGCGAGCTGACCATCGGCACGATGGGCGGTGTGACGGTCGACGCCGCGAAGGTGACGGCCACCGACATCGTGGCCAGCAACGGCGTCATCCACGTCATCGACAGCGTGGTGCTGCCGAAGTAAACCGCTCCGCCCGGCGGCGGGTCAGAAGGTGAAACCCGCCGCCACTTCCCGACCCGACAAGGGCTCGAGCAGTTTCAACAGGGGCTTCAGCGGCCCGTAACGCAGCGCCACCCGCGTCGCGTAGGCAAAAAAGCGCGGCAGGTCCTGCGCATAGTGGGTCTTGCCGTCGCGGTGTTTCAGGCGGCAGAAGATGCCCATCACCTTCAGGTGCCGCTGCAGACCCATCCATTCCAGCGCGCGCCAGAATTCGCCGAAGTCGGCGTCCACCGGCAGGCCCGCCTGGCGGGCTTCCTGCCACCAGCGCACCGCCCAGTCCAGCTCCTGGTCCTCGGGCCACGACAGGAAGGCGTCGCGCAGCAGCGAAGCCAGGTCGTAGCTGATGGGGCCGCGCACCGCATCCTGGAAGTCCAGGATGCCCGGGTTGATGCCAGGCGTCCCCGCCGCGGTCGTGTCCATGCGCATCAGGTTGCGCGGCATCCAGTCGGCGTGCACGGCCACCTGGGGTTGCGCCAGCGCACTGTCGATCAGCACGCGGCAGATGCGGTCCCAGGTCTTCTGCTCGGTGTCGTTCCAGGTGACGCCGAACTCACGTTGAACGCACCACTGCGGGAACAGCGCCAACTCGTCAGCGAGCAGCTTTTCGTCGAAAGGCGGCAGGTGGCTGGCGTCGACCTGGCACTGGAAACGCACCAGCGCCTGCAGGGCGTCGCGCATCAGGTGGTCGGCCTCGGCCGCATTGGCCGACTGCAGGGCTTCCAGGTAGACCTGCTGGCCCAGGTCGGACAGCAACAGGAAACCGCGTTCGGCGTCGGCGGCCAGCACACGGGGTGCGTTCAGGCCGGCCGCTTGCAGCATCAAGGCCACACGCACAAAAGGGCGCACGTCTTCCTGCGGCGGTGGTGCGTCCATCACGATGAAGCTGCCTTCGCGGCCCCGGATGCGCAGGTAGCGGCGGAAGCTGGCGTCGGCCGACGCGGGGGCCAGGGTGCTGCTGTCCAGTCCGTGTTCGGCCGTGATGGCGGCCAGCCACTGCCCGAAGGCGGCTTGGCGCGCCGAGTCGGGCCAGGAGATCGGTGTTGGGGTGGCCCTCATGGATAATCGATTCTACAAACCCGCGTGGCGCAACCGCGCCCCCGACACCCGCTTAGCGCATGCGAATCTCCTTGCTGGTTGTGGCCGCCACGCTCTGGGCCAGTGGCAGCACGGCCAGCGGCCAGGGTGCGGCAGGTGCGGCAGCCGCAGAACCGGCGGCCTCGGCCGCGTCGTCGACGGCCGATCAAGGGCTCGAAGCCAGCACCCAGCTGATGCCGCTGCCGCGCGCAGCAGGTTCGCGCAGCCTGCCCATCGTGTTGCGCGCGCAGCGCTTGAGCAGCCAGCCCGACCTGCAGACCCTGGCCGAAGGTGATGTCGAATTCCGCCGCGGCGGGCTGGTGATCCGGTCCGACCGGCTGTCCTACGACACCGCCCGTGACCTGGCCAATGCCAAGGGCCATGTGCGTGTCAGCCGCGACGGGGCGGTGTACTCCGGCCCCGAACTCGAGGTCCGCGTGCAGCGCTTCGAAGGCTTTTTTCTGCAGCCGCGCTTCGAGTTCCCGGAACTGGGCGCCGGCGGCCGCGCCGACCGCATCGACTTCCTGGGCAATGCCCGTTCGCGTGCCACCAACGCCAGCTACACCAGCTGCCCGCGTGAAGACGGCCAGGAACCCGACTGGGTGCTGCAGACCCGCAGCGTGAACATCGACCTGGACGCCAACGAAGGCATCGCCGAAGGTGCCGTGCTGCGCTTCCTGGGCGTGCCGATCCTGGCCATGCCCACACTGAGCTTTCCGCTCGGCGACGGCCGCAAGTCGGGCTGGCTGCCGCCGTCGATCGACATCGACAACCGCAGCGGCGTCGGCATCACCGTGCCCTATTACTGGAACATCGCGCCCAACCGTGACGCCACGCTGGCGCCACGTCTGATCACACGCCGGGGGCTGGGGCTGGACAGCGAGTTCCGCTACCTCGAGCGCAGCTTCGACGGCACCTTGCGCCTGGACTGGTTGCCCAACGATCGTGTCGCCGACCGATCGCGCGAAGCCGTGCAGTGGCTGCACGAAGGGCGCTTGCCGCTGGGCTTCGACTACAGCGCCAACGTCGTGCGGGTGTCCGATGCCGACTGGTGGAAGGACTTCCCCGACGCCGGCCGCAGCTTCACCGCGCGGTTGCTGCAGTCTCGCCTGGAACTGCAGCGGCCCTTTGCGCTGCCGGGTCGCGGCGAGGGCTTGTTCTATGCACGGTCCCTGCAATGGCAGGTGCTGCAGGACGCCGATTCGGTGATCAGCGCACCTTATGAACGCAGCCCGCAGGTGGGGGTGCGGCTCGCAGGGCAGGTGCCCTGGGGTGTCGAGTACTCGCTGCAGGGCGAATACAACCGCTTCACCTTGCCCGGCGACGAGGTGGCCACCAGCAGCAGCACCCGCACAACCGGTGACCGCTGGCACCTGCTGGGCGCCGTCAGCAGGCCCTGGCGCGAGCCGGGCTGGTGGGTGGTGCCCAAGCTGTCGTTCAACGCCGCCAGCTACGACAGCACACGGCTGGGCCCGGTGGACATCGCCCGTGCCGCGCGTGTCATTCCCACCTTCAGCGTCGATGCCGGCTTCGAGATGGAACGCCGGCTCGAAGCCTTCGGCCGCCCGCTGCACCAGACGCTGGAGCCGCGACTGCTGTACGTCAACACGCCGTACCACGCGCAGAGCCAGCTGCCCAACTACGACTCGGCGGCCAAGGACTTCAATTTCGTTTCGCTCTACAGCGACAACGCGTTTTCCGGCGTCGACCGGGTGTCCGACGCCCACCAGGTGACCGCCGGATTCACGACCCGTCTGGTGGATGTGCAAAGCGGTGCCGAGGCTTTGCGCGTGGGCCTGGTGCAGCGCTACCTCTTCCGCACCCAGCGCGTCACCGCCCAGGCCGACGGCACGCCCGACGGTGCGCCACTGGAGCAACGGTTTTCCGATGCCCTGCTGCTGGGCAGCACCAGCGTGCTGCCGGGCTGGACGCTGGACGGCGCGGTGCAGTACAGCCCTGACATCAACCGCTCGGTGCGTTCGATCATCGGCGCACGGTATTCACCCGGCCCTTACCGCACCGTGGGCGCCACCTACCGCCTGGCGCGTGGCCTGTCCGAGCAACTGGAAATGGGCTGGCAGTGGCCGATCTGGGGCAACACACCCGATCCGAGAAGGGCCTCTGCTTCGAGCAGCTCATGCGGCGGCACCTGGTACTCGGTCGGTCGATTCAACTACAGCCTGAAGGACCGTCGCCTGACCGATTCCATCCTGGGACTGGAGTACGACGCGGGCTGCTGGATCGGCCGCATCGTGGCCGAACAGCTGTCCACCGGTCGCAGCCAGGCGACCACGCGGCTGCTGGTGCAATTGGAACTGGTGGGCCTGTCGCGCATCGGTTCCAACCCCTTGAGGGTCTTGAAGGACAATATCCCCGGTTACCGCCTGCTGCGCGACGAGCGTGGCTCGGGCGCACTGCCCGCCGAAGATCGGCCTACCGGCCCTGTGTTCCATGACTGAGTTGCTTTGCTTCCCGCGCCTCTTGCGCTCGCTGTACCCCTTGCGCACCACCGTCCTTGCTGCTGCCCTGATGGCCGCCGCATGCGCCGCCACGGCGCAGGACCGTGCCTCGCCCGCACTCAACGGCGACTACATCGCTGCGGTCGTCAACCAGGAACTGGTCACCGCCGGTGAGGTGGAGCGCCGCATCGCCCGCGCCCTGGCGGAAGCCGGCCGCGCAGGTGTGAAGATGCCGCCGGCCGACGAAATGCGCCGTCAGGCGCTGGACGCGCTGATCGACGAGCGCGCCATCATCACCAGCGCCCGCGAAAGTGGCATGCGGGTGGACGAGCCCGAACTCGACCGCGCGGTGCAGAACATCGCCGCGCAGAACCAGATCAGCCTGCCGGTGCTGCGCCAGCGCCTGCAAGCCGAGGGCATCGACTACGGGCGTTTCCGCGCCAACGTGCGCGACCAGATCATGATCGAGCGCCTGCGCGAACGCGAGGTCTACCAGCGCATCCGCGTCAGCGAAGAAGACATCGACAAGTTCCTGGACGAGCGCCGCAAGGCCGCCAACGCCGACGCCGAAACCAACATCGCGCAGATCCTGGTCACGGTGCCCGAAGGTGCCGACCCGGCCACGCTGACGCAGCGCCTGGAACGTGCCGGCGCCGCGCTGGCGCGCGTTCGCCGCGGCGAGCCCTTCGACCAGGTGGCCATCGAGATCTCGGAAGACGGCAACCGGGCCAAGGGCGGCGAAATCGGCCCGCGCCCGGCATCGCGCCTGCCCGACATCTTTGTCGAGTTCACCCAGGACCTGAAGCCGGGCGAGATCGCCCCCACGCTGCTGCGTTCGGGTGCCGGTTACCACGTGCTGAAGCTGATCGACCGCAAGGAAGTGGCCATCGGCACCGTGACGCAGACACGGGCCCGGCATGTGCTCTTGCGAACCTCGCAGCAGCTGAATGCCGAAACCGCGGCACGCCGGCTGGCCGAGTACCGTGGCCTCATCGAAAGGGGCAGCAAGTCCTTCGAAGACGTGGCCCGTGAGTACAGCGAAGACGGCTCGGCCGCCAGCGGGGGCGACCTGGGCTGGTTTGCGCCCGGGGTCATGGTGCCCGAGTTCGAAGCCGCCATGAACGAACTGCCAGTGGGCGGCTTGTCGCCGCCCGTGGTGTCGCGTTTCGGCGTGCACCTCATCCAGGTGCTGGAACGCCGCGACGTGGCGCTGGAACCCAAGCAGCTGCGTGAACAGGCGCGCAATGTGCTGCGTGAGCAGCGCTTCGAGCAGGCGTACCTGGACTGGACCAAGGAATTGCGCTCGCGCGCCTACGTCGAGTTCCGCGAGCCGCCGCTGTGACCGGGGCGTGAAGCCACACACCGCGCGCAAGCGCTTCGGCCAGCACTTCCTGGTCGACGAGACCGTCATCGACGGCATCGTGCGGGCCATCGATCCGCTGCCGGGTCAAGCCCTGGTCGAAATCGGCCCCGGGCTGGGGGCGTTGACACGCCCGCTGCTGCAGCAGTGCAAGGCCCTGACGGTGATCGAACTCGACCGCGACCTGGCGCTGCGCCTGCGCAAACAGCCCGGCCTGACGGTGGTCGAGGCCGACGTGCTGAAGGTCGACTTTGCCGGGCTGGCGGCGCAGCACGCGGGCCGGCCACTGCGTGTGGTGGGCAACCTGCCCTACAACATCTCCACGCCCATCCTCTTTCATCTGCTGGACTTCAGCACCCACATCCAGGACCAGCACTTCATGCTGCAAAAGGAAGTGGTGCAGCGCATGGCGGCGGCACCGGGCGGCAAGGACTACGGCCGCCTGAGCGTGATGCTGCAGTGGCGCTACCGCATCGAAGACGTGCTGGACGTGCCGCCCGAAGCCTTCGACCCGCCACCCCGCGTGGACTCAGCGGTGGTGCGCATGGTGCCCTTGCCGGTGGACATCACGGTGGACGCCAAGCGGCTGTCCGAACTGGTCACCGCCGCCTTTTCGCAGCGCCGCAAACTGCTGCGGCACACGCTGGGCCGCTGGATGGAAGCCAACGGCGTGCAACAACCGTTCGACCTGCAGCGGCGAGCCGAAGAGGTGCCGGTAACGGAGTACCTGGCGTTGGCCAGGCGGCTGGACGCGCCTTGATCAAGTCCTAGGCGCGGATCCGGCTCCGCCGGTCCGCCGCCGGGCGCCCCCTTGGGGGCTGAGGCCCGCGGCTCCAAGTCCGCCTGCGCGGACTTGGACGGGCCGAAGGCCGCGCGACTCAGGCGCGCGGCAGCGACCGCAGGGAGCGTGGGGGCCCTCTTTATGCTGCGCTGAGCCAGGCAGCCGTGTCGAACGCGCTGCTCATCATCGGCATGTTCATGCCGAAGTTGGGATTGGTGCCGTTCTTGGGCACCGCTTTCACTGCCGGCTTGACTGCAACGGGAACTGCCGTTGCACCTGCTGCCTGGGCCACCTCGGTAGCCCGCTCCCATGACCCGATTTCCTGGGAGCGGGCTACTGAAAAGAATAGAAACACCTGAACGGTATTCGTCGTTCCCCCCAGTACTCGGCGGCGTCGCGGAACACCTCGAGCAGCTGCTCGCGGGCTTCGCGGTCGAAGCGCGGGTTGTCGGGCAACTGCTCGAGCACGACGACAAAACCCGGCTGCTGCCCGGCCTTGTGGACCAGGTCGGTCATGCAATCGAACAGCGCGTCCAGGTTCTTGCCGAAGTGGGCAGGAAAGGTGAAGGAGGCGGCAATGCCGTCCAGCACGTCCTGCTTGGTCTGCGCGCTGCACAGGTTGGCGTACAGAAAGTGCTGGCCGGCGGATTCGGCCGCGGCCATCAGGTCGTCGACCCGGTAGGCGCGGATGGCCTGCACAAGATTTGGTCGGATGGTCTGCAACTCCATGGTCGCGATCCTCCTTGTTGGAATGGGAAGAGAGAGGGTGTCAGGTGCGGCGTTCACGGTGCAATTCGCTTGAAGCTGGCGTAGTGATCGTCGGTGTAGAAGCAGGCTTCGGGCTGTGTCGGCGGCTTGCCGCCGCAGACGATGCGGCGGGCTCCGCGGTTGCGTGCACCCGGGGTCTTGACGGTGTACTCGCGGTAGTGGCCGCGGGCCTTCAGGGGCAGCAGGCGTTCGCGGTTGCCGAACACGGTGCCGTCTTTCGAATACGGGAAAGGGCCGCCGCTGAGAATGAGCCGGTGGGTGGTCTGGGCCTGCGGTGGCAGCGTGGCCAGTGCCACGTAGGCCTGGCCGCCGGGGGCTTCCGGCGTGCGGGCCAACACTGCAGATCCGGATGCCAAGCCAGCCGCCGCCACGATGGCGACACCCCACTTGAACGATGCCCGCCGCAGCCTGCTGCCCGACGAGGCCAATCCGGTCCAGAACACGGGTTAACCCTGAAAAATCAAACCGGAATGCTAACGTAACCCCCCTAAAAACTCAAGCTGCTGCCCAGATTTGGGGCAGCAGGGAGGGGGAATTAGTGGGCGCTCACATATTTGTAGGGCGCGTGTGGTGGGGGTCGGGCGCAGGTGCTGATGCTCGACCCGCCTCAGCCTGGCAGGCCGCGCCGAGCGCGCGGGACGCGCTCGCCTCAGAAGCTGGCGAGCGTCAGGACGCAGGTCCTGACTCTCGTCCCGCTTCTGCATCCGCGACGGTGAGGGCGGTCATGTTGACGATGCGCCGGACCGTGGCCGATGGCGTCAGGATGTGCACCGGCTTGTCCGCACCCAGCAGCACCGGGCCCACGGCGATGCCGCCGCCGGCTGCTGTTTTCAGCAAGTTGTACGAAATGTTGGCGGCGTCGATGTTGGGCAGCACCAGCAGATTGGCTTCACCCGTCAACGTGCTGCGCGGCATCACGCGGTGGCGCGCGGCGGCGTCCAGCGCCACGTCGCCGTGCATCTCGCCGTCCACTTCCAGCCAGGGCGCCTGTTCGCGCAGCAGGGCCAGGGTACGTCGCATCTTGACCGCGCTGGGGTGGTCGCTGGTGCCGAAGTTGCTGTGCGACAGCAGCGCTGCACGCGGCTGCAGGCCAAAACGCACCATTTCGTCGGCAGCCATGACCGTGATCTCGGCCAGTTCTTCGGCGCTGGGGTCGGCGTTGACATGGGTGTCGACCAGAAACACCTGGCGGCCCGGCAGCATCAGCCCGTTCATGCAGGCGTAGACCCGCACGTCCTGCGTCGTGCTGGGGCTGCCGCCGGCCCGTTTGCCGATGACCTGGTCGATGTAGTGCAGGTGGTTGGCCGTGGTGCCCCAGGTGCCACAGAGCATGCCGTCCACCTGGCCCTTGTGCAGCAACATGGCGCCGATCAGCGTCAGCCGGCGCCGCATCTCGATCTTCGCCAGGTGCACCGACACACCCTTGCGTTCGGTCATCGCGTGATAGGTCATCCAGAAGTCGCGGTAGCGCGTGTCCTGTTCGACGTTGACGACGTCGTAGTCCAGCTCTTCCTTCAAGCGCAGGCCGAACTTCTCGATGCGTGCGGCAATCACCGCCGGCCGCCCGATCAGCGTGGGCCGCGCCAGGCCTTCGTCGACCACCACCTGCGCTGCACGCAGCACCCGTTCGTCTTCACCTTCGGCGTAGGCGACACGGTTGTTGTGCGCCTTTTTGGCCTGCGCGAAGATGGGCTTCATGATCGTGCCCGAGGCGTAGACAAAGGTCTTCAGCCGTTCACGGTAGGCCTCGAGGTCGGCGATCGGCCGCAGCGCCACGCCCGATTCCGCCGCAGCCCGCGCCACGGCCGGTGCGATCATCATCATCAGCCGGTGGTCGAAGGGCTTGGGGATCAGGTATTCAGGCCCGAAGCTCAGGTTGGCGCCGCTGTAGGCCGCGGCCACGATGTCGCTCTGCTCGGCCTGGGCCAGTTCGGCAATCGCGTGCACCGCGGCGATTTCCATCGCGTCGGTCACGGTCGTGGCACCGCAGTCGAGTGCGCCGCGGAAGATGTAGGGGAAACACAGGACGTTGTTGACCTGGTTCGGGTAGTCGGTGCGGCCGGTGGCGATGATGGCGTCGGGGCGCGCTGCCTTGGCCAGTTCAGGCGAGATCTCCGGCGTCGGGTTGGCCAGCGCAAAGATCAGCGGATTGGGCGCCATCTGCGCCACCATCTCGGGTTTCAGCACGCCGGCGGCGCTCAGGCCCAGGAAGATGTCGGCGCCGGGCAGCACCTCGGCCAGCTTGCGCAGCGGGGTCTTCTGCGCGAAGAAGGCCTTGTCCTCGTCCATCAGTTCGGTGCGGCCCTCGTACACCACGCCGGCCAGGTCGGTGACCCAGATGTTCTCGCGCCGCAGGCCCAGCTTCAGCATCAGGCCCAGGCAGGCCAGTGCCGCGGCACCGGCGCCGCTGGCCACCAGCTTGACCTGCGAGACGTCCTTGCCCACCACCTTCAGCCCATTGATCAGCGCCGCGCCCACCACGATGGCTGTGCCGTGCTGGTCGTCGTGGAAGACCGGGATCTTCATGCGCTCGCGAAGCTTGCGCTCGATGTAGAAGCAGTCCGGCGCCTTGATGTCTTCCAGGTTGATGCCGCCGAAGGTGGGCTCCATCGCGGCGATCACGTCGCACAGCTTGTCCAGGTTGCGTTCGTTCAGCTCGATGTCGAAGACGTCGATGCCGGCGAACTTCTTGAACAGCACCGCCTTGCCTTCCATCACCGGCTTGGCCGCCAGCGGGCCGA
>LNFM01001249.1_pt1 | contig 58791 bp, 63 predicted proteins | sample 596031 | NCBI WGS metagenome assembly LNFM01 (sample SAMN04254537, study PRJNA301005) | activated carbon metagenome | isolation source: dual media filters at the Ann Arbor, Michigan drinking water treatment plant | place: USA: Ann Arbor | reverse complement strand
CGGTCGCATCGCCGATCCGGTGGCGCTCGCCATAACGCGCCGCCTGCGCCGAGGGCGTGAAATTCTCGCCATAGCGCGCGCCCATGATGGCCAGCGTCTCTTTCGTCGCCAGCACCGAGCCGTGACCGGCGCGGGCATGGTCCGAATGCCCATGCGTCACCACGGCCCGGTCGGACGCGCGGGTCGGGTCGATATAGAAATCGCCGGGCGGGCAGTAGAGCCCCTTCGGCGTCGGGCAGACGATGTCGGTGAAGGCTTTCATGAAGGAAAGAACATCAGGCGCGGCGGTTTCGTTTCAAGGGACGGGCAGAAAGCACCTGTTCCCATTCTGTTCTATTCCGCTAGATTAAGCCATGGATTCGTCGCACCCGCTTCCCGTGTCGCTGCCGCCCGTCTTCCGGGACTGGTTCGCCGCGCGCGGCTGGGCGATCAGGCGGCATCAGCAGGAGCTGCTCGACCTCGCCGAGGCTGGCCGCTCCGCCCTGCTGGTCGCGCCGACCGGCGCGGGCAAGACGCTGGCCGGATTCCTGCCGCCGCTGATCGAGCTTTACCACGAGCTGCAGGGGCCGCCCGCCGAGCGGCGTCGCGGCCTGCACACGCTCTACATTTCGCCGCTCAAGGCGCTCGCCGTCGACATCGCCCGCAACCTGGAGACGCCGTCGAAGGAGATGAAGCTGGGCGTGCGGATCGAGACCCGCACCGGCGACACGCCGATCGAGAAGCGCCAGCGCCAGCGCCGCGATCCGCCGGATATCTTGCTGACCACGCCCGAGCAACTCGCCCTGCTGCTGTCGCACAACGACGCCGGCGAGTTGTTCGGCGGCCTACGCACCATCGTGCTCGACGAGCTGCACGCCATCGAGAACACCAAGCGCGGCGACCTGCTGTCGCTCGGTCTGGGCCGGCTGGCAAGCATTGCCCCGCAAGCGCGAAGGGTCGGCCTGTCCGCCACCGTCGCCGATCCGGACCGGCTGCGGCGCTACCTGGTGCCGCAGTTTCCGGGCCTCGAGCGCATGGCTGATCTGGTGGTGGCCGATCCGGGCGCGGCGCCCGACGTCGCCATCCTCCGCACGCGCGAGCGCATCCCGTGGGCCGGCCACCGCGGCGCCTACGCCATGCCCGACATCATGGCGGCCATCAAGGCGGTGCGCTCGGCGCTGCTGTTCGTCAATACCCGCTCGCAGGCCGAGGCCAGCTTTCAGGCGCTGTGGCAGCTGAACGACGAGAACCTGCCGATCGCGCTGCATCACGGCTCGCTGTCGGTGGAGCAGCGGCGCAAGGTCGAGCAGGCCATGACCCTGGGTAAGCTGCGCGCCGTGGTCTGCACCTCGACCCTGGAACTGGGCGTCGACTGGGGCGCCATCGACCTTGTTATCCAGCTCGGCGCGCCCAAGGGCTCGTCGCGGATGATGCAGCGTATCGGCCGCTCCAACCACCGGCTGGACGAGCCGTCGCAGGCGTTGTTCGTGCCGACCAACCGGTTCGAGGTGCTGGAATGCGTCGCGGCCAAACAGGCCATCGAGGAAGGCATCCAGGACGGCGACCTGCCGCGTCCGGGCGGACTCGACGTGCTCGCGCAACACGTGGTTGGCCGCGGCTGCGCCGAGCCGTTCGACCTGGAAACAATCTACGCGGAGATCACCGCCGCCGCGCCCTACGCCCATCTGGACCGCCAGACGGTCGAGCGGGTGGTGGATTTTGCGGCCACCGGCGGCTATGCGCTGCGCCGCTACGAGCAGTACCACAAGCTGGAGCGACTGCAGGACGGCCGCTACACCATCGCGTCGCGCAGGGCGGCGCAGCAATACCGGCTCAACGTCGGCACCATCGTCGAGGCGCCGATGATCAAGCTGCGGTCCATCAGGCGCGGCGGCAAGGGTCGCCGGACCGGCACCGCGCCCGCGGTCACCCATGTGGCGGGCAAGCCCGTCGGCCGCGCCGGCTTCCACATCGGCGAGGTCGAGGAATGGTTCATCGAACAACTCCGCCCCGGCGACACCTTCCTGTTCGCCGGCCAGGTCTGGCGCTTCGAGGGCATGGCCGAGAACGAGGCTTACGCCTCGAAGACCGAGGACAAGGAGCCCATGGTACCGTCCTACCAGGGCGGCAAGTTCCCGCTGTCGACGTTTCTCGCCGCCCGCGTCCGCGCCCTGCTGGCCGATCCGGAGCAGTGGCGCTTCCTGCCCGGACAGGTGAGCTGGTGGCTGGATTTGCAGCGCATCAAGTCGTCGATCCCGAAGGCCGAACAGATGCTGGTCGAGACCTTTCCGCGCGGCTCACGCCACTACCTGGCCTGCTATCCGTTCGAGGGACGTCTCGCGCACCAGACGCTCGGCATGCTGCTGACCCAGCGGCTGGAGACGTTGCGGATGCGGCCCATGGGCTTCATGGCCAACGACTACGCGCTCACCGTCTGGGCGCTGAGCGACATGTCCTTGCTCGACATGCACAGGCTGTTCTCGAACGAGGGCGTCGGCGACGGCCTCGACGCATGGATGGCGGATTCCAACCTGCTGAAGCGCACCTTCCGCACCTGCGCCACCATCGCCGGCCTGATCGACCGGCGCCACCCGGGCCATGAAAAGACCGGCCGGCAGATGATGGTGAACTCGGATTTGATTTACGAGGTGTTGGGACGGCACGAGCCCGACCATATCTTGTTGCAGGCGACCCGCGAGGACGTGTCGGCGGGCCTGCTGGATTTGGCGCGGATGCGCGGGCTGCTGGAGCGGGTGCGGCCCGCCGGGCGCATCCTGCACCGCGCGCTGGCGCAGATCTCGCCGCTGGCCGTGCCGCTGATGATGGAAATCGGCAAGGAATCCATCGGCGGCGAGGCGAACGAGGATTTGTTGTCCGAAGTGGCGGACGAGTTCATGGAGATGCTTAATGGCTGAAGCGGCAGCCCCCAACGCACTGGCGATGGCCTCGGTGAACGGCGCCGGGCTGGTGTTCGACCGCTCGGGCGCGGCGTGGTGGCCGGAAGAGCGGCTGCTGGTGGTGGCCGACCTGCATTTCGAGAAAGGCTCGTCGTTCGCGGCCAAGCGCGGCGTGCTGCTGCCGCCCTACGACACCCGCGAGACCCTGGCGCGGCTGGAAAAGGCCTGCGACTTCTACCGGCCCAAGACGGTGATCGCGCTGGGCGACAGCTTTCACGATCTGGGCGCCGCGGGCCGGCTGTCGGCCGATGACCTCGCCCGCATCCGCGCGCTCACCGCCGACCATGAATGGTACTGGATCGAGGGCAACCACGATCCCAAGCCGCCGGAGGATCTGGGCGGCTGGTGCGTCGCCACGCTCGCCTGCGGCCCGCTGGTGTTCCGGCACCTGCCGCGGCCCGGCAGCCAGCAGGGCGAGGTGGCGGGCCATCTGCACCCGGCGGCGCGGGTGGTGGCGCGCGGCCGGAGCCTGCGGCGCCGCTGCTTCGTCACCGACGGCAACCGGCTGATCCTGCCGTCGTTCGGCGCGTATACGGGCGGGCTCGACGTGCTCGACCGGGCGTTCGCCTTTCTGTTCGCCGATCCGTTCCACGCCTGGATGATCGGCCAGGACCGGGTCTATCCGGTGGCGAGCCGGAAGCTCTCCTAGACGCCGCGAGCGTGGCCGCCCAGCGGTCTATTTGAGGGTGTACCGGATCGGCAGGCGCTTCAGGCCGCTGACGAAGCTGGACTGGACCCAGGTGGGAAAGCCGTCGATCGCCACGTCATCCAGCCGCGGGATCAACTCGGCGAACAGCGCGCGCATCTCCATCTTGGCGAGGAACTGACCGAGGCAGAGATGCGGGCCATAGCCGAAGGCGATATGGCGGTTGGGCGCGCGGTCGACGCGGAACTCGTTCGGCGCCTCGAACGCGTCCTCGTCCCGGTTGGCGGCGTGATAGAGCAGCATCAGGGCGTCGCCCTTCCTGATCTTCTGGCCGCGCAGCACATAGTCCTCGGTCGCCGTGCGCATGAAATGCTTCACCGGCGTGGTCCAGCGGATCATCTCGTCGACCGCCGAGGGGATCAGCGACGGGTCGGCCTTCAGCTTCTTCAGCTCCCATGGGCTGCGAATCAGCGCCAGCAGGCCACCCGCCGTCGCCGAGCTGGTGGTGTCGTGTCCGGCGGTGGCGATGATGATGTAGTAGGACATGGCCTCGAGATGGCCGATGGGCTTGCCGTCGATGGAGGCGTTGGCGATCACGGTCGCCACGTCGTCTTGCGGATTGGCGCGGCGCGCCTCGGTCATGGCGGTGAAATAGGCGAAGAACTCCTGGACCGTCCCCATGTCGGTCGCCTCGGTCCGCTGGCGCTGCATGTCGGGATCCTGTGCCCCGAACAGCTCCTGGGTCAGCTTGAGCAGCTTGGGCTCGTCGGATTCGGGTGCGCCCAGGATCATCATGATGACGTGCAGCGGATACCAGACGGCCACCTCGCTGACGAAGTCGCAGCGCCCGCCCTGGTCCGCCATGCGGTCGATCGTGCGCCGCGCCAGGTCGGCGATGCGGTCCTGCAGCTTGTTCAGGCTGCGCGGCTGGAACCATTCCTGGGTCATGGCGCGGAACACCCGGTGGTCCGGGTTGTCCATGTGGATCAGGGTCCGCAGCAGCAGGTGGCTGCCGCCGGTGAACGCCTTCACCGCCTCTTCCTCGGCGCTGCTGGCCAGCACGGCGCGCGGGCCGCTAAGGAAGCGGTCGTTCTGGCGCTCGATCTCCATGATATCGGCGTGCCGGGACACCGCCCAGAACGGCCGGTAACCTTCCGGCTCCACCCAGACGACGGGCGCGTCGCGGCGCATGTCGTCGAGCAGGGCGAGCAGCCGGCGCTCGTCGCCCCAGGTGCGCGGATCGGCGATCGCGGCATAATCGATACGTGTGCTCATCGGTCCCCCCCCTTCAGCCAGTATGCGCAAGGACGCAATGGATCGCCATCAACCGGTGATCACGAGACCTCGATCACTTCGAAATCATGCGTGATCGCCACCGACCGGGCCAGCATGGCCGACGCCGAGCAGTATTTCTCGGCCGACAGGGCGATGGCGCGCTCGACCTTGGCCGGGTTCAGCGTCTTCCCCGTCACCACGAAATGCAGATGGATCCTGGTGAACACCTTGGGATCCTCGCTGGCGCGCTCGGCGTCGATTTCCAGCGCGCAGCCGGTCACCGCCTCGCGGCCGCGCTCCAGGATGTGCACGACGTCATAGGAGGTGCAGCCGCCCAGGCCGATCAGGATCAGTTCCATGGGGGTCGGTGCGACGGCGACGCCGGTCTTGCCGCCCTTGCTGCCCATCACGACGGCATGGCCGCTGTCGGACTCGCCCAGGAAGTTGCGGTCCTCGATCCATTTGACGCGGGCTTTCATGGGCGCTCTCCACAGATTCGGCGCGACTCTAAAGCGCTTTCAGCCAGGGCGGAACCGCCTTGGCGTCCGAAAGCCGCGCCGGGCACGCAAGCCCGATGCCGTCGAATCCGTGGAGAAGCGTCCTGAAACCGGAACGTTCAGTCGTCCGTGGCGGGACCCGAGTTACCGGGATCCAGGTCCTCGAAGATGCAGACCCGTTCGCCGGTCAGCGGATTGGTCACGCACAGCGTGGTTTCCTCGCGCTGGGAGCCTTTCAGGCACTCGCCCAGCTCGTTGAAGGTTTCGCCCTGATTGCCCTTGCCGTTGTTGCCGCACTTGGTCGCGGCCAGCGTCGCGTCGTTCTGGCCGGTCTTCAGCCCGCCGGCGGAAGCCGAGACGGGAACGGCCAGCAGCGCGAGCGCCGCGACCGACGATAGGAGAAGTTTGCCCATGTTGCCCTCTTCAAGAACCAGCCGCCCTCAGCCCGAAGGCGGCGAACATCCGAAGAATAACATCGTCATTGCGGGATCATGTTGAACACAACTGGATGAATTCTGCGTTATTTCCATCTCGATACGAATACCGATAAAAATGGAAATGATAGGCCCAACAATTTTTTTGTACGCCTTCATACCGAACACCCGGTATAACAGGGCAGCAATCCAACGGCGGCGCGCCCGATGGGAAACCCTCTCGGGGCCACAAGCCGGTTGCGACGAAGGCCGGACTCCGCCGGTTTTTCGCAGATCATCTGTCCGATGGGATCTCGGTGCGGTCGGTCGGTATCGGTTCGATACCGTTAGCCTGGGGAGCACCGGATGACGCCATTGCGCATCACCATCGTCGATTTCGCCACGCGCGGACCGCAAAAGCGGCTCTACGCCCGCCTCATGAACGCCAACTACGCGAGCATCATGCCGCAGGTCATGGGCGTGTGGTGCGAGGAGCTGGGCCACAAGGTCCGCTACATCTGCTACACCGGCACAGAGGACCTCACCGGCTCGCTGGTCGAGGACACCGACGTGCTGATTCTGGGCGCGTTCACCCGCTCGGCGCTCGCCGCCTACGCGGTCAGCGCCATCTACCGGGCCAAGGGCGTCATCACCGTCCTCGGCGGGCCGCATGCGCGGTGCTATCCGGAAGACGCGGTGAAGTATTTCGACTACGTGCTCGGCTTCACCGACAAGACGCTGCTCGCCGACCTGCTGCACGAGCGGGCGCGGCACCGGCCGCTCGGCCGCGAGATGTCTGCCGCCCGCCAGCCGGATCACCTGCCCGGCGTGCGCGAGCGCTGGAAGTTCATCGCGCCGACCCTCGCCAAGGCGCCGACGCTGAAGCTGATCCCGATGATCGGCTCCATGGGTTGTCCGTACACCTGCAGCTTCTGCATCGATTCCACGGTCGATTACCAGCCGATGGCGTTCGATCAGATCACCGAGGACCTGCGGTTCGTGCAGGCCAACCAGAAGAATCCCTATGTCGCCTGGCACGACCCCAATTTCGGCGTCCGTTTCGACGACTACATGACCGCCATCGAAGGCGCGGTCAGGCCCGGCTCGGTACGTTTCGCCGCCGAGAGCAGCCTGTCGCTGCTGTCCGAGAGCAATGTGAAGCGCATGGGCCGCAACGGCTTCGTCGGCATGCTGCCGGGCGTCGAGTCCTGGTACGAGTATGGCAACAAGTCGCGCGCCACCCGCGCCAGCGGGGCCGACAAGGTCCGCCAGGTGTCGGAACACGTGAACATGATCCTGCGGCACATCCCCTATGTGCAGACCAATTTCGTGCTCGGCCTGGACGAGGACGAGGGCGACGAGCCGTTCGAGCTGACCAAGCGGTTCCTCGACGCATCGCCCGGCGCCTATCCGGCCTACTCGCTGTGGACGTCCTATGGCCGCGCCGCGCCGATGAACCGGCAGCTGCAGGGCGACGGGCGGGTGCTTCCGTTCCCGTTCCATTTCCTCAACAGCACGCGGGCCATGAACGTGGTGCCGGTGAACTATACGTGGGACCGGTTCTACGACCTGGCCATCGACATCACCCAGTACTCCTATTCGGCGAAGGCCATGGCGCGCCGCTGGCACGCCAACACAGGCTTCGCCGCCAAGTCGCTGAACCTGGTGCGCGCCGCGTCGTCGAGCCGGGTCGCCCATCAGACAAAGGTCCGCCGCCTGCTCGACAGCGACCGGACGATGAAGGACTACTTCGCCGGTGACTCCACGGTGCTGCCCGAGTTCTACCGGGCCCAGATCGAGCGCGACCTGGGCGCCTGGTGGCCGGCGCTGCCGGAAGGCGGCATGGCGCACGACCAGAACGCCTATTTCAACAGCCCGCCCGCCGTGCCGGTCAAGCTGAAGGCATTCGCCGGCGGCGGTGGCGGCCTGGTGCTGGAAGAAGCGGCGGCCGCGCCCTCGGTCTAGGGGATCCGCAGGCCGGCGAGGAACAGGCGGTAGGCTTCCGGAAAGCCGTGATGCAGCGCGGCTTCCTCCAGCGCTTCCAGGTAGCCCTCGCGCGGCAGGCTGGGATCGGCGTTGCTGGCGATGTAGATCAGCGCCGGTTCCATGACCTCGAAGTTCGTCACCGGCCGCACGACGTCCCGGCGGTAGCTGCCGCGTGCGACGCCCTCGATCTCGTCGAGCGCCGCCTCGCACACGGGCGTCAGCCGCCACAGCACGCCGTGCACCTCGCTGCCCGTCTCGGGCACGACCGTGCTGACACCGCGCGCGTTGATCAGCAGCCGGTGATCGGGCAGCACCGCCGTGCCGACGAACCCGGCCGCCGGACATCGCCGGGGCATGATCTCCGGATGCATGTTGCGGCCATAGGCGAAGTAGAGACGGGTCACGACAGTCGCTTCGCCACGTTCTCGTTGACCCAGCGCAGATCCTCGATATTCGAGCACGACACGGTAACCTCCGTGCACCCCACCTCTCTGAACCGGTCGAGCTGCTCCAGCATGGCGTCGCCGTCGCCGTGGAGGACGCCGCCGACGCCCCATTCGGTGACGGAATCCTTGCGGCCCCAGCCCCGGGCCATGTCGCGGATGCGGTGGACGAGCTGCTCGGCGCCGCTTTCGTCGGCGCCGCGGGCCATCACCAGGTCGCAGGTTATCGCCACGTCCTCGGGCTTACGGCCCGCCTTTTCGACGGCTTCCTTCAGCGGCCCGGCGATCTCCCGCACCTGCAGCGGCGAAAGCTGCCAGGTGTTGATCGCGTCGGCGTGGCGCGCCGCCACCTGCATGGCAAGACCGGCCTTGTTAAGGCCGATCCAGATGGGCACCCTGCCGTTCACCGGCAGCGGCGCGAAGTCGGCCTCGCCCTCATAGGTGTGAAACTTGCCCCTGAACCCGTCGATCCTGCCGGTGAACAGCTGTTTCAGGATGACGATGGTCTCCTCGAGGAAGTCGACCCGGTCCCTGAAGCCCGGCATTGGGAAACCGTAGGGCATGAAGTCGGCCACCTCATAGGCGGTGCCGATGCCCAGGATCGCGCGGCCGCCCGACAGCACGTCGACGCTCGCCACCTGCTTGGCCAGCCGGGTCGGGTGGTAGAACGGCGCGCCGGTGACATGGGTGCCGAGCTTGATCCGGCTGGTCCTGGCCGCCGCATAGGCGAGCCAGGTCCAGGATTCGGTGACCGGGAACGACGGATGGTCGGCGATGTAGAGGCCGTGCAGCGCGGTGGCGTCGATCTCGGCCAGATGCGGGGTCGCCCAGTCCTGGCTGGTGATGATCACGCTCAGCGTCAAGCCGCTCATTTAGTGCTTCTCCCCGGTCCCCGACGGGATCATCCTAGCCAACTGGGGAAGACGATGAAACGTCATTGGGAGCGCCGCCGGGTAAGGTGGCGGTCCGGCTCTAGTTCCGGGGAGGACGCATGAGCACGACGACCTACGACATTGAGTCCATGGCGCGGCGTCTCGCCGAGCTGGACGACCTGCAGGCGATCCGCGACCAGCAGGTGCGCTACGGCAGGGCGCTGGACTGGGACGACGAGGCGCTGCTGTCGCAGGTGTTCTGGCCCGACGCCGATATCGACTACGGCTTCTTCGTGGGCCGGGGCGACGAGTTCGTGAAGGTACTGGTCACCATCAGCCGGGGGTCGGGCTGCCGGCCGTGGCACGCCATCTCAGGCCAGAGCGTCAGCCTGACCGGCGCGAACGCGGCCCGGGCGGAATGCTATTTCCTCGGCGGCAGCACCACCCTCAACATCGCCGGCGACACCGAGATCCAGTTCATCGGCGGCCGCTACCTGGACGATTTCGAGAAGCGCGGCGGCGAATGGCGGGTGGCGAAGCGGGTGCTGATCTGCGATTTCCGGTTCTCGGACCTGACCCGTACCGAGCATGTCGAAGGCTTCGCCGCGGCGCTCAACGACCGCGGCAGGCTGGGTCCGGATCACCCGCTGTATTGGCAGTTCACGAGGCGCTGATTTTCCCCGTCATTGCGAGCCGCGAAGCGGCGCGGCAACCCAGAAGCAACGGCGCGGCTGAACCAACGCCTGGGTTGCCGCGTCGGCTTCGCCTCCTCGCAATGACGTCGCTGGGTTTAGACCGAGAAATCCGCGCCGTCTCCGACGATGGGCCTGATCGCCTCATAGGGGGTATCGATCTCGATGCCGAAGTGGTCGCGCAGCGCCGTCAGGTAGGGCTCGCCTTCCTCCAGCCGCGTGACCGTCTCCTCGCCATTTGCCAGCACCTTCATGGTGTAGTCCATCAGCGTCACCCGGCCGTCCGGCGTCTGCCGCGCCGCGACCCGCGCCCAGGTGAAGAACGATTGCGGGTTGGTGGAGGTGAACCAGTTGCCCATGGCCCGGTCGGCGTCGACGACCTGCTCCAGGTCGAAGCTGTAGAGGTTGCTCCAGCCCTCGGGCGTCTCGACCTGCAGCATGGTGCCGAAGACGGGGTCCGCCACGTAGCGGCGCAGCGATCCGGGAACGGCCTGAGGCTGGTCGAGCACGAATTTCAGCGGCGCCAGGGCGGTTCCCGCGCCGAAGCCGGCGTCGGCGATCCAGTCCTCGCCATCGATGGTGACGAGGCTGATCTGGTGCGAGCGGCCGGTGGTCTGGCCCATCAGGTGCACCCGGCCCAGCAGCGCCCGCGCCTCGAAGCCGAACGCCTGGAGCGCAGAGAGCAGCAGGTCGTTGATCTCGAAGCAGTAGCCGCCGCGCCGGCGCCGCACCAGCTTGTCGAACACCGCTTCCGGCTCCAGCGAGATGCCGCGGCCCAGCAGGATGTCGAAATTCTCGAACGGTATGGCCAGCACCTGGGCGCGCTGCAGCGCCTGCAGCCCTTCCACGGTCGGCGCCGGCGGCTCGGCCAAGCCGATGCGCTTCAGGTAGGCGTCTGCGTCGAATGCGGTCATGGCGAAACTCCCTCGGCGCGGCAGAAGATAGGACGGAGACGGATACCGTCAACACCTCCTTCGTGGCCATTCCCGCGCACGCGGAAGCGACCTGCCCGGTAACGACTATTGGGCCAGGGCGGCGCTGGTTACCGGAGCCCAAAATCTCTTTTCGGCAGCCTGCTAGTCGACGCGCGGCGACACCGCCGGCGGATCGCTGGCGGGGAAGCTCTCCTCCAAAGCTTCATCGAGCCGCTGGTTCAGCACGGCGGGCGGCTTCTCGGCCGGTGCCAGGATGGTGTCGATGTCGGCGCCGTCCCTGAGTGTCAGCGTCACCGGCGTGCGCTCGGCGATGTCGGCGAGACGGGCGCGCTGTTCGCCGTCCAGGTCGCCGAACAGATGCAGCCGCCGCTCGATCTTCGAGCGCTTGTCGTCCTTGCGGTGGGTAAGGTCGATGGTCACGCCGTCCAGCGTCCAGCCCTTGCGCTCGGCATACATGCGCAGCGTGATCGCCGTGCAGGCGCCCAGCGCGCCCAGCAGCAGTTCGTAGGGCGCCGGCCCGGTGCCTCCGCCGCCCAGCGCCGGCGGCTCGTCGGCGGTCAGGCTGTATCCGCCGGCCTTGACCTCCACCTGATAGGGTGCCGATTTCTGGACGACATGCACTCGTGCCATGGCGGATCTCCTCGTTACCCGGCCACGATTGTGGTCCCGGCCGTCATCGTCGTCCACCGCGCCGCGCCCGGCGACACGCCCGCGAGACCGGGATCATCAGTAGAACATTTCAAGCGTCTCGTAGACCGGGTCGCCGTCGAGGCAGGCCATGATCAAGGGCGCCGCATTCCGGTGATAGGGCGCATTGGCATAGGCGTCGCTGGCCGCCTGGTCCTTGAACGCGACGAAATACACATAGGTGCGCGGCTGGTCCTTCACCCGCCGCACCTCGTAGATCTTCGGCTCGGGCTCGCTGGCGTGGATGTTGGCCACCAGCGTCGACACCAGTGTCTCGAACTCCGCCACCTTGTGTTCGAGCACCTTCAGGCGGATCAGCATCCCGATCATCCGGTCTCTCCCTTTTCTCAACGGTCAGATTAGATGGCTCCCGTCCAGCGCGCGAGCAGGAACAGTTCGCCGGCGGCGAACAGCGATCCGAAGATGTGCTTGTTGTATCTGGCGAGCCATGCCGGCAGGAAAATGTCGAAATTGTCCGATCGATCGTCGGTATAGCGCGCGGCCACCGCCGTGAGCGGGCAGCGAAGGCGGTTCGCGGCGAGGACGGCGACTTCCATCCAGACCAGCAGGCTGAGCCATGCCGCGATGGCGAGCCTGCCGCTCGCCGTCATGACCGGGATGGCCAAGATCGATCCGGCGAAGATCGCCCATGCCACCGTGTGGACGACCCGAATGCGTCTTAGCGCCCGCTGCGCCGCCTGCGTGTCGTTGGTCGTCATGCGCTTTGTCGACACCCTGCCGGCCTTCCACTCGCCCCCCGAGTCGCATCCACAGTTTACGCCAATCGGCGGAAAACGGGTCGGCGCGTCGCCGATCCACCGCGTTTACTTCCTGGTAACAGCGCGTAGAATGCCGCTCGAACCTAGGAGGCTGCGATGAACCGACCGATCGGCGACGTCCTGGAACTGCAGCGCAAGGCATTCCTGCGCGACGGGCCGCCCAGCCTGGCCGACCGCAAGGCGCATCTGGCGGCGCTCGCGGGCCAGGTGCGCAAGTACCGCGACCGGATGGGCGAGGTGGTCAGCGAGGACTTCGGCAACCGCAGCCGGCACGAGACCCTGCTGGCCGAGGCCATGGCCACGGTCATGTCGCTCAAGCATTCGGCCAAGCACCTGGCGTCGTGGATGAAGCCGTCCACGCGCCCGCTCAACCGGATGCAGCATCCCTTCGCCAGCGCGCGCGTGTACTACCAGCCGCTCGGCGTCATCGGCATCATGGCGCCCTGGAACTACCCGTTCCAGCTCTCGCTGGTGCCGCTCGGCCAGGCGCTGGCGGCCGGCAACCGGGTGATGCTGAAGCCGTCCGAGTTCACGCCCGGCGTCGCCGCGCTGCTGGCGCGGATGCTGGGCGAAGTGTTCGGCGAGGAGCGCGTGGCGGTGATCGAGGGCGGCCCGGACGTGGCGGCCGAGTTCAGCCGCCAGAAATTCGACCACCTGATGTTCACCGGCTCCACCGCCACCGGCCGCCGGGTGATGATGGCCGCCGCGGAGAACCTGGTGCCGGTGACGCTGGAGCTGGGCGGCAAGTCGCCGGTCATCGTCGGCGGCGACTACGACCTGGACAAGGCCGCCGGGTCCATCGCGCTGGGCAAGATGCTCAATGCCGGCCAGACCTGCATCGCGCCCGATTATGCGTTCGTCCCGGCGGGCAAGGCCGAGCTGTTCGGCCGTGCCCTGTCGGGACAGATCGCCAGCATGTATCCGACGCTGGCGGCGAATCCGGATTTCACCTCGATCGTCGCCGACCGGCATTTCGAGCGCATCAACGGGCTGATCGACGATGCCCGCGCCAAGGGGGCGCGCATCGAGCAGATCAATCCGGGCGGCGAGGAGCTGGGCAACCAGCGCAAGATCGCGCCGACCCTGATCTTCGATCCCACCGACGACATGAAGGTGATGCAGGAGGAGATCTTCGGCCCGGTGCTGCCGATCAAGACCTATGGCGACCTGGGCGAAGCCATCGACTACGTCAACGCCCATGACCGGCCGCTCGCGCTCTATCACTTCAGCAACGACGCCTCCGCCCAGCGCCGGGTGATCGAGCGCACCACGGCCGGCGGCATGACGGTCAACGACACGCTGCTGCATGTGGCGGTCGAGGAGCTGCCTTTCGGCGGCGTCGGCCCCAGCGGCATCGGCGCCTATCACGGCGAGGCGGGCTTCCGGACGTTCAGCCACGCCAAGTCGGTGCTCAAGCAGTCGGCGCTGAATTTCGGCGGCGCGCTCCGCCCGCCTTTCGGCCCGCGCCTGGAGAAAATCGCCGCCATGATGATCGGAAAATAGGCTAGAACCTCTCGACCGGAAACCGCATCGGGACCGTCCGCATGACCGAAACCGCCATCGACCGCGTGGCCATGGGCCGCCTGGCCAAGGCGCTGACCTTCATCCTCAACGCCGCCCATCCGACGGTGGTGGCGCTGCGCACCGCCTCGGAGACCGGCGAGGCCGGCGACATCAAGAAGGCACGCGCCCTGTTCCTGAAGCTGAAGCCCGGCGAACGCCAGGCCGCCATGAACATGCTGAAAGACTAGCATCCCGGCATCAAGAGAGGGAAAGCCCATGCCGCGTCCGACGTCGATTCCCGCCATCGACCTGATGGTGTCGCTGCCGCTGGGCGAGGGCGAGGCCTGGAGCAGCCGGCTGGCGTCGCCGGCAAAGGGCGCACCGGCCAAGGGCAGCCCGGTCGAATATCTGTTCGGCGACGGCGGCGGCCGCAAGGACGAGGCGAAGGACCCGGCGCAGGTGGTCGCATCCATGGACGCCCACAACGTGGCGATCTCGCAGATCAGGATCGACCCGGACAATCCTGAACCGGCGCTGGCGCTGTTCGAGCGCTGGCCCGACCGGTTCATCGGCGAGGTGTGGATCGACTGCAACCGGGGCATGGACGCGGTGCGCGCCATCGAGCAGGTAGTGAAACTCCACCGCAACGTGAAGTCGGTCACCGTGGCGCCGGGATTCATCAACCCGCCCGCCGCCATCGACGACAGGAAGTGGTACCCGGTCTATGCCAAGTGCATCGAGCTGGGCCTGCCGATCAACGTGTTCGTCGGCGTGCCGGGGCCGCGTGTGCCCTACAAGTTCCAGCATCCCGGGCTGCTCGACGAGATCGCCTGGTTCTTCCCCGAGCTGAAGGTGGTGATGCGCCATGGCGGCGAGCCCTGGACCGGGCTGGTGTGCAAGCTGCTGCTGAAGTGGCCGAACCTGTTCTATTCCACCTCGGCATTCGCGCCGAAATACTACCCGCGCGACGTCCTGGACTTCTGCAACAAGCGCTCGCCGAACAAGCTGCTGTTCGCGGGGTATTACCCGCTGCTCGGCTGGGACCGGGTGTTCGGCGAGATGCACGACCTGCCGCTGCGCGACACTCTCTGGGCGCCGTTCCTGCGCGACAACGCGGTGGCGGTTTACGGGCTGGCCGATATGATCGCCGCCACCAACAGGGGAGATTGACGATGGCGACGATGCGCGCGTGGGTGTCCGAGGAACCAGGCTGGGAGAATTTGAAGCTGGTCGAGCGGGAGGTCCCGAAGCCGGGCCCGGGCCAGGTGCTGCTGAGGATGAAGGCGGCCAGCCTCAACTACCGCGACACTGCCGTGGTGAAGGGCCAGTATGCCGCGCCGCGCCTGCCGGCCGTGGTGCCGTGCTCGGACGGCTGCGGCGAGGTGGTCGAGATCGGCGCCGGCGTCACCCGCGTGGCGGTGGGCGACCGGGTGGCGCCGCTGTTTTTCCAGGACTGGCTCACCGGGCCGCGCAAGGCCGAATACATCAACACCGCGCTGGGCGCCGGGCTCGACGGCTGCCTGCAGGAATATATGTGTCTGGAGGAGCGCGGCGTGTCGAAGGTGCCGGCGCACCTGACCGACGCCGAGGTGGCGACGCTGCCGTGTGCCGGGCTCACCGCCTGGAACACGCTGTTCTGCACCGGCAGATTGAAGGCGGGCGACACGGTCGTGGTCCAGGGCACCGGCGGCGTTTCCATGTTCGCGCTGCAGTTCGCGCGAATGGCGGGCGCCAAGGTCGTCGCCACCTCGTCTTCGGACGAGAAACTGCAGCAGGCCAGTCAGCTCGGCGCGGGCATCCTCATCAACTACAAGACCACGCCGAAATGGGGCGCCGAGGTCCAGAAGCTGACGCGTGGCGGCGGCGCCGACATCGTCGTCGAGGTGGGCGGGGTCGGCACCATGCTGGAGTCGCTTAAGGCGATCCGCATCGGCGGTTTCATCGGCGTGATCGGCGTGCTCACCGGCGGCACGGGCGGCGAAATGCCGACCGCCCACATCATGGGCAAGAGCGCGCACGTCAACGGCATCTCGGTCGGCAGCCGCGACTGGTTCGAGGACATGTGCGAGGCGATCGACGCCGCCAGGCTCCAGCCGGTGATCGGCGCCCGCTTCGGCTTCGACAGCGCGAAGGATGCCTTCGCCGCCATGACCGCGCAGACCGTCGTCGGCAAGATCGTGGTCGAGATCGCGAGGTAGCATCGTCTGCGCTTCACCTTCATGGTAAACTTCCGCGGTGGGGAGGCTCGGTGCCATGGATGTGCTGGTAGAGAGGGAGATACGCGCGTCGCCGGAGGCGGTCGCCAGGGTGATGTTCGATCCGGATAACGATCCACGCTGGATCGGCGGCGCCAAGGCGGTCCAGCGGCTTACGCCGGGGGCGGTTGCCTTGGGCAGCCGGGTGCGGCGGGACGGCGGCTTTCTCGGCCGGAAGTTCCACTGGGTCACCGAGGTCGACGAATTCGAACCGGACACGCTGCTCTCCATGCGCTTCGTCGAGGGTCCCATGAAGGGGCATGTACGGTATAGCGTCGGTCCAGCGCCTGGCGGCGCCGTGGCCGGCATCCTGAACAGAGGCAGCGCGGCGTTCGCCGTACCGGGCATGGCCTGGATGCTGCGGCGCTCGGTGGCGGCCGATCTCAAGCGCCTCGCCGCCATCGTCGAGGCGGAGGATTAGCAGCTGCCATGGGCTTCTATGATTCGCGCATCCTGCCAAAGCTGCTGAACTGCTGCATGTCCATGGGCGTGATTGCCGAGGAGCGCGCCCGGCTGGTGCCGCGCGCCCACGGCAAGGTGCTGGAGATCGGCATCGGCTCGGGCCTCAACCTGCCGTTCTACGGCCCGGCGGTCGAAAGCGTCACGGGCGTCGATCCGGGTATCGAGCTGGGCGAGATGGCGAAGAAGCACGCCGCGTCGGTGCGCTTTCCGGTCGACTTCCGCCAGGTGTCGGCCGAGGGGCTGCCGCTCGATGACGCCAGTTTCGACTGTGCAGTGATCACCTGGACGCTGTGCACCATTCCCGATCCGTCCGCCGCGCTGCGCGAGGTGCGCCGCGTGCTGAAGCCGGGCGCCGAGCTGTTCTTCGTCGAACACGGCAAGGCGCCCGATCCGGGCGTGGTGACGTGGCAGAACCGCCTGAACAAGGTGTGGCCGAGCATCGCCGGCGGCTGCAACCTCAACCGCAAGATGGACCAGATCATCGCCGGCGCGGGCTTCCGCATCGACGAGCTGGAGGCCAGCTATCGTCCCGGGCTGAAACCCATGACCTATTTCTACATGGGTGTGGCGCGGCCGGCCTGACGCCGCGACAGCAGCGCGAACACCAGCCCGCCGATGGCGCCGACCGCGCATTGGGCGGCGAAACCGGCCGGCGTGCGCGCGCCCCCTACCACCGCGACGCCCAGCATTTCCCGCATGAGGAACAGCATCAGCCCGATCGCCGCCCCGCCGCCGATGGCGTAGCCGAGTGCCCGCGGCACCTTGAGCCTGGGCCACAGGAAGCCGGCGATCAGGAACGCCAGCAGCAGCGCGCCGGCGATGAACATGGCGTACATCGGCGCCATGCCGACGATGTCGTGGATGGTGACGCGCAGCGCTTCGCTGGCGCCGATCTCGGCACCCAGGCCGCGCAGGCCGGCCATCACGAACTGGCTGTGCGCCGCGACCGCGAGTACGACGGTGAGCCCGACAGCGACGATGAACGCCAGAAGCAGCCTGAGTATTCTCACATCCCTCTCCCCGGTTCCCTTTTGCGTACCATGCGGTAATGTGGGCCGATCTTTAGGGGTCGAGGGAAGGATGTCCATGACAATCGCAAAGCGGCGGCCCGTGGTGGCCGCCATCGCCTGCTGCCTGATGTTGTGGGGCGCCGCCCCGGCCAGCGCCGCGAAGGATTACGTCGCCGAGACGGTTCTGACCGGCCTTGACCACCCGTGGAGCGTGTCGTTCCTGCCGGACGGCGCCATGCTGCTGACCGGCATGAAGGGCAAGCTCTGGATCGTCCGGGACGGCAAGCTGTCCTCGCCGGTCGCCGGAGTCCCTGCCGTGGTGTTCGCCGGCCAGGGCGGCCTGTTCGAGGCGCTGCCGCATCCCAAATTCGCCGAGAACCGGCTGGTCTACCTGTCCTACGCCGCCAAGGGCAAGGACGGCAATGCGCTGCGGGTCGCGCGCGCCCGGCTCGACGGCGCGGCGCTGCGAGACCTTACCGTGATCTTCGAGAGCGAACCCGGACGTTCGACAGCGGTCCACTATGGAGGACGCATGGCCTGGCTGCCCGACGGCACGCTGGTCGTCACCGGCGGCGATGGCTTCAACTACCGCGAGCAGGCGCAGGTTCTGAGCAACCATTTCGGCAAGATCGTGCGGCTGAACGACGACGGCACCGTACCCGGCGACAACCCGTTCGTCGGCCGCAAGGACGCCAGGCCCGAGATCTGGAGCTATGGTCACCGCAACGCGCAGGGTGTCGTGTTCGATGCCGCCACCGGCCGGCTGTACGCGCACGAGCACGGACCGCGCGGCGGCGACGAACTCAACCTGATCGAGAAGGGCGCCAACTATGGCTGGCCGCTGGCAACCAAGGGCATGGATTACTCGGGCGCCTACATCACCCCGTTCCAGACCTACAAGGGCACCAGGGACGGCCTGGCCGGCTGGACGCCGTCGATCGCGCCCAGCGGCCTGGCGATCTATCGCGGCGCGGCGTTCCCGCGATGGGACGGCGATATTTTCGTCAGCGCACTCGCCGAGCGCAGTCTCCACCGGGTCGACATGCGGGACGGCAAGGTGGTCGGCGAGGAAACCATGCTGAAGGACATGAACGAGCGCATCCGCGACGTGCGGGTTGGTCCCGACGGCCTGCTGTACATCGTGACCGACGGCGAGGGCGGAAAGCTGCTGCGGCTCAAGCCGGCGCCCTGACGCGGCGGACCGACCGTAGACCGGACTCAGGCCTCGAGCGTCACCTCGAGCGTGATCTCGGCGTTCAGCAGTTTGGAGACAGGGCAGCCGACCTTCGCCTTACCCGCCAGTTCCTCGAACCTGGCCTGGTCCGCGCCCGGCACCTTGCCGGTCAGGGTCAGGTGCACTGCGGTGATCGCATAGCCGTCCGCCTGCTTCACCAGGGTCACGTCGGCCCTGGTTTCCATGCGTTCGGCGGTGAGACCGGCCTCGCCCAGGATCAGCGACAGCGCCATGGTGAAGCAGCCCGCGTGGGCGGCGCCGATCAGTTCTTCCGGGTTGGTGCCGGGCTTGCCCTCGAACCGGCTGGCGAACCCGTAGGGGTATTCCGTCAGTGCGCCGCTCTTGGTGGAGATGGCGCCCTTGCCGTCCCTGATGCCGCCCTGCCACTTGGCCGACCCATATGTGCTCATGCCGAACTCCTGCTGTGCTGAAAAAATGCAGTGTGAACGGATAATGTGGCGCGCGTGCGAACGCGGACCAGCCGGGCGGCGAAATTTCTGGCTATTCGGCGGCGACCGACGATCTGGCACCGACTTCGAGCGGCCGTCCCTGGCGGGCCAGCAGGGCGCGCAGGTCGCGGATCGGCGGGAACACCTCGTTGTTCCAGTCGGTCCCTTGCGCGTCGTGGGCGGCCTGCTCGAGCTGCACGATGGTCTTGTCCTCGGTGAAGATGCGTTCGGTGAACCAGGTCACGAACGGCCACACCACGTGGATCAGCCCCGGCACCGGCGGCTTCTTCACCGACAGATAGCCGAAGGTGCGGTTGGTGCGCTGCTCCTTGTCGAGCGGCGTGTAGGCCAGCCACACATCCAGCACCGGTTCGAGGTCGCCACCCACTTCCTTGCCGACCCAAACCTTGAGGCGCTGGTAGGGGTATTCGGTGCGGATGGTCATCAGGTCGTTGAGGTTCTTCTGCTTGCCGCCGCGGCTGCGCACCAGGTCGACGATCACCGTCTCGCCCATGCTGGCGCGGCCGCCGGTGCGGTCGAAGGTGTAATCCACTTCGCACCAGGTGTCGCCGCCGCGCTTGCCCAGGCACTTGGCCTTGATGGTGCCCATGTTCTTGCGGTGGAGGAACTGGTGGTTCATGTCGAACAGGTTCTCGTGCATGAACGTGTAGTGGCAGTCGACCTCGCGGTTGAGCTTGCGGGTCTTGTAGTCCCGGTTCATCGCCGAACCCAGCGACGCCGGCGCGGCGGCGTCCGCCAGAGCGGGATCGCCGGGGAACGCGAAGATCAGGCCGTCGATCTCGCGCGCCGGATAGGCGCGCACGCCGTTGGGCAGCTTCTCCATGCCGAAATAGGGCACGTCGATGCACTTGCCCGAGCAGTCATAGGCCCAGCCGTGATAGCCGCATTTCAGCACGTCGCCGTCGACGACGCCGACGCTCAGCGGCACCTGGCGGTGGGCGCAGCGGTCCTCGAGCGCGAACACGCTGCCCGATGCGCCGCGGTAGAGCACAATGGGCTCGCCCATGAGGCGGCGGCCCAGGGTCTTTCCCGGCTTCAGCTCGTCCGACCAAGCCAGCGGATACCAGTGATCCGGGTGGGAATCGACCTTGCGCAGGTCGACGGTGTCATGGGCGGCAAGGGAGTGACGATCCTGGGCCAAGCCGATCTTCTCCGAAAGGGGCGGTCCAAGGACCATTCCGGCCAACCCTAACGCGGGTGCCCGCCGATTGATAGAGTTTCGCGCGTCCGGGCCGGTTTTATGGCGGATTACAGGGGTTCCGGCGCCGGCGCGTGGAAACCTTTACCCCAGATCGAACTTCTCGCCGAGCGTTTCTTCGGACAGCGCCCACAGCCGGGCGGCGTTGACCGGGTCGGTGGCGTAGGCGAAATAGCCGCTCGATGCCGTCGGCTCGGTCTTCAGCTCGCCGATGTTGCAGTCCTCCAGGTACAACCCGCCCTTGCCTTCCAGCGACGGCGACGTGGCGGCCCAGACACTGGTCGCCGCGCCCGCCGGAATGGTCTTGAACTTGAAGCCGCCGCTACCGCCCGCGGCCGTCACCCGGCTCATCAGCGCCTCGATGTCGGACTGGGTCAGGTGGCGGCCCAGTTCGGTCTGGATGCCACCCGGATGCACCGCGTTGGCGGTGATGCCGTAAGGCGCCAGCCGCGTGTTCAGCGCCACCGAGAACAGTACGTTGGCGGTTTTCGACTGGCCGTAGGACGACCACTTCTCGTACTCGCGGCTGTTGAAGTGGATATCGTCGAAATCCACGTTGGAGAACCGGTGGCCGGCCGAACTGAGGTTGACGATGCGGCCGGGCGCGCCGGCCTTCAGCGCCGGCATCAGCAGGTTGGTCAGCAGGAAATGGCCCAGATGGTTGGTCGCGAACTGCATCTCCCAGCCTTCCACCGTGCGGGTCAGCGGGCAGGCCATGACACCCGCATTGTTGACCAGCAGGTTGAGCGGGCCGTGCCCGGCCAGCCACTTCTTCGCGAATGCCCGCACGCTGTCGGGCACGGACAGCTCGACTTGCGCGACATCGATGTTCTGGTTGCCGGTCGAGGCGCGGACTTCCGCTGCGGCGGCCTCGCCCTTGGCCAGGTCGCGCGCGGCGATGGTGACCGCCGCTCCCTTCGAGGCCAGCGCCCGCGCCGTCTCCTTGCCCAGGCCGGTGGACGCGCCGGTCACCAGCGCCTGCTTGCCGTTGAGATCGATGCCCTGGAGCACCTCGTCCGTCGTCGTATCCGCGCCGAAAGCCATCGACATTCTCCGTGTTGCGAAATCCGCCCGTCCCCGCGGGCGAGCGCATCCTAGCGCAACGGCGGTGCGCTGGCACCGGCGATGAGCGCCTTGGCCCCGATGCATGTGGAGTAGCGATATCTGGCGCATCGACGCCAGCCCCTCATCGCGACGCCTGTGGCGCGGTCGATACCGTGGGGGAGAGCAGGTCCGCGAGGAGCCGGTTGGGGAACCGCCGCTTCTGGATGATCGCGTAGAAGCTCTCCGTAACCTCCGGGATGCGGCAGTGCTCGACGAGAATCCCTGCCGCCAGTTCGTCGCGCACGACGATCGGCGGCACCAGAGTAACGCCCTCCCGCTCGCGGGCGAGAAGCCGCAGCATGGCCATGTCGTCGACCTCGGCAAGGATGGTCGGCCTGATCCCGGCCAGTTCGAGAATTCGATCGAAGGCCACGCGGATATCGCTGTCGAGACTGGGGAGAAGCAGGGGCTCGGTGCGCAAGTCGTCAGGGAAGCGGAACTTCCGCTTGTCCGACCGGGGACGCCCGACCAGGCTCACCGGCTGCTCGTTGAGCAGGTAGTTGCGCAGCGACGAGCGCGCGTCCCGGGGCGCGGCGCTGTTGGCCAGAACGACGTCGACGGCGTGGGCCTCCAGTTGCGCGAGAAGATCGCGGATGTTGCCCGACCGTACGACCAACTCCACGTCCGGGCGCCCGACCAGCGGTCGAAGGAATTCCAGCTGGAAGTTTCGCGACAGCGTCGTGAGCGCCCCGACCCTGAGAATCTGACGGCTGGCCAAAGGGCGTCCCCGCAGGGTGCTCATCAGCTCGTCACCAGCCTTGAATACCGTATCGGCATAATCGAGCGCGATCTGGCCGGCCTCGGTCAGGACGAGCTTCCTGCCCACGCGCTCGAACAGCGGGTGGCCCATCCGATGCTCGAGCTTCTGGATCTGAACCGACAGCGAGGACGGCGACAGGTTCATGTGCTCGGCGGCCCGGGTGAGGCTGCCCTCATGCGCGACCGCCCAGAAATAGCGAAGATGGTTGTAGTTCAGGTCCCTCATATTGTTCTATTAAAACGAATGATATTGGCGAAACAATGAATTTTTATCGGGTTAAGCACAGCGGTATGACTCTTCCCGGAGCGAAGTGCGCGTCGAAAGGGACATTCCGTGTCAATCTATCTCCTGCCTTTGCTGGCCCCCGTTCCGTTGATCCTCGGCGCGGCGATCGGCTTCTCGAACACGGGGCTCAGGCCCAGATACGTCCCCGGACTGGCCGAAGGGGCCGCGCTTCTGACGCTTGTCGCGGCCTTCGCATCGGCGGCCGGGCTTATTTTCTTCGGGCCCGGCGTCAGTCCCGTGATCGGGCTAGAGGGCGTCGGATTGGCGGTCCGGCTGGACGCCGTCAGCGCCGTCATGCTGCTTCTGGTCGCCTTCATCGGCTGGATCGTCGTCCGTTACGCGGGCACCTATCTGGATGGCGAGGCGCGGCAAGGTCCGTTCACCGGCTGGCTGTGCATGACGCTGGCCTCGGTGGTGCTGCTCGTCACCGCGGGTAATCTGTTCCAGCTGGTTATCGGCTGGGTCACCACCAGCCTGTTCCTGCACAGACTTCTGTTGTTCTACCCCGATCGTGCAGCCGCGCAGCGCGCGGCGCGCAAGAAGTTCGTCACCGCACGTCTGGGGGATGCCGCGCTGCTCGGCGCGGTCGCGTTGCTCGCGGCGGCCTACGGCACGGCCGATATCGGTTCGATCCTGCATGCCGCCCGCGCGGGAGACGGCGGCGGCCTCGCGGTTGGCGCGGCCGGCCTGCTGGCGCTCGCGGCGGTGCTCAAATCCGCCCAGTTCCCGACTCACGGCTGGTTGACCGAGGTCATGGAGACGCCCACGCCCGTGTCGGCACTCCTGCATGCGGGCGTGATCAACGCGGGCGGGTTTCTGCTGATCCGCTTCGCCGACGTCTTGCTGCTGGCCCCGGGCGTTCTTGCCGTCCTCGTCATGATCGGCGGCTTCACGGCGCTGTTCGGCGGCCTGGTCATGTTGACCCAGCCGGCGGTCAAGACCTCGCTCGCCTGGTCGACCGTCGCGCAAATGGGCTTCATGATCCTGGGGTGCGGGCTTGCGCTGTTCCCGCTGGCGCTGCTGCACATCGCGGCGCATTCGCTCTACAAGGCCCACTCGTTCCTCGCGTCCGGTGGCGCCGTGGAGAGGGTCGCCGCGATCCGCAGGCCAGGGCCGGTCGCCATCCCTGGCGCCGGCGCGGTCGGCCGCGCCTTCCTGTCGGCGCTCGCGATCTACGTGGTCATGGCGCTCGCATTCGGCATCACCGGAAAGTCGCCCCAGACCATCGCGCTGGGCGCCATCCTGATCTTCGGTGTGGCGTATATGCTGGCGCAGGGGTTCGCCGACGCGGCTCCCAGGGCGCTCACCCGGCGCACGGCGGTCTACGCCGTCGCAACCTCTGCGGGCTACTTCGCGCTGCAGATGGCGGCGTCCGCGGTCACCGCGGGCGTCTTGCCCGCCACGCCGTCTCCCGGGCCGCTCGAATGGGGGCTCATCGTGCTTGCGGTCCTCAGCTTCGGCCTGGTCGCCATCGTGCAAGCCATGTTCCCGCTCTGGGCCTACCACCCTGCCGCGGCCGGCCTGCGCGTGCACCTCTCGAACGGCTTCTACGCCAACGCTGTCTTCGACCGGATCGTTGGCGGCTGGTCCCGCCGCAGCGCTTCCTGATCCGTCCAGAGCACTCAAGGAGCATTGAAGATGTCGCATCCTCACCCCTCGGCGCAGGCTGATCTCCAGCGCCTCGAAAGCGCGGCGGATGAAGCGGCTCGAGCCATTCCCCCGGTTTGGCCTCTGGCATCGAGCGTCGCCGTCAATCCCTTTCTGGGGCAGGCGGGCGAGAGGCTCGCAGCAGCCGGCGCGCGCCTCGCGCGGGTCGCGGGCGCCGCCGTCACCATGAAGCGGCATTGGTACCGGGAGAAGATTGCCGCGGATGCGATTTCCGACGACGACCTGCTGAAGGCCTGGTCCAGCGCGCCGGCGCATTTACGGCCGGCCGATCTGGCTGCCCTGAAGGCTGCTGCCGCTTCCGACGCGCCGAGGCCGCACGCGCTGCCTACGATCGCCGATCTCGCGGCGGCGGTCTCCGGCATCGACTGGCCGGGCCTGATCGGCGAGCGGTTCGGCGCCTGGGCGGCGGGATATTTCGACGATGGTCAAGCGCTCTGGGCCGGGCCGCGCGGCAGGAGCGCCTACGCGGCCTGGCGGGCGGTGGCGACGCACGACCTGACGCCGGAAATCGTCGGATTGGCCGGGTTCGGGCTCCACGTGTCGGAGGCACCCGAGAGCGCATCGGCCGTCATCGCCCGGGTGTCCCACCGGCTCGGCCTCGGGGAAGAGGCCGTGGAGACCTACTTCCACCAGATGTTCATGACGCTGGGCGGCTGGGCGCAGTTTGCCCGCTACAGGCTCTGGCAGGCGGAGCTCGCCGGCGGGTCGGATCAGACGATCACGGACCTCCTCGCCATCCGGTTGATCTGGGAAGAGGCGCTGCTCCTTCGCTACGGCGCGCAAATCGCCGACGAGTGGGCGCGTGTGCGCGCGGAACATGCGGCGCCGATCGAGCCGACGCCGAGCCTCGTGATCGATGAGATCCTTCAGGAGGCGGCGGAGCGTTCGGCGCAACGGGCGCTGGCTTGGACGCTCGCCAAGGCGTCTCCCGGGGCGACCCGCGATCGCCCTGCGGTGCAGGCCGCGTTTTGCATCGACGTGCGCTCCGAAGTGTTCCGCCGCGCCCTCGAGAGCGTCAACCCCCATATCCAGACCATCGGCTTCGCCGGCTTCTTCGGTCTGACCACCGCGCACCGGCGCTTCGCATCCGATGTCGACGAGTTGCGGCTTCCGGTGCTGCTCAATCCCGCGCTCACGTCGCGCTCGGGCGGACTCGAACTCGCGGCAGCCGATCAATCCGAAAGGGTCAAGGAGCGGGCGAGGCGCGCCTGGGGCCGGTTCAAGCTGGCCGCCGTCTCCTCCTTCGCCTTCGTCGAGGCGACGGGTCCGATCTATGTCGGCAAGCTCATGAGCGATGCTTTGGGGCTGCACGGCACGCCGGCGTCCAACGATCCCGCGCCCCGCCTCGACCCCGCGCTCGATTCCGCTTCCCGGATCAACGCCGCCGAGACGGTGCTGCGGGCCATGTCCTTGACGACGGGCTTCGCGCGTCTGGTGTTGCTGGTGGGGCACGGCGCCAACGTCGTCAACAATCCCCACGCCAGTGGGCTCCATTGCGGCGCCTGCGGCGGGTATTCGGGTGAAGTGAACGCCCGTCTGCTGGCCGCGCTCCTGAACGATCCGGACGTGCGGGAGGGGCTTGCGCCGAACGGCATCCAGATCCCGGCGGACACCCTGTTTCTTGCGGCGCTGCACGACACGACGACGGATCGGGTGACCCTTTATGCCGAGGATCATCCCTCCGAGGGGCATCAAAAGGATATCGGCGACGCCAAGACATGGTTCGCCGCGGCGGGCAAGATCGCCCGGGGCGAGCGTGCCCTCCGGTTGCCCCGCGCCGGACACGAAGGGTCCGTTCCAAGGCGCAGCCGAGACTGGGCCGAGACGCGGCCGGAATGGGCGCTTGCCGGATGCAAGGCGTTCATCGCCGCGCCGCGGTCGCGCACCGCCGGCAAGGACCTGGAAGGACGCGCCTTCCTCCACGACTACGACTGGAAGCAGGACAGGAGTTTCGGCGTTCTCGAACTGATCCTGACCGCGCCGGTCGTCGTGGCGAGCTGGATCAGCCTGCAGTACTACGGATCGACCGTGGCGCCGGACGTGTTCGGCGGCGGCAACAAGCTGCTGCACAACGTCACCGGCGGCATCGGCGTCGTCGAGGGGAACGGGGGCTTGTTGCGGGCGGGCCTTCCGTGGCAATCGGTGCATGATGGCGAAGTCTACGCGCACGAACCGCTGCGTCTGTCCGTCTGCATCGAGGCGCCGCGCCAGGCGATGGCGGATGTCCTGAGCCGCCACGACAACGTGCGCGCCCTCTTCGACAATGGCTGGCTGCACCTCTTTGCCCTCGATGACGAGGGCCGCATGGCCTGGCGCTACGCCGGCGACCTCCAATGGACCGCGACAGACGATATCGAAGCCGCCGGACAGCAGGTCCGGCTCGAGGCCGCCGGCTGAGCGCTGGCGCGGTCAGCTACCCAGTGTACTTTTAAGGAGCACACACCATGAAAGGTGGCGCAACCCATCTTGCCGCGCTGGAATCGGAGGCGATCCACATCATTCGCGAGGTCGTCGCCGAGGCGCAGAACCCGGTGATGCTCTTCTCGGCCGGAAAGGACTCCACGGTGATGGCCCATCTGGCCATCCGGGCCTTTCATCCCGGCAAGCCGCCGTTTCCGCTGCTCCACGTCGACTCGACGTGGGAGTTCCGGTCGCTGATCGCGTTCCGTGACGCCTTCGCGCGCGACCACGGGTTCGATCTCGTGGCCTACGCCAACGAGGAGGGGAGGGCCGCGGGCATCAACCCGTTCGACCATGGCGATCGCTACACGACGATCATGCGCACCGAGCCGCTGAAGGCCGCGCTCGACGAAGGCGGTTACGACATCATCTTCGGCGGCGCCCGGCGCGACGAGGAGAAGTCCCGCGCCAAGGAGCGCATCGTGTCGATCCGAAGCGCGGCCCACGCCTGGGAGCCGCGCGAACAGCGCCCCGAACTCTGGCGGCTCTACAACGCCCGACTCGCCAAGGGTCAGACCGCGCGGGTGTTTCCGCTGTCCAACTGGACGGAGACCGACATCTGGAGTTACGCGCTGCTCAACGACATCGAGCTCGCGCCGCTGTACTACGCCGCGCCTCGTCCCGTGGTCGAGCGAGGCAGCGCCTTCATCGTCGTCGACGACGAAAGCCGGATGCGGTTCGAACCCGGCGACCGGATTTCCACCCGCCAGGTGCGGTTTCGAACGCTCGGCTGCTGGCCGGTCACCGGCGCCATCGAATCCGACGCCACCGATCTGCGGGCCGTCGTCGACGAAACCCTGCGAGCGTCGTCCTCGGAGCGCCAGGGGCGCATCAGCGATGGAGAGGATGGCGGCTCGCTCGAGCAGAAAAAGCGCGAAGGCTATTTCTGAGGCCGATCCAGCGCGACGAGCCGTGACCGATCGCCGGCCCGGCGATGAGAGGGCGGCCGTGCATCTCGACGCGTCGCACGCTAACCTGCGCGGGAGCAGCGACGGACGAGGGCAGATTGACCGCGACAGCCGACAGACCCACCCTGTGGTCCCGCGCCGGGGCCTTGGCGCGGCAGGCGCCGCCCGAGCGCAACCGCTATGTGGATTTCCTGCGCGCCTTCTCGATCCTCGCCGTGGTCGTTGGCCACTGGCTGGTGGCGGCGCCCTATATGGAGGACGGCGCGGTCAGGGGCGGGCACCTGCTGGGGATCGTGCCGTGGACGCGGTGGCTGACCTGGGGCTTCCAGGTCATGCCGATCTTCTTCCTGGTCGGCGGCTTCTCGAATTACGTCTCGTGGTCGGCCAACCGGCGTAATGGCGGCAGCTACGCGGAATGGTTCACCGGGCGGCTGCAGCGGCTGGTCAATCCGGTGCTGCCGCTGTTCCTGATCTGGACGCTGTTCGCCCTGTTCGGCACCGCCGTGGGCGTCGACCGCGAGATCGTCCGGCTGGCGGCGCAGCTGGCGCTGATCCCGGTCTGGTTCCTGGCGGTCTACCTGACGGTCGCCGCCGTGGTGCCGTTGACCCACGCCGCGTGGAAGCGCTTCGGCCTCGGCTCGTTCTGGATGCTGGTGGCCGGTGCCATCGCCATCGATGTCGCGGCGCTGGCGTTCCATGTGCCGTATGTGAATTTCCTCAACTTCGCCTTCGTCTGGCTGGCCGTTCACCAGCTTGGCTACGCGTGGAGCGAGGGCCGATTCGCGCGGCCGGGGATCGCGTTACGGTGGGGCATCGGCGGCCTCGCCGCGCTGGGCCTGCTGGTCGGCTTCGGCCCCTATCCGGTCGCGATGATCGGCGTGCCGGGCGAGCCGCTCAGCAATTCCATGCCGCCGACCGTCGCGCTGCTGGCGCTCGGCATCGCCCAGACCGGCGTCGCGCTGGCGCTGGAACCGGCGGCGCGGCGCATGCTGGACAGCCTGCGGCTGTGGACCGGCGTGGTGCTGATCAACGGCATGATCATGACCATCTATCTCTGGCACCTCACCGCCTTCGTGGGCGTCATGGTCGCCGCCTGGCTGCTGGGCGGCGTCGGGCTGCACGTGGTGCCCGGAACCGGCGAATGGTGGCTTGCCCGCCCGCTCTGGTTCGCCCTCTATATCGCGGCGCTGCTGCCGCTGATCCTGCTGTTCGCGCGCTTCGAGCGCCCGAGCACGAGCGTCATCGCCAGGGAGAACACGCCCATCCCGCACTGGCGCCTGATCGCCGGCCTGCTGCTGATCTCGGCGGGCCTCGCCGCCAGTGCCGTCTTCAGCATCGCCAGCCCGCTGGGCGTCACGGGGGTGCGGCTTTGGATCGTCGCGATGCCGTTCCTGGGTGCCGCGCTGGTGCGGTTCGGGCCGGTTTACAAACTGCGGCGGCGGATAGGGTGATCCCTCGTCGGCTGACTACAGAAGCCAGTCCACCGGCACCTCCAGAGCCTTTGCAAGCTTCGCAATAGTCTCGGGTGTTCCTGCGCGGCGGCCGTTCTCGAGATCGGATAGGTAGCCCTGACCGATCCCTGTCTTGAAACTCAAATGCAGCTGGGTCTCACCGCGCCAGGCGCGAACGGCCTTCAACCGACTCTTGCCATTGAGGAGCGAGGCGCTGACTTCGGGGGGCAGCACGACGCCGCCTGCGACCAACTCGGCCTTTCGTGCATCATAGATCGCGATGTCGTCGGCATCTTCGCCGTCGCGTTCGGCACGCTCCAGGAGTGCTTCGTATTCGGCGCGCGGCAGCACCACCAGTTCCTCGCCGCCGGGTGTCCGGATAATTTGCGGTGCGCTCATGGGTTCAGCTCCTCTTGTACGTCGTCGTATCCCGGCGCCCGATATAGATCGCCAGGATCGTTGCTGCGTCCTCGTCGAAGATCACCCGGTAGTTGCCGATCCGGAGGCGAAAACCGTCACGGCCCTGCAAGGCCTTCACATCGCCTTGGCCGGTCATGGCATAGCGATGAAGACCGGCTTCCACCTGCTCGCGAGCGTCTCGCGGAAGGGTATCGAGGTCTTTCGCGGCGCTCAGCGTGAGGATGATCGTCTTCACGAGCGATATTATCGCCCAAATCGCGGCGGCGATATAGCGATATATCGCGGCAAATCCAGTGGGCTCGTGAATTGAACTGGCGGACCCGGCGAGATTCGAACTCACGACCTCTGCCTTCGGAGGGCAGCGCTCTATCCAGCTGAGCTACGGGTCCGTCGTGGCGGCGGAGAATAGGGAAAGCGCCCCGATGTGTAAACCTTAACTCTTCCCGATCAGCGTGCCCGCGCCGCCCGACGTGAACAGCTCGAGCAGCACCGCGTGCGATACCCTACCGTCGAGGATGACGGCGGCGTCGACGCCGCCCTTCACGGCGGCCACGCAGGTCTCGACCTTGGGGATCATGCCGCCGGAGACGGTGCCGTCCTCGATCAGCTTCTCCACCGCCTCGGGCGACAGGTTGGTCATCAGCGCGCCGTCCTTGTCCAGCACGCCCTTGACGTCGGTCAGCATCAGCAGGCGGCGCGCGCCCACGGCGGCGGCCACGGCGCCGGCGAAGGTGTCGGCGTTGATGTTGTAGGTCTCGCCCTCGTCGCCATAGCCGATCGGCGCGATCACCGGGATCAGGTCCGAGCGCGCGAGCACGTCCAGCACGTGCGGGTTCACCGATTCCGGCTCGCCGACGAAGCCCATGTCGAGCTCGCGCTCGATGTTGCTGTCGGGGTCGCGCTGCTTCATCTTCACCTTGCGGCCGCGCACCATGTCGCAGTCGCGGCCCGACAGGCCCACGGCGCCGCCGCCGGCCCGGTTGATCGCCGCGACGATCTCCTTGTTGATGCGGCCCGACAGCACCATCTCGACCACTTCCATGGTCGCCTCGTCGGTCACTCGCAGGCCGTTGACGAATTCGCTCTTGATGCGCAGGCGGTCCATCATCTCCTTGATCTGCGGGCCGCCGCCATGCACGACGACCGGATTGATGCCCACCTGCTTCATCAGCACGATGTCGCGGGCGAACTCGTCGGCCAGCGTCCGGTCGCCCATGGCGTGGCCACCATATTTGATCACGATGGTCGCCCCGGCGTATTTGCGCATGAACGGCAGCGCTTCCGACAGGGTCGTGGCGGTCAGCAGTTCGCTGTATCCGGCGGGCATCTCGGCCATGGGTTCTTTCTCCCGATTCCGGCGCGGTTTATAGCGGATGGATGTGACGGGGGCCAGAGCGGGAGAATTATTCCGCCAGCGCGGCCAGCGTCGCGCGCAGCTCCGGGATGCCTTCGCCGGTCTCGCTGCTGGTCACCACCAGTTCGGGATAGGCGGCGACATGCTTGCGGGTCTCGGTCTCGGTGCGGGCGATCAGCGCGTCGCGGCCGCCTTGCTTCACCTTGTCGATCTTGGTCAGCACCACCTGGTAGGACACCGCCGCCTCGTCCAGCATGGCCATGATCTCGCGGTCGGGACCCATGATGCCGTGGCGGGCGTCGATCAGCAGCATGGCGCGGCGCAGGGTCGGCCGGCCGCGCAGATAGGACTTCAGCAGCCGGATCCAGGCGTCCACCTGGGGCTTGGGCACCTTGGCATAGCCGTAGCCGGGCAGGTCGACCAGATAGAGCGCGCCCAGCGTCGGCGTGCCCAGCGAGAAATAGTTGAGCTGCTGGGTGCGGCCGGGCGTGTTGGAAGTGCGCGCCAGGTCCTTGCGGCCGGTCAGGGCGTTGAGCAGGCTGGACTTGCCCACGTTCGAGCGGCCGGCGAAGGCGATCTCGATGGGGCCGGGATCAGGAAGCTGGGCCAGCCCGGCCACGCCGAGCATGAACCGGCACTCGCTGGCGAAGAACAGGCGCCCGCGCTCGAGGGCGTCTCCGCCGCTGTCGGCGTCCCCGCTCACGTGCTTTCGTCGAACGCGCCGTGCCGTTTCATGATCAGCCATTGCTGGGCGATGGTCAGCAGGTTGTTCCACGTCCAGTAGATCACCAGGCCCACGGGGAAGCTGGCGAACAGGAAGATGAAGATCAGCGGCAGGAACTGGAACACCTTGGCCTGAATCGGGTCGGGCGGCGGCGGGTTCAGCATCTGCTGCACATACATCGTCACGCCCATGATCGCGGTCCACAGGCCGATGGCGAGGAAGCCCGGCGGATCCCACGGGATCAGGCCGAACAAATTGGTGATCAGCAGCGGATCCTGGTCCGACAGGTCCTTCACCCAGCCGTAGAACGGCGCATGGCGCATCTCGATGGAAATCATCAGCACCTGGTAGAGCGCGATGAACACGGGAATCTGCACCAGGATCGGCAGGCAGCCGGCGACCGGATTGACCTTCTCGGTCTGGTACAGCTTCATCACCTCCTCGCGCTGCTTCACCGGGTCGTCCTTGAAGCGCTCGCGCAGCGCGGTCATCTTGGGCGCCAGCTTGCGCATCTTGCCCATAGCGATGTAGGACTTGTTGGCGAGCTGGAAGAACGCCAGCTTGATGATCACGGTGATCGCCAGGATGGCGAGGCCGAAACTGCCGACCCAGCCCTTCAACAGCTCCAGCAGCCAGAACACCGGCCGGGCGAGGAAGTAGAACCAGCCCCAGTCGATGGCCCGGTCGAACATCACGATGCCGAAGCTCTTCTCGTAGGCGTCAATCAGCTTGGTTTCCTTCGCGCCGGCGAACAGATGGCCGGTCGTCGACACCGCGCCGCCCGCGGGCACCACGGTCTGGGCGCCGGTGTGGACCGAGCGGAAGACGTCGCGGCCGTTCACGTTGCGGTACTCGAACCAGCCGTTGAACGGCCGCTTCTGGTCGGGAATGTAGGCCACCAGCCAGTACTTGTCGGTAATGCCCAGCCAGCCGCCGGTGCTCGCGGTCCTGAGCGCCTGCCGGTCGTCCGCGATGGAGCCGTCCTGGGTGTCTTCCTTCTGGGTCTCGTAGCTCTCGTGCTCAAGCTTCTCGTTGAATACGCCGATGAAGCCTTCGTGAAGCAGCGCGGACTGCGCGGTTTCGGGGATGCCCATGCGGTTGACCGCGCCATAGGGCTGCAGCGACACGGGCGCGTCGGCCCGGTTCTCGACCTTGTCGGACACGGCGATCATATAGTTGTCGTCGATGGCGTAGGTGCGGCTGAATAGCTGCCCCTGGCCGTTGTCCCAAGTCAGCGTGACCGGCGTGGCCGGCGACAATACATCGCCGTCGGCCTGCCAGATGGTGGACGCGCCCGGCACCGGCACGGCGGCGCCCTGGACGTTCTGCCAGCCAAAGTCGGCGTAGTAGGGCGCCGCCGTGCTCGACGGCGACAGCAGCACCACGTCGGGCGAGTCCTTCTCGAGGGTCTGGCGGTAGCCCACCAGCGTCAGGTCGTCCAGCCTACCACCTTCCAGGCGAATCGAGCCGGTGAGCCGCGGCGACTTGATGGCGACCCGGCCGCCCCGGCCCAGCACGGCGGCCCGGTCCTCGGGCGCGGCCGGCGGCGCGGCGCCCAGGTCGGGACTGCCGACGGCGGGCGCGGTCTTCGAATCGGCGCCGGTGGTCACGGTCTGCTCGGTGCGGGCATCAGGCGGCGGCACCACGGGCCTGGCGATCAGCAACTCATAGCCGATCATCATCGCCAGGACGATGACGATGGCCAGCACGAGGTTCCTGGTGTCTTCGGACTGCATCAGCTCGGCTGGCTCCCGGTTGGCACATTGCGATGGGGACAATCGCCCTCATGACGGGCGGGAGGGACAGGGTCGTGGCCGTGGCCGCCCCAGGGATGGCAGCGGCCCAGGCGGCGGATGGCGAGCCACGAGCCGCGGAACGGCCCATGCAGCTTCAGCGCGTCCAGCGCGTATTCCGAGCAGGTCGGCGTATAGCGGCAGCTCGGCGGCAGCAGCGGCGAGATGAAGTAGCGGTAGAACCTCACCGGCAGGGCCAACAGGGAACTTAAGGCCGTTCTCATCGTGCGGTCACGTCGATCCGGATGCGGCTCAAGGCGGTTTCGAGGTCGTGGACGAGCTGGGGCCACGACCGGGTGAGCGTTGTATGCCTGCCTATCAGCACATAATCAATAGCGGGGCGCGCCCGGGCCGGCATGACCAGTCGCGCGGCCTCGCGCAGGCGGCGGCGGGCGCGGTTGCGCTCGACCGAGCCGCCGACCTTGCGGCTGACGGTGAAGCCGATGCGGGCGCCGGGAGGCGCCGGGTCGCCGACCGGGGGACGGGGCGCCGCCTGCAGGATCAGGCCGGGCGTGGCCCATTTGGCGCCGCGCGCCACGCGCAGGAAATCGCCCCGCCGCTTCAAGCGGTCCAGCGGGACGATATCCGTATCGGTTTCAGCCATGGGGAAGGACCGGCGGAGCCGCCAGCCTGAAAGATGGCCGGCGATGGCCGATCAGGCGCTGAGGCGCTTGCGTCCCCGGGCGCGGCGCGCCTTCAGGACCAGGCGGCCGCCGACGGTGGCCATGCGGGCGCGGAAGCCGTGCCGCCGGGCGCGGACCAGCTTCGAGGGTTGGTAAGTGCGTTTCATGTCAACTCCGTGTTCGTCCGCTGCCGGATTCGAAGGTCGCTCCACAAGGGGCCGCTGTATAAGGGTTGCCTCCGGCCAAGTCAATTGTCCGGCGCCGGCCGGATTTTCGCCGCGCACCGGAAGCATCAGGCGGCGCCGTATAGTGGTGTGGCCCCTTGGCGCTCGCGAGTGTTGCAGATACGCAACGGAATTCCGCCGTTCGACTGTAGTTGCACCGCAGGTGCGAAATCCTGTTATCCTGTAAGTGATTTAACGGGTGCGACCCGGGAGGCCGCATGTTCAAAAGCCTGTCGGCACGACTGCTGGTGCTGACCATCCTGTTCGTGGCGCTGGTGGACACGGTGATCGTCGTATCATCCGTCGCGCGTTTTCGCCGTGACTGGCTGAACGAACGGCTGTGGGACGCGCAGATCGCCAGCCTGGTGGTCGCGACTCCGGCGGGACGTCGCGCCGATCCGGCCGTGCACGACGAGGCCCTCGCCGCCGCCATGGTCGAGAGCGTCAAGTTCGAGCGACCCGACGGACGGTTGCTCGAGCTCGGCCCGGCGCACGACGGGCCGCTCGGCGCCTATTACGACCTGCGGGCCTCGTCCCGGCTCGATCTGGTCAAGGACGGCCTGAGCACCCTGTTCGGCGCGGACAAGGGCATGGTCCGAGTCACCGGCGCGGCAAGGAACGGTCCCGGCTATGTTTCCGTGGTGGTCGACGAGGCGCCGCTGCATGCCGGGCTCGTCGCGCATGTGCGCCATCTGGTGCTGGTGTCGCTGCTGCTTTCTTTCGCCGTCGCCGCGCTGGTGTATTTCACCCTGCTGCGGGTCTTGGTGCGGCCGCTGCAGGGACTTGCCGCGCATGTGGCGGAATTCAGCGCGGCGCCCGAGGACGTCAGGCGGGTGATCCCCGAATCGAAACGCCGCGACGAGATCGGCACGCTCCAGCGCAGCCTGCGCGCCATGGAGGAGCAGATCCGCCATGCGCTGGCGCAAAAGCACGGCCTGGCCACCCTGGGCGAAGCGGTGGCCAAGGTGAACCACGACCTGCGCAACATCCTGGCGACGGCGCGGCTTGTATCGAACCGGCTGACGGAAAACAACGACCCGGCGGTGCGCACCGTGTCGGTGACGCTGATGCGCGCCATCGACCGGGCCATCGGGCTGTGCACCGACACGCTGAAATTCGGCCGGCCGCAGGAGCTCCACCCGCGCGTGATCCGATTCGCGCTGCAGCCGCTTGTCGAGGAAGTGGGCCGGTCGGTCGGTCTGACCGAAGACTCCAACCCCATGTTTCTCAACCATGTCAGCCCGCACATGGAGATAGAGGCCGATCCCGAGCATCTGTTCCGCGCGCTGCAGAACCTGTTGCGCAACTCGGTCGAGGCGATTGGCGACGGCTTCGGCGAGATCGCCGTCGGCTGCTCCGACATGGGCGGCCAAGCCGTCATCGACGTGTCCGATACCGGCCCGGGCCTGCCCGATCACGCCCGCGAGAACCTGTTCAAGCCGTTCAAGGGATCGACCCATGCCCACGGCGCGGGGCTTGGGCTGGTCAACGTCCAGGAGATCGCGCACGCCCATGGCGGCGAGATCAGGCTGGTCAAGTCCGACGCCGGCGGCACCGTCTTCCGCCTGCACCTGCCGCGGACCGTCAATGTGTCCCTGCACCAGGCGGCGGGCTGACCCGAGCCGCCCGCCCGCCGGTTATGTTGCATCGCAGCATAGCGTCGGCTAGACTCGCCCCCCGGACACCGTCGACGAGGAACACCATCCATGGCCGCCAAGACCATTGCCGTTGCCCAGCAGAAAGGCGGCGCCGGCAAGACCACGCTGGCGGCGCATCTCGGCGTCGCCCTCGCCGGCATGGGCAAGAAGGTGACGCTGTTCGACGTCGATCCGCAAAAGAGCCTCACCGCCTGGTTCGAGATGCGCGAGCAGCTTCACGGCAAGCAGGAGACGATCGGTTTCTCCAGCTTCGAGGGCTGGAAGTCGTCGAGCGAGATCTCCCGTGCCAAGGGATCGGCCGACATCATCCTGATCGACAGCCCGCCCCATGCCGAGACCGCCGCGCGCCTGGCGATCCGCGAGGCGGACCTGGTCGTTGTGCCGGTCCAGCTCAGCCCCATGGACGTATGGGCCATGCGCGCCACGCTGCAGATGGCCGAGCGCGAGAAGGCCAGGGTGTTGCTGGTGCTCAACCGCGTGCCGCCGCGCGGCAAGATGGCCGACGAGATGCGCGAGCGTCTGCACAGGGACAAGCTGCCAGTCGCCGCCGCCTGCCTGGGCAACCGCATGGCGTTCGCTGCCAGCCTGCTCGATGGCCAGGGCGTTACCGAATCCCAGCCCTCCAGCGTCGCCGCCATCGAGATTCGCGCCCTCGCGGACGAAATCCTGAAAGCGCTATAGCGCTCAGTCGCCCGCCGCGGTGCCCTCGCGGCGCGGATCGGCGCCGCCTTCCAGGCTCCGGCCGCCTTTGCCGTCGTAATGGATGAGGATGCCGTGCAGGCCGCTCGCCAGCGAACCTTCCTGCAGGGTGTAGCCCATGGCGGCCAGCGCGGCCTTCTGCTGCCACAGCACGCTGTCGCGCTCCAGGATCAGCTTGCCGCCGAAATAGACCAGGTTGGGCAGGGCGATGGCATCCTGGATGTTCAGTTTCCAGTCCAGCACGCCGACCAGCGTCTTGGCGACGAAGCCGATGATCAGCGGCCCGCCGGGCGAGCCCAGGGTGGCAACCGGCCGGCCCTCCATGTCGAACACGATGGTGGGCGACATGGAGCTCAGCGGCCGCTTGCCGCCCTGTACCCGGTTGGCGACCGGTTTGCCGTCGTCCTCGGGCGCGAAGCTGAAATCGGTCAGCTCGTTGTTCAGCAGGAAGCCACGCACCATCATCCGGTTGCCGAAGGCGTCCTCGATGCTCGCCGTCAGGGCGACCGTGCCGCCCCAGCGGTCGACGATGGAAAAGTGGGTGGTCGCCGGCACCTCCGACGGCTCCACGGTCCGGTAGGCCTGCCTGGCGCCGGGCGGCATGCCGGCGGGCGCGTCCGGCATCACCGCGCCGGGCTTGACCAACGCCCGCCGGCTGGCGATGTAGCCGGGATCGATCAGGCCGGCGACCGGGACGTCGACGAAGTCGGTGTCGCCCAGCCAGGTTGCCCGGTCGGCATAGGCCAGCCGCGCCGCCTCGGCGAACAGGTTGACCGCCTCGGCGCTCGCCGGTCTGGCGTTCTCTATGCCGAGGCCCTCCAAAATCCCCAGAGTCTGGCCGACGGCGATGCCGCCCGATGAGGGCGGACCCATGCCGCAGATCCTCCAGACCCGGTAGGGCAGGCAGACCGGCTCGCGCAGCTTGGGCTGGTAGGCGGCGATGTCCGCCGCGGTCAGCTTGCCCGGATTGACCGGCGCGTGCCGCACGGCGGCGGCGATGTCGGCGGCGATGGGGCCGGTATAGAACGCCTCCGGATCGGCGGCGACCTGCTCCAGCGTGTCGGCCAACGCCGGGTTCTTCAGCAGGGTGCCGGGCTGGACCGGCTCGCCCTTGGCGTCGAAGAAATAGGCGGCGGTCTCGGGGAACTTCTTCAGGTGCCTGTCGGTGCTGATCAGGTAGGTGAATCGGGGCGACACCACGAAGCCGTCCCGCGACAGCCTGATCGCCGGCTGGAACAGCTCGGCCCAGGGCAGCTTGCCATGGGCCTTGTGCGCCATCGCCAGCATGCGGATCACGCCAGGCACGCCGGCGGACTGGCCGCCCGGGATCGCCTCGCCCTTGGGGCGCGGCTTGCCGTCCTTGTCGAGGAACAGCGTACCGTCGACGGCCGACGGCGCGGTTTCGCGGCCGTCATAGGACAGCAGCTTCTTCTCGGCGTCGTCCCAGTAGAGCAGGAACGCGCCGCCGCCGATGCCCGACGATTGCGGCTCGACCAGGGTCAGCACCAGCTGCACCGTGATCGCCGCGTCGACGGCGGTGCCGCCGCGCCGCAGGATGTCGAGGCCGGCATCGGTGGCATAGGGATTGGCCGAGGCCACCATCTGGGTCTTGGCCATGACCGGCGGTTTCGCCGCCACGGTCTCCGGCGCTTCGGCCAAGGCGGTGAACGGCAGCAGCAGCAGGACGCCGATCAGCGTAAGGCCTGGCAGCAGGAGGCGGGCGGTCATGATCATCCTTTGATTGATAGTCCTTTGAGGGTCTTGGGGCCAGGCGGTACGGTAGAGGTATGATAAGGCCTGGACCGCGCAATCTCATCACCGATCTGGAGGGCCTCAAGGTCGGCAACGCCGGCGACCTCCGGCTGCGCAGCGGCACCACCGTGCTGCTGCCCGACTGGCCGATGACCATGGCGGTCGACGTGCGCGGCGGTGCGCCCGGCACCCGTGACACCGAAGCGCTGGCGCCAGACACGCTGATCGAGCGCTTCCACGGCCTGGTGCTCAGCGGCGGTTCGGTGTTCGGGCTGGCGGCGGCCGACGCCGTCACCGGCTGGCTTTCGGCGAAGGGCATCGGCCTGCCGCTCGGCCTGCGCGCCGTGCCGGTGGTGCCCGCCGCCATCCTGTTCGATCTGGGCAATGGCGGCGACAAGGATTGGGGCGAGGCCAATCCCTATCCGGCGCTGGGCCGCGCCGCCTGCGAGGCCGCCTCGCGGGATTTCGCGCTGGGCAATGTGGGCGCCGGCATGGGCGCCAAGGCCGGCTCGCTGAAGGGCGGCCTGGGCAGCGCCTCGGCGTTCGGCGACGACGGCCTGCAGGTGGGCGCGCTGGTCGGCGCCAATCCGTTCGGCGAGGCGGTGATGCCGGACGGCACGTTCTGGGCCTGGGCGCTGGAGCTGGACGGCGAGCTCGGCGGTCGCGTGCCCGGCAGGATCGACGGTCCACTGCCCGACGGTTTTCCGCCGGGGCCGCCGCCGGTCTCCAACACGGTAATCGCCGCGGTGGCGACCAATTTGGCGCTTACCAAGGCGCAGGCGAAGCGGCTCGCCATGATGGCCCATGACGGCATCGCCCGGGCGGTGCGCCCGGCGCACACGCCGTTCGACGGCGATACGGTGTTCGCGGTGGCGACCGGAGCGCTCGACCGCGAGGTGGTGACGCCGCGGCGGCTGGCCGAGGCCGGCGCCATGGCCGCCGACTGCCTGGCCCGCGCCATGGCCCGCGCCTTGCTGGCTGCCGAGGCGCTCGGCGACAAGCCGTCATGGCGTCAAATCTACGGCTAGGCCGTCTGCGGCTGAGACGGATTACCGGGGATAGAGCTTGATCGCCGGCGCCGCGCCGGGCTTCACCGGCGTGACGAACACGTCGTTGGGGATGTCGAGGCTCTTCAGCATGCCGCGCACCTTGCCGAGCTGGACGGGCGGTGCGCCGATGGTCTCGAGGTCGAAGGCGATGTCCGGATATTGGGCGCGGACCTTGTCGACCAGCCCGCGAAGCCTGGTCTCGAACTCCAGGTCCGGATCCTCGAAGGTCAGGGTCACCAGCGGCTGGCGCCCCTTGAAACGGTCGCCGCTGTCGCGCGGGCCGCTGGCCAGCGCCGCGACCGGCGGCGTCGGCTTGCGCACCGCCGGCCGTGCCGGCGCGGCCGAGGGCTCCGGCGCCGCGGACGCGCCGGCAAGCGGCGGCGGCGTCCGGTCGAGGCGGCCGGCCTGGGCCGCGGTCTTGTCCAGCCAGCGCGTCATGGCGTCGCCGATATCGCGGTCGAGCGACCCCAGTCCCGCCAGCACCGTGTCGACGGCGCCGCGCAGGGCCTCGAGTTGGCGCTTCGCCGCATCGTCCAGGGTCGCGCGGCCCACCGGTTCCAGGTCGGCGACCAGGCCGCCGGCCGCGGCGGCGTCCGCGCCCACGTCCTCGCGCAGGTCGCGCAGGGTGCCCACGTCGGCATTGAACCGCGACAGGTCGGCCTGGGCCTTGCTCCAGTCGTCCGAGGACGTGCCCTTGCCGGCGGCGATGTCCGAGTCCAGCAGCCGCGACTGGCCGTCCAGATCCTGCTGCAGTTGGGAGAAGCGGTTGCGGTGCTGGTCGAGCCTGGCCCCCAGCCCGGCGACCATAGTCGCCGCCTTGGCCATCGCCGCCTGGGCCTGCGACGGCGTGGCGGGCGGCGCGGGCGGTGCCGGCGGCGCCAGGGTCGATGCCTGCTGGAAGCCGGGCTTCACCTCCGGCGGCACGTCGGCCAGATTGGGCCACGACCCGCCGCCTTCGCAGCCGGCGAGAACAAGGATGGCCAGAACCACCAGGCAGCGGCTCATCGGAACGGGCATGATACGGCTGGGAGAAAGTTCATGAACCCGGCGATCTTAGGCATTCGCTCCCACCCTCACAAGCGTTCCAGGCCGTTCCATCGCCCTGCCGCGGAATTCCTTTACCAGACGTCGGGCGCGCTGCCCTCGGTTCAAGGGCAATCGTCCCGCCGGCCCGCGTCGGCGCTTGCAATGCCCTGACGATTTGAGTAGGTTCCGCCGCCTGACGCAGGCGCCCGTAGCTCAGCTGGATAGAGCACCAGACTACGAATCTGGGGGTCGGGAGTTCGAATCTCTCCGGGCGCGCCAAATCTACGCCACAGCGCGAAGCGCACGCTTTCAATCGTCTTGTGAGCCGAACTTCGTTTCCATCCACGCTACGGCGAAATCGACAAACACGGGCGCTGCGAAGAGCTCTGCCGTGCAATATCCGACGGGACCGATGCGTGCCTTTCCAGCGGCGAGGAAATCCACCAGGATTTGGGGGAAGTATTCTCCCTCACCTGCGATGCCCTCGGTGTCGTCAAGAGATTCGATCCATTGCTCCCCGATGTCCGCTCGCACGTAGCGGATACGAACATGGCGCTTCTCCGGCACGTTTGCGATGTACTCAGCCCAATGAGTGAGCGTGACCGTGTCCAGGTCGGCACCCAAACGCAGCACCCAGCCCTCGAACGCGGCAAGCCGTGACATTACCGATCCAGGACCGTGATAGTGGTGAAGCGGTGTCGGTTCGAGCAAATCGACGCTCCGAGGACCAGCCGCGCCGAAGCGGCCGGCGGCATGATCGTTGACGCGCGTCCCTGCTCTCCGCCGGAAAACCTCCGCGAGCACACCCATGTCCTTCTCGGCTGGTGACGTCAGGGCGTCGAAGGGAACTTCGCCATCGGCGCCTAGCGCCATCAGCAGCGTCCCGTCCGGACCCAGGCTTTCGAACAGTGCATCGAGCAGTGTATCGGCGCCGCCCTCGATCGGTCCTACGCGACGCAGGCTGGCATGGACCATGAGGGGGGTGCGCCCGCCCACGCCCAGGTCGGCCAATTGATTGACTAGAGCTGCGCGGCTGAGCATGACATTGTCGCTATCGCTGAATCTCCTGCCGTTCCTTGCGCGCGCGGAGGCGAATGAGCAAGGTTCGGCCGCCTACCTACGAGACGATTGGTAGTCGATCGAAGTGACTCTGGCGAGCATCGGCTGCTCCCGGTGGCGTCCGCGGACCGAAGGACAGAATTTCATAGCACTCCAGCAGAAGCGTAGTTATCGGTTTCATCCACGCTGGCGGGCCAAACTCCGCCGAATCTACTATTTCGTGCACGCAGCCACGCCAGAACACAACGGTAGAAATTCGTTGTCGTAGGAAGGATGGTGGTCGGAGGCCCTCGGCGTTCGCATCAGTATATTGTTCTTCGGGGGACAATGAGTTGCCCGCAATCCAGCGCTTTCTAGTGCAGTCGCTCGTCCTATGTGCCAGGTGCGGTCGAGCGCGGCTGGAAAGGGTGGAAGGCGCCATGGCCATTTTAAGGGTTCCGGGCAGGGCTGCCATGGACGGCCACGCACCCAATTCCACACCCGCAGATACCCGATAGCCGTCCGCGAGTTCCGAATCCACGTGCTGGCGGCTGTAGAAACCAGGATGGATAATCGGGTCTAATTGGGTATCATTGGGTATGGAATCAGATATGAGGGCGCCCCGGGCATGAGGGAGCCCAAGTTCATACTCGGCCCCGACCTCGTGAAGCTCATCGCCGAAATCGATGAGTTCAAAGGGAGGTGGGAGGCCCTCAAGACCCTCTCGCCAGACCGCCTCAGCGCACTCCGCAAGGTGGCGACCATCGAGAGCGTCGGCTCTTCTACGCGCATCGAGGGCGCGAAGCTATCGGATGCCGAGGTCGAGGACCTGCTCTCGCGGGCGATCTCCATCAAGTCCTTCAAGACGCGCGATGAACAGGAAGTGGCCGGATACGCCGAGGCGATGGACCTCGTGCTCGAAGCCTACGTCGACATGCGTCTCACCGAGAACCATATCCGCCAACTACACCAGACCTTACTGCGTCACAGCGACAAGGATGCGCGCCATCGCGGCTCCTATAAGACGCTCTCCAACAATGTCGTGGCGTTCGATGCGGACGGGCGGGAGATCGGCGTCGTGTTCGAAACGACCTCGCCTTTCGACACATCGCGCGAGATGGAGGCGCTCGTCGCCTGGACGCGAAAAACGCTGGATGAGGAAGCACTACACCCTCTCCTCATCATCGCCGTCTTCATCGTGGCGTTTCTGGCGATCCATCCTTTTCAGGATGGAAACGGGCGGCTCTCGCGCGTGCTCACCACGCTCCTCTTGCTGCGAGCGGGCTACGCTTATGTGCCGTACGCCTCGCTGGAGCGCGTGATCGAGGAAAACAAAGATCTGTACTACAACGCGCTCCGGCGTACGCAGACGACCCTCAAGAGCGAAACACCGGATTGGCAGCCTTGGGTGGGCTTCTTCCTGCGTTCTCTCAAGAGGCAGAAGGATGACCTTGCGGCACGACTAGACCGTGAACGGATCGCTCAGGCCAGCGAGGCCGATTTGGCGGACCTATCGCTCGAGGTCCTCAAAGCGCTGCGGGCGAAAGAGCGCCTGACGATCTCGCAGCTTGCGTCGATCACCGGCGCAAATCGGAACACGCTAAAGGTGCGTCTGCGCGAACTGGTCGCAGACAGGCGTGTGCGGCAGCACGGCAAGGCGCGCGCCACATGGTATTCACTATGAGCGCCGAGCCTCGTCCGCGAATTGAATGGAAGCGTCAAGCCGAAGGAAGCGTTGGCTCCTGACGTTGCGGTCCCAACTACGACTTCGAACCGCTTTTGGCCGGGATCTTGTGGCGGTCTTCCGGCTCCCGTTGTGGCGGGGCAAGCATATCGAAGAGCCAGGCCAGGCCCGCATCCAGTGTCGCGACCTTGGGTGCTATGACGTTCAACCCGAAACGACCCAGCGAAAGTGGTGGCTCCCGGCCAATGACTCCGAAGCGGGCCGCATGCATTGCCACGAAGCGCCTGGGCAATGCCGCGACGAGGTCGGTCTCGGAGATCGCTGCGAGGGCGAACAAGAAATTCGGAACAGTAAGCACGGTTCGCCGCGAGCGGCCTTGTTCCGCGAGCATGCGATCGACAAAGCCATACGGATCGCCGGTCACGGAGACGACCAGATGCTGCATTTCGCAATATCGTTCGAGCGTCAGATCGTCCGCGAGAGGATGCCCGTCGCGCATGGCGACGACGAAGTCTTCTACATAGAGGCGTCGCTTGAAGAAGCGCGCGGGGATGTCGTCGGTAGGAACGATGGCGATGTCGATCGCACGTGCGTCGAGTTCGGCGAAGGTGGACTGCCAGGCACGCTCCGGCGATGTTTCCCCTTGCGTCGGCAGTAGTTGGCGCACGCTGATGTTGATGCCGGGCGCGGTCTGCTGCAGCGTGCCAAGCAGCGGCGGCACGCAGACCGTCGAAATGGCGTCGGGAGCCCCAATGGTGAGGCGGCGCGTGGACGTCATCGGATCGAAGGGCGCTGCGCTCGAGACGATGCTTTGCACCCGCGCCAGCGCGTCTGCGATGGGGGCCGCCAACTCCGTGGCTCGCGCCGTCGGCACGACCCCCCTTGGCGTTCTCAGGAACAGCGGATCGTTCAGCAGGCGGCGCAGCCGGCCCAGTCCGTGGCTTACAGCAGACGGTGTCAGGTTCAGCCGCTCCGCCGCCCTGCCGACGTGACGTTCCTCGATCACGGCCTCGAAGAGGACGAGCAGGTTGAGATCGGCGCGTAGGAGATCAGTTTTGTTCAGCATATCGTTGAAATCATATCACTGTATTCAGCAAGATGAAATTGCGATCTCTCGCTCGAACGAGGGGGTGTCTGGTTGCCTCGCCTTTCGATCATTGAGGACAGGAGATACGCATGCCAGCTTCCCTACATCCGATACCCGCGGCCGCTCATGACGGCCTGGCCGCCGAACTCATCCGGCTATCGCTCAACTCGAATGCCGCGCTCATGCGCGGAGATATCGACGCCTATCGGGCGTTGCTCGCCTATACGGGTGACTTTACGCTGATGTCCCCGTTCGGCGGCACCCCAACCCGCGGCTCGGACATGTCGACCGAACGCTGGGAGCGGATGGGCCGGTTCTTCAGAAACGGCACGTTCAAGCAGGAACTGGTCCAGGCCTACGCATCCGCCGACATGGTCGTGCTGGCACTCATCGAACGGTCCCATGTCGAGGTGGGAGGGCTGCCGGGCCAGGAGTGGGCGCTGCGCGTTACCCTGGTCTATCGGCGCGAAGGATCCGAGTGGCGGCTGGCGCACCGGCATGCCGACCCACTCGTCACGGACGTCAGTTGGACACAGGCCGCGTCCCTTGCGCGGGGAGAACGAAACCCATGAAGGATTTCGCCGAGAGCGCATTGCATGCACCGCCATCGAAACGGCGCCATCGCCGAAACGCCGGGCCCGCAGGCGCCTACTGCCGCGGATAGCGCTCGAACGCCGGCAACTCGTGCGCGTGCTCCATCCAGCGGATGCGGTCGGCGACCTGGATATGCGCCTGGGCCGGCACCGCGTCCGGGTCGTCATAGGTCGCGCTCTGGACGTCGATGATGCCGGGCAGGATCTCGGCATTGGTATAGAAGAGTCCGGTGCCGCAATCGGCGCAAAAATGCCGCCGTCCATTGGCCGAAGACTCGTAGATCTTCGGGCGGCCCTGCGTCACCGTCACCGCGGTGGCGGGATACATGGTCCAGCCGACCATGGGCGCGCCGGCGTGGCGCCGGCAGTCGCTGCAATGGCACAGCGAATGATTGAGCGGGTCGCCTTCCGCCTGATAGCGGATCGTTCCGCAATGGCAGCCGCCGGTGATGGGCATCGGTACTCTCCCGAAGCTTGATGGCACAGCCGGTTCAGGCACGTTTTCGCAACGGCCCGACCTCGTCGATATTCAAGGCACTCGCCAACAGTTGTTCTCAATGCCGCTGGGCAATCTGAATCAGATTACCACAAGTGTCGTCGAACACGGCGGTTGTTACTGGGCCCATGTTAGCCGGCGCCTGAGTAAAACGGACTCCCGCGGCGGAGAGCCGTGCGTGCTCAGCGTGCACGTCGTCTACCCCGAACGAGGTGTAAGGGATCCCATCCTGCTTGAGAGCTGCCTTGAAGGGCCGCGCTGCCGGGTGCACGTCGGGTTCCAGCAACAACTCAACACCCTCCGGATCACCGGGCGATGTAAGCGTTAGCCAGCGATGCTGACCCAGCGGAATGTCATGCTTCAGTTCGAAACGCAGTATGTCCCGGTAAAATGCCAACGCCCTCGCCTGATCGTCAACGAGCACGCTCGTCACTACGATTTTCATTGTTCGCTCCTCTTGTTGAATATCCTGCGATAGGCCCAAGCCAAAGTTGCCACATGCGCTCCAGCGGCTCCCGCACCAAGTAGTGGTGCTTCGACCGCCACTCCCATTCGCTGCGGACCAGGCCGGCTTTTTCCAGCAGAACCAGATGCTTAGAGAGAGCTTGGCGCGAGAGCGCAAGCCCGTGCCAGTAGATCATCCTCACATGGAGTTCAAAGAGCGTCTGCCCGCTCCGTTCGTCGAGTTCATCGATAAGGCGCCGACGGGTAGGATCGGCTAGTGCTTTGAAGATAGGGTCAAGGTCCACCGGTTCAGTTAGCACCGAGACGACGCATCATGCAACCTCAGAGTTGCATGAAATTCAGGGAATTTCGGCGGACATTGCGTTAACTAGATTCACGTCGCGCACATTAAATGCACTGTCGCCGAAATCCGTCACCATGTCACAGGACTCCAAGAAAATTCCCGGATCGAGGCGGCTTGCAATGCCGCCCATGGGGCGCGATATTGACGATATGAACATCTTCCGCGGCGTGCTGGTCCTGGTGATCGCGCTCGTTCTGCCGGTGGCGGCAACGGCATCCGTCGGCGCAATGACGCATTGCGAACGCCACGTGGGCGTCCCGGACGCTCCCGCGCCGGTATCGACAGCTTCCGAGTCTATGCATCACCACGGCATGCGGACCGGCGCCACGGTCGACCACCTGCACCAGCAGGCGGCCCAGCATCGCACGGACGCCGGATGTACCTGTGGCTGCGCCTGCGCCGGATCCTGTCACACGGCCTGCGCGGGCGGTCTGGTGATGGCGACGTTCGACGAAATCGGTGTGGACACCGGTGCGTCGGGCCTCGTGCCGGCGCATACGCCATCGTTCATCGCCGACGCAGCGGCCGCGCTCCCTCTTCGACCACCGAGGTTCTCGTAGTCGATCACAGAGGTTCCTGACAGGGCGCCGGGACCACGGTCAGTTGGCCGCGCGCGGCGCGGCGTCGCGAACCTCCTCAATCGTTCGACCATGGAGGATCCGCTTGGTTGCCAGGACGTTGTATCTGCTGTTGGCGGTGTCGGCCGGAGCGCTCGCTGTCTCCGGGTGCGCGGCGATTCCGGCCGATCGCGGGATGGCCGACGTCGCAAACGCGGTTGCCGCGCGCGGCGGCCCCATGATCCCCGCGCCATCGCCACCCGACCAGCCGGCCGTTCTGCCCGACCGGCCGCTTTCCGCGCAGGACGCCGTGCAGATCGCGCTGCTGCGGAACCCGCAACTGCGCAAGGCCTATGCCCAGCTCGGCCTGTCCGGGGCCGACGTCTACGAGGCGGGGCGCCTCGGCAATCCCACCTTTTCCCTGACCGTGCTGGATCCCAGCGCCATCGGCGCGGCGAACCAGGTGACGATGGGGCTCGTGCAGAACTTCACCAATCTGCTGATGCTGCCGATGCGCAGCCGCATCGCCGAGGGCGAATTCGAGCGCGCCAAGGCACTGGTCGGACACGACATCCTGCGCCTGACCGCGGAGGTTCAGAAGGCCTACTACACTCTGGTGAGCGCCCAGCAGGTCGCCGCCATGCGCGAGGTGGCGGCCAGGGCGGCCCGCGCCTCGGCCGACCTGGCCCAGCGGTTCCACGACGCCGGGAACATGCCGGCGCTGCAACTGCGCGCCGAACAGGCCGCGGCATCCGAGGCCGCGCTGCAGTTGCTTGATGCCCAGGCGCGGGTGGCGCGGGCGCGGAACGACCTGGGCACCCTACTCGGCGTGCGTGCCAATGGCGAAGCGTGGCGGGCACCGGCAGCGCTGGAACTGCCGCCCGACGGGGACATCGACGTCGGCGTGCTGCACGGCCTCGCCGATGCCTATCGTCTCGACCTGGCCGCCGCGCGCAAGGAGGTCGAGTTGCTTCGGTCGGGTGTGACGCTTACCAGGCGGTTCCGGTACGTCAGCGAGATCGAGGTCGGCGTCGAGCGCGAGCGCGACACCGACCGCACCAGGCTGACCGGCCCGACCGTTTCACTGGCCGTGCCGATCTTCAATCAGAACCAGGCCGGCGTGCTGCGCGCCACGTCCGAACTGGAGCGGGCGCAAGCCGAACTCGACGCCCTGGAAATCGCGGCGAGCCACGACGTTCAGCTTGCCCACCAACGCTTGCTCAACGCGCGGGCAAGGGTGGAGGAGTATCGGACCCGCCTGGTGCCGGCGCGCGAAGCGATCGTCGCCCGCATGCAGGAGCGGGTGAACTACATGCTCGACGGTGTCTTCGATCTGCTGCGGCTGAAGCAGGACGAATACACCGCCTATCAAGGCTATCTGGAAGCCGTGCGCGACTATTGGGTCGCCCGCACCGAGCTGAGCCGGCAGGTCGCGGCCGACCTGCCTCTTCCCCAAGGGTCTGGCGGCGAAACGGTCGAGCCCCCGGTGCCCGAAGTGCCCGGTCATGCCGGGCATGGGGCGATGCCAGCCATGGATACGCCAGACTCATCCCAGCCCGCGACCGATGCGCCGGACGGTGGCGGCGGGGACGGCTCCCCATCCGGCGCTCACCACCATCAACATTAGGAGATTACCATGAAGGCCTTTCTCACCCTGCTGTTCTCGGTTGCCGTCGCCGCGGCTGCGGCGCCGGCTCTGGCCGATGATCCGGGCAAGCATCCGGAAGGCGGCGCGACGGCGCACGAGTGTCCGGCGATGAAGACCATGGACATGAGCAAGATGGACATGAACGACCCGGCCATGAAGGCGATGCACGACAAGTGCATGAGCGGGATGCATGGCCAGGGCGACGCCGCGGGCCATGACCATTCCGGCGGCCACGAGGCCCATGGGAACGACACCGCGGCGCCCCGGCACGAACACCACAAGGACGGCCAGTAATGGTCACGCGGCGCAAGCTCCTCGCGGCGATTGGTATGGGGTCGGCCGCAGCCATGGCGACCGGCGGCCTGGCCAGGGGTGACGGAGCGCGCGCGGCCGAGACGATGGACCCCATGGCCGCCCATGGCGGCCATGGGGGACCTCGTCTCTCCGTGCCCGTACGCACCCTGAACGGCTGGACCCTGCCCCACCGCATGAACGGGGGCGTAAAGGAGTTCCACCTCGTGGCCGAGGAGGTCGACCACGAATTCGCTCCCGGTGTCAGGGCGAAGTGCTGGGGCTACAACGGCTCGACTCCAGGCCCGACCATCGAAGCGGTCGAAGGCGACCGCGTGCGCATCTACGTCACCAACCGGCTCGGTGAGCATACCTCCGTGCATTGGCACGGGCTCTACCTGCCCAGCGGCATGGACGGCGTCGGCGGGCTGTCGCAGCCCCATATCAAGCCGGGCGAAACCTATGCCTATGAGTTCACCCTCCGGCAGCATGGATCGCACATGTACCATCCGCATGCTGACGAGATGACCCAGATGGCGCTGGGCATGATGGGCCTCTTCATCATCTATCCGAAGGGCGGCGAGCCGGAGCGGATCGACCGCGACTATGCCTTCCTGCTGCACAACTGGGCGCTGCATCCCGGCACCTACCGGCCCGATCCCGCGGTCATGCAGGAATTCGACCTGTGGACCTTCAACAGCAAGACCTTCCCGGCCATCGATCCCATCGTCGCGCGCACCGGCGAGCGGGTGCGGATCAGGATCGGCAACCTCTCGATGTGGAACCATCCGATCCACCTGCACGGCGTGCAGTTCCGGGTGACCGGCGGCGACGGCGGACGCTGGCCGCGGTCGTCATGGCGCACCGAGGTGACCGAGATCATCGGTGTCGGCCAGATGCGCGACATCGAGTTCGACGCCATCCCGGGCGACTGGGCGCTGCACTGCCACATGTCGCACCACACCATGGGGCCGATGGGACACCAGCTTCCCAATCCCATCGGCGTGGATCAGTCCGGCGTCGAGAAGGATATCCGGTCGATCCTGCCGGGCTACATGGCCATGGGCAGGGACGGCATGGCCGAGCACGGCGAGCATGTCGCGATGGGCATGCTGAAGGGACCCGAGAACACGCCGCCGATGATGAGCGGCGAGGGTCCCTTCGGCCCGATCGAGATGGGCGGCATGTTCACCGTGGTCAAGGTGCGCGACGACCTGGCTCCCGGCGACTACGGCGATCCGGGCTGGTACCGCCACCCGAAATCGGGCCTGGCGCGCCGGGTCAGCGACGACCCGAACTTCGGTTCGCCGGCACGCCGCGAGCCGCCGGCGGCCAAGGCGCCCGTCGATCATTCGGAGATGCCGAACATGCCCGGCGGACGCTGACGCCGCGCGTCACCTCCGAATCCGACCCTCAGGCAAGCACCTCAGCGTGAGAGGGAAACGGCTTCCATGAGTTCGTCGTTCTTCTGACGCCGCCCTTCCTCGTTTCCGTTCTCGATCGCGTGGGCCGAAGGCAACATGCCGGTGGAAGCGCCGGGCATCGGCACGGGCATGCCCAGGCCGCCGCGCCCGGCGAGATCAGTGTCCGCCGGCCGCGAACCGGTCCGTCGCCGCGATCACGGCCTCGTTCATGCCGGGGTCGCGGGCGTCGTGGCCGGCGCGGCCGACCACCACCAGATCGCTGCCCGGCCACGCGTCGGCGAGGCGGCGCGCGGTGATCAGCGGACCGGTCTGGTCCAGCAGGCCGTGGATCAGGATGCCGGGAACGCCCGCCAGCCGGCCTGCGTCCCGCAGCAACGCGCCGTCCTCCAGCCAGGCGGCATGGCGCCAGTAGTGCGTCACCAGCCGGGCGAAACCCAGGCGGAACGCCGGATCCTCGTAACGGGGATGGGGGTTGTGATCCGGGTGGACGGCGACGATCGCCGTCTCCCAGTCGCACCAGTGCCGCGCCGCCTTGTCGTGAACGGCCGGGTCGGGATGCATCAGCAGCCGGTGATAATCCTCGACCGGATTGCCGGTCCGGACGGCCTCGGGAATGCCCCCGTTGAAGCGCTCCCATGCCTCCGGAAAGAACGTGCCGACACCGCGCGTGATCCAGTCGATCTCGCGCGGTGTCGTGGTGGTCACGCTGCACAGGATCAGCCCCGTGACACGCGCCGGATAGGCCTGCGCATAGGCCAGCGCCAGCGTCGTGCCCCATGACGCGGCCCAGACCAGCCAGCGGTCGACACCCAGATGCCGGCGCAGCCGTTCCATGTCGGCCAACAGGTGCGCGGTGGTGTTGGACGACAGGTCCGCGCCCGGCGCGCTGGCATGGGGTGTGCTCCGGCCGCTGCCGCGCTGGTCGAACAGGATGATCCGCCATGCCGCGGGGTCGAACAGCCGGCGCATCCCGGGCGTACAGCCCGACCCGGGTCCGCCATGCAGCATCACCGCGGGCCTCCCCGCCGGATTGCCGCAGGTCTCCCAATAGACTAGATGCCCATCGCCCACGTCGAGCAGGCCGTTGTCGTAGGGGTCGGTCGCGGGATAGACGCCCTTCATGTCTTGCCCGCCGGCAGTGGCTTCTCGATCCGGGTGAAGTAGCCGGCCAGGTTCGAGATGCCGAATACGACAATGGACGCGATCACGAACGGGTTGAGCGTCGTGGCGGCCAGCGCCCAGCTCGCGATCGTGGCCAGCGTCAGGATCACCGGCGCCGCGGTGGTCAGGGCGTCGGCCGCGCTCTGGCCGCGCACAAAGTCGGCCGCCGCGAAACACCCGCAGCCAAGGATGATGAAGCTGCCCAGCGCCACCTGCGACAGGCTTGCCCAGTTGCCGGGATCGCCGTGGCGCAGCGCGTCCGCCAGCAGGCCGACGCCATTCAGCGCCAGCATGGAGAAGCTGACGCCGATGGGCTTGACCCGCGCCCATTTTCGCGGCCCGTCGGGCATCCTCTCCAGCACGCGCTGGGCCCTTGCGCGCAGGCGCAGGACGATCCGGGACAGCAGGCCCTTTTCCCCCGCGATGTGCCGGGCCTGGTCGTCGCCATAGGCGAGCAGGATGGTGTGGGCGAGGATGGTGAACAGCGCGCCGGCCAGCTTGGGCAGGCTCACCGCCTGCTCTGAATCGAACGCGAAGCCCACATAGCAAAGATCGCCGGCGATGTTGCACAGCGCCATCGTCGAGAACGGGTGGGTCCGCAGGTAGCGCAGCATCGCCATGGCGCGGCACTATAGCGGGCGCGTGGCCGGCGCCCTATGCCGATTCCGGTGTCGCGCGGCGCCGGCGCACAGCGGCACGCGAAAACGAAAAGGGCTCCCGGAAGGTCCGGAAGCCCTTTCCTGAACTCAAGAAGATGCCGTCCTTACGGAGTCGGCGCGCCTTCCTTGGTCTCGGCCGGAGCGGCCCCGTCAGCGGGGGGCGCCATGCCATCGGCCGGTGCTTCGGCCGGGGCTTCCATGGCCGGATCGGCCGGAGCGGCTTCCGGCGCCGGCTCAGCCGGTGCTTCTACCGCCGGCGCCTCAGCCGGGGCTTCTTCGGTCTTCTTTTCGCAAGCGGAAAGCGCCAGGCCCATTACGGCTACCGGCAGAACGATTTTCCACATCCCTTTCATTCGATTTTACTCCTCTTCCCAGAGACGGCTACAGGACGAGCAACTTTTGCACATCCAATGGAATCTTACAAACAACAAGTGCGCGTTTCCCCCCTCTATCGAATCATTTTGTTGTGCGTGGCAGGGCCAAAGCACCCAAAATCTATGATTCAAGGGCGCGCGTTCGCTGTGTCAGCTCCCTTAACGGGCGGGAGACTACCACAGTTCCGTCGCGCATGTAGCCCTCATGATTGGTTTCCACGCGGTTGAGATCATAAAGATAATTCACCATCAATCCGTAGGATTGCGCCCAGCCGTTGGCCGAGCGGTCGGCGGGCCAGTTGAGGCGTTCCAGCCGCGCGCCGTTGCGCAGGTGGAAGCGGGCGACCGGATCGATGGGCTGGTGCTGCCGGTTGCGCTGGGCGAAATACCAGCCGGCCATGCGATGGATGAAGTCTCGGGTTCCGGCGGTATCGGCCACGTCGGCCTGGGCCAGCGACTTCAGCGACTGGTAGCGCTGGGCGTCGCCCGGCTGGAAGATCACGTCTTCGTGATCGGCGGCGGCCCGGTCCAGCCAGCGGCGGAAGCCGGGCACCGGCGACAGGGTGGCGAACTGCTTCAGGCCGGGTAGGTCGCGGCCCAGCGCCTCGGCCGCCTTCTTGATCAGGTGCTCGCCGAAGCTGACGCCCTGCAGGCCCTTCTGGGTGTTGGAGATGGAATAGAAGATGGCGGTGTCGGCGGTCTTCGGCTCGCCGGTGGGCGCGTCGCGGTCGAGCAGCACCTGCACGTCGCCGGCCAGACCCTTGACCAGCGCCACCTCGACGAAGGCCAGCGGCTCGTCCGGCATGCGCGGATGGAACAGGGCAAAGCAGCGCCGGTCGGATTCCAGGCGGTTGCGCAGGTCGTCCCACGACTTGATCTCGTGCACCGCCTCATAGGCGATCAGCTTCTCGAGCAGCGCGGCGGGCGACTGCCAGGTGATCTGGCGCAGGTCGAGAAAGCCCAGGTCGAACCAGGATTCGAGCAGCTCGCGCAGGTCGTCGTCGAGGGCGGCGAGCTGGGGCGACATGTCGCGCACCGCCAGCAGGTCGGCGCGCAGGTCGACCAGGAACTTCACACCCTGGGGCAGCGCGTTGAACTGGCGCAGCAGCCGCAGGCGCGGCGGCGTCAGCGCCTCCTTCATGCGGCGCTCGGCTTTCACCCGCGCCTCGACCGTGGCGGCCTCGCGCCAGGCGTCGACGCCGGCGGTCAGCGCATCGGCGTCGGTGGCGAAGCGCTCGGCCAGCAGTGTCAGGAAGCGGCGGCGGCCGGTGTCGTCGAACGACAGGTAGAGCCGGCCCAGCCCGGCGGCGCGGGCGCGGGCGGCGAACTCGCCGCCGGGACCGGCGATGCAGTCGGCGATCTGGCGGCGCACCGCCTCCAGCTTGGCGGCCGGCAGGTCGGCGCCGATGTCGCCGCCGGCGGCGATGGCGACCGCGCCGTCGCGCACGTCTTTCCATGCGCGCCGCACCCGGTACAGCGTCCGGTTCAGGAATGTCTCCCGCGCCGGTGGCGGAAGCTTCAGGGGATCGCCGCTCATGACGGATTCCCTAGCATGGAAGCCGCCCGTCAACCACCGCGCCGTTGTGACGGTTGAATTGCGCTCAGCGCCCGAGCCACGCCAGGATCGCGGCACGATCTCCATCCAGGTCGGGCACCGGATCCCGCGTCGGCGGATCGGCGAAGGCCGACAGCTTGATCGGATTGCCGGCGATCTCCAGCGGTCCGGTGACCGGGTCGTCGACGGTCACCACCATGTTGCGGGCGCGCACATGCGGGTCGTCGAGCGCCTGCTGGACATTGTTGATCGGTCCGCACGGGACGCCCGCCTGCTCCAGCGCCACCATCCAGAACGCGACGGGCCGGTGGCGCAGGGTGAATTCCATCTCGTGCGCCAGCCGGTCCACATTGGTGGTGCGCGCGTCGTTGGTGGCGAAGTCGGGATCGGCCAGCAGGTCGGGCCGCCCGAGCACGACGCACAGCTTCTCGAACAGGCTGTTGTTGCCGGCGGCGATGACGATCCAGCCGTCCTGCGCCTGGTAGGCGGCGAACGGGGTGATCGACGGATGCCGCGCGCCCAGCGGGCCGGGCGCGACGCCGGTCGCCGCATAGCGGGCGATGGCGTTCTCCAGGATGGCGATCTGGCAGTCCAGCATGGCCACGTCGATCTTCATGCCCAGGCCGGTCGTGGCCCGGTGATAGAGCGCGGCGTTGATGCCGATGGTGGCGAACAGGCCGGCGGTGATGTCGCCCACCGAGCTGCCGACCCGGGTCGGCGGGCCGCCCGGATGGCCGGTGATGCTCATGATGCCGCCCATGCCCTGGACAACCATGTCGTAGGCGGGGCGCGACTTGTAGGGTCCGGTATGGCCGAAACCCGACGCGGCGGCGTAGATCAGTCGGGGAAAGCGCGCATGCATCGCCTCCCAGCCATAGCCCAGCTTCTCCATCACGCCGGGTCGGTAGTTCTCCACCAGGATGTCGGCGCGGGCCAGCAGGTCCTCGAAGATGGCCCGGTCGCCGTCGGCCTTGAGGTCGAGCGCGATGCTTTCCTTGCCGCGGTTGAGCGACATGAAATAGGCCGACTTGTCCTCGATGAACGGCCCGATGTGGCGGCTGTCGTCGCCGGTCACGGGCGTCTCCACCTTGATCACCCGCGCGCCCATGTCGGCCAGCACCATGGTGCAGTACGGCCCCGCCAGCACGCGCGTCAGGTCGACGACCAGGAGGCCGGAGAGCGGGCCGTCGACCATGGGGCTACTTGCCCTTGAACTGGGCCGGACGCTTCTCGAAGAACGCCTTCACGCCCTCGCCGAAATCCTCGGTGCGGCCCGCGATCTTCTGGCTGTTGCGTTCCAGGTCGAGCTGGTCGTCGTAGGTGTTGAGCGGGCTGTTCCAGTACAGCTTGCGGATCAGGCCCAGCGCCACGGTCGGGCCGTTGGCCAGCTCGGTGGCCAGCTTCCTCGCCTCGCCCATCAGCGCGTCATCCTCGTAGACCCGGTTGATCAGGCCCCATTCCAGCGCGGTCGGCGCCGGCAGCTTGTCGGCCATCAGCGACAGCTCCTTGGCGCGGGCCAGGCCGACGAGGCGCGGCAGCAGGTAGGTCGAGCCGCCATCCGGCACCAGGCCGATGCGGCGGAACGCCTGCAGGAAATAGCTGGATTTGGCGGCGAGGATCATGTCGCCCATCAGCGCGAAACTCATGCCGACGCCCGCGGCCACGCCGTTGACGGCGGTGATCATCGGGAAGGGCAGGTCGCGCAGGCGCTTCAGGATCGGATGATAGAAGCGCTCGAGCACGTCGCCCGCGTCGCTGTTCCTGGCGCCCGGCTCGCGCGAGATGCCGCCGCCCAGATTGGCGCCGGCGCAGAAGCCGCGGCCCTCTCCGGTGAGGATCAGGCAGCGCACGCCGCTGTCCCCGGCCTCAAGCGCGTCGAGCGCCGCCTGGATGTCTTCCAGCATGGGGACCGATACGGCGTTGAGCGCGGTCGGATCGTTGAGGGTGAGGACGGCGACCGAACCGTCGATATCCAGTTTGACCTTGCCGTTCTTCATGTGCTTTATCTCCCCGGGAACACTTACAGGCCGCGCCAACAAAGGGCATTTTCCCCGGCATCGCAAGGGAAATTCCGCCCGAAAGTCACGGCGGCTCGGCGCCACATCTCGCAACGGGGAAGCGTGCATGTCCAGCTACGAATTCATCAAGACCGAACGCGACGGCAACCTGTTCATCCTGACCATGAACCGGCCCGACGTGATGAACGCCTGTCACTCGCCCATGCATGAGGAGATGCAGGCGGCGTTCGACGCGTTCGCGGGCGACGACAGCCTGTGGGTGGCCATCGTCACCGGCGCCGGCGACCGGGCCTTCTCGGCCGGCAACGACCTGAAATACCAGGCAGCCGGCGGCAAGCGCTGGAAGGTCAAGACCGGCTTCGGCGGCATCACCTCGCGCTTCGACCTGTTCAAGCCGGTGATCGCGGCGGTGAACGGCGTCGCCATGGGTGGCGGCTTCGAGATCGCGCTGGCCTGCGACATCATCGTCGCCTCCGACAAGGCGGTGTTCGCGCTGCCGGAAGTCCGCGTCGGCCTGATGGCGGGCGCGGGCGGCGTCCACCGCCTGCCGCGCACCATGCCGCTGAAGCAGGCCATGGGCATGATGCTGACCGGCAAGCGCATGAGCGCCGAGGACGGCCTGCGCTTCGGCTTCGTCAACGAAGTGGTGCCACACGCCGACCTGATGACCGCCGCGCGCCGCTGGGCCGCCGAGATCCTGGAAGCCTCGCCCATCTCGGTGCGCGCCACCAAGGAAGCGGTCTACAAGGGCTTCGACGCCGCGACGCTGGAGCAAGCCATCGAGGAAGTCTATCCGATGACCCAGAAGATGCGCGACAGCGAGGACTTCATCGAAGGCCCGAAGGCCTTCTCGGAAAAGCGCAAGCCCAACTGGAAGGGCCGGTAAGGCTTTCGGTTACCTGATAGAAGGGGGCGCGGTCAGCGATGGCCGCGCCCTTTATTTCTATGCAAGCCTCCCCTTTATCCGTGTCCCTGAGCTTGTCGAAGGGCCTTGCTCCAGCGCTCGTGCAAGGCCCTTCGACAAGCTCGGGGACACGGTAAGGATTATTCCCGCATGACGAGTGCGGCGCGCGAGGCGGGTATCACCCGGCGCGTGCCCTAAAACCTCGGCGCGAGCGACAGGTAGATGGCGCCGAAGCCCATGATCGACAGCAGCAGGAAGGTGACCTGGGCACCGATCAGCCGCGGATAGGTCGCGCCGGGGTTGCTGCTGTAGCCCCACGTGTGGAGCAGGCGGGCGATCACCAGCGCGCCGCCCAGCACATGGACGATCGGGACGGGCGCGCCGCCGGCTTCGAGCAGGTACAGCAGGATCAGCGCCAGCGGCACGTTCTCGACGAAGTTGGCCTGCACCCGCATGGTGGTGTCGGGCTTCCAGTCCGGCAGCTTCTTGGCGTTGATGCGCGCCCACAGCACCTGGGTGGCGAGCGCCACGGCCAGCAGTCCCATGATGCCGGCGTAGAACAGCGTGATCGGTATGCCCGGCGTGTTCATCCTCGTGTTCCCCTCTTCCTGTCGCGTTCGGCCGCCCACACCCTGTAGTCGATGCGTGGCATGTCGAACGCGTCCCCCGTCCTGACGTACCAGCCACGGCCGTGCATGCGGCCGATCAGCTGCATGGCGGGCGCGTCCACATACATCTTCTCGCTGTCGATGAACCGGTCGTCGACATGCATGTAGACCACCTCGCCGATGACGACGCGGTTGCCGGTGCCCACTTCCATGGTCACCACGCGCTTGCACTCGAAGCTGACCGGCGATTCCTTGACATAGGGCGGCTTCACGATCGTGCTGGGCGCGGCGGTCAGGCCGCTTTGGGCCATCTCGTCCTCGTCGGTGGGGAAGTCCATGGCGCACAGGTTCATCTGCGGCGCGATGGTCTCGCTCACCAGGCTGACGACGAACTCGCCGCTGTCGCGGATGTTGTCGCCAGTATCCTTGCGCGGCGCGTAGTCGGTGACCTCGAGGCCCAGCACCACCAGCGGCGGTTCGGCGCTCACCGCGTTGAAGAAGCTGAACGGGGCGGTGTTGACGATGCCGTCGCGGCTGATGGTGGTCACCAGCGCGATGGGCCGCGGCACGATGGACGACACCATCAGCTTGTAGCGGTCCATGCGCTCCATGTTGCGGAAGTCGAAATCCATCGCCCTATCCGCGCCCGCCGACCAGGCTGATCAGCACCAGCACAAGGCCGCCGATCAGCAGGGTCAGGCCGATGTAGCAGTACTGGTCCAGCCAGAACAGGCCGAACCGCTCAGGCGTGCTCTTGGGCGCCGTCGGCTGCGGGCCGCGCCTCAACTGGCGCGGCAGCCCCTTGACGATGAAGATGCCGCCGCCCAGCCACATGCAGCCCAGGCCGATGATGATGCGCCAGGCGAACCAGTCGATGGTGTCCATGGGATCAGCCGAAGACGCGGTCGTAATGGTCGTTGGGCGTGCGCGCGCCGGTATTCAGGCCGCCGAGCATGCCGCTTGTCCAGTTGCCGGTGGACGGGATGTTGTGGTTCCAGTCCATGGTATAGAAGCGGCTCTTGATCTTCCATTCGCCGCCACGCTTCTCGAAGTGGTCCAGGTAGCGGCCGCCCACCAGCATGTCGGTCAGCACGCCCTGTTCGTTCTTCAGCAGGTGGTAGGCCAGGCAGTAGGTCTCGCCAGTCGCCTTGTCGCCGTCCAGCTTGATCCAGTGGTTGCCGATGGTGTGCAGCGTGCGCTCCATCTGGCTGATGCCCTTGACGCAGTTCTCGGCCCAGGTCATGGCGTCGATGTCCTGGTCGGAATAGTTGCAGGTGGCGTCGGGCCAGAACGCCGACTTCAGGATGGCGAGGTCGCAGCGGTCCACGCCGTGGCAGTAGCGTGACATGGTGGTGTAGATGTCGATGTGATCGAGCGCGCGTTGCGCGGCGTCTGACATGATGCTCTCCCCTGGTCGTTCGGTACGGTTCGGAGCGAAGCCTAGCGCGCCGCCGAAGGCCGCGCAAAGATAAAGAAAAGGGGACCGCCGCCGGTGATTTGGCCTTCCTGGCGCCATGCAGTTCAAAAAAAACCGGCGGAAGATGCAAAAATATCACAGTCGCGATGGTTTAAAAGCAGTTTAGACGTTTATTGTTTTTCCCGCCTGCACCCTGGTGTAAAAACCAGCAAGAACCG
>LNFM01003218.1_pt1 | contig 58794 bp, 56 predicted proteins | sample 596031 | NCBI WGS metagenome assembly LNFM01 (sample SAMN04254537, study PRJNA301005) | activated carbon metagenome | isolation source: dual media filters at the Ann Arbor, Michigan drinking water treatment plant | place: USA: Ann Arbor | reverse complement strand
CCCTTTCGTGCCATGTCCACGTCTCCATTCGAGAGGTTGGAAATAGCCCGATTCGAAACTCATCCTCGGCCTCACTTCAGGGGAGCAGGCCAATTGGATCTCCGCCCGAACGACCTCTTCTGCCATCGTCCCCCTCCGACCATTTGGTCCGTCGAACGGCCGCCTTCTAACTTCGCGGTCCGTTAGGCCGCTAGAGCCAGTTGGTAAACCGAGAGACAATGCGATTCTGAGGCCGGTCTCGCAGTTCCTGCAGGGCCATCGTATCCATTTCAAGCGCTCCGACGCCCCTGAAGATCACGACAATCGCTTTCTTCATCAGCTCCACGTCCATGCCACCGTGACCGTGGTCATGGCCATGATGGCCACCGTGACCTCCTTTGTCGGCGGGCCCCTCCCAAGGATCGTCGACATTGACCCACGTGCCGTCGACGACGAACCACTCGACGTCCTTGAGCTGTCTTCGCTTGACCGTTCCGGGCCGTGCGGCTTCCTGCGCCTTGAACCAGTCTTCAATGCGGTCATCGACCCAGCCGTGCAGCCTCCAGAACACCGGGCTGACGTGGGAGGAGAAGGTGGCGCCCAGATGATCGTTCGAGGGATCGAACCAGCCTTGAGCAAAGTCGTCGTCCTGCCGCCCCTCCGGGATGGTCAGTCCGTTGCGGGCGGGATCCCGCTGGATCGAGGTCCAGCGCATATGCATCCAGTTATGGATCGTGAATTCGATCCACGCGCCGAGCTCGCCGAGCGTGACCGTGCTGAGCCAGGCGGGGTTGGCGTATTGAACCTCCCACGATCGAAATCGGCCATTGAAGACCGCTGGGGTGCGCAGCGCCGCCAACCAAGCGGTCGTGCTCGCGTCATCCGGCACGATCCAGGCCGGCGGCACCGCATAACCGTCGATGTTGCCGATCACGCGCTTCGCGCGGCCGGGTGCGAAGTCTGCGAGGGGGCGGGGCTCGGGTAGCCTCTTCCAACCGGGGGGAGCGTTGGCGCCGGCGATGTCGCGAACCGCCTTGATCATACGCCGGTGCATGAACAGGAAATCTTCGCCGGAATGGTTCGCCAGATTGACGGGGCCGAGACCGGCTGACCGTTCTTTGTTGGGTGTTCCGGGCTGCCAATTATGGTCGCGAAGCCAGGTTTTCTGCTCTTCGGCGAGGTCGTCCCAATTGTCCCGACTCGCATGCCATAGCTGATGATGCAGGCGCATCTCGGGACTTGCCAGCATCGACACGACCGACTCCGGTAGGGGTGTCGCTATCCGGGACTCCACAAAGTCGTGCTTCACCGCATAGAAAGAATAGCTCGCACCGGCCGGCGCGCCGTCATGCTCTACCGCGCGGACTACGGTCCCGACGAGCGTCGGCTTCTGCTGCACCGAGGGCTTGAAATTCGGATGTCGCGGCCAGGTTGGGGCCAGCACACATTGATAATCGTAGATCCATGACTCCCAGGCCGATCCCTTGCGACCGACGGCGCGGAAGGAGACCGACACCGGATCGTCATCCGAATAGGTTCCCTCGACCCAGAGGAACGGGTACGGCTTTCCATTGCCGTCGTCGGCGGGCGTCGGATCAACGCGCTCGCCGAGATAACCGAACACACGTTTCGTGGCCGTATCGATCTCCAGATAGAGTTCAGCCTGCCAAAGTTGAATGCCGCCGTTCGGCTCGGCTCCGTCCTCGACGTTGAAGAAGCTTCTGTACGTCCAGATACCGCCAAGTGCCTCCATGACATCCCCCAACCCGCACTACAGTGCAGCCGTCGCTTATGAGTGATGCAACCTTCCCGACGGATGCTTGCGTCAGTCTACTCCCGGTCACAGCAATTGTAACGCGCCCAAATGGAGCAGGCGGCCGTGAGCTCCCGGAGAGAGCGGCGCATCGCGAGGCTACAGGTCCAATTTGGTTGCTTTTTGCGTCTATCCCTGCGGCTTCGAGTAGATCTCGTTCGCCGAAAGTTTATGTCGGCGTTTTGGCTCAGTTCCCTCCCTGCGGCTGGAAGCCGAAGTCCACCAGGAAATCCTCACTACGGCCTATGGCCTTGTCGCCCGAAAGGAGCGTGAGTCGGCAGAGATAGCCGAACATGAACTTTGAGCGAAGCGCCACGCGGATAGCGACTGCATCGTTCGCAGCGATTTTGACCGGCGCCGTCAGTGTTCGCGTCATTGTTCCAGGCTTGGGGCCCAGGTCAAACTTTACCGTGTCGATCGGCAACAACGGCCCGGATTCGAGGGCGCTGAAGGCGCCCACGACTTCAAGAACCTCGAGATGCACGGCTGTAACGACCTGCGTCAGTCCAAAATTCACGATGGAAAGATTTAGCACTGGCTGGACCCGACGGGTTGCAAGCAGTCTCGCTGCCTCGTTCAAATGCTCGTCCTGCGATAAGGACGCGGTATCTTTTTGGAGCAGTCTGTCCGCGAGGAAAATGGCCTTCCCCATCTCCTCCTTCACTCGTGTTGCGCTGTCTGCGCCGGCGGCCGGATAGACGTGACGCAGAAAGGCGATCCCCAATTGACCATCGTCGGCCGGGGGCGCCGGGACGAGCTCGCGTAAGGTCTGGCCGGTTTCGTCCGTCCGCGCCAACGCGGGTCGCAAGCTCCTCCCAAGTGTTTCAAATGCCGACCAGATCCGAGCACGCTTCCGGCGCTTCGCTTCATCTGGCTCATCGAAGAACTCGGATTTGGTCACATAGATCGGCGGATCGGAGTCTTCACCGGCGCGGAATGTGAAGAGAAGGATGTCGAAATCGAGTTCCGGCCAAAGATAGTAACCGAATGGATAGTCGGGGGGCTGCTTGTATCGCTGCGCTATCGGAGCGACCGGGGCCGTCAGCTTGCGCGAGAGATAGGGCGACTCATCCGGTGCCAGAGACAATGAGGCTGATAAAGGAAATGTCGTGGCCGGACTCGGCGTCACGTGGCCGGGGAGCCATTGATTGAGCTGGCGCGGCCATCCCCAAATCGACGAAACCACAGCCAGCGCACAAAGGGCGAGAAGCACATATTTGAGGCGGAAAATCGAGAGAAGTTGGATCCAGAGCCGCGGCTTTTCCGGGTCTCGACTGGCCGCCACTACGTCTCCGTCGGACAGGTAAGGAACCCAGAATTTCCTGCAGAAATCCGGCTCCAGAAAGAACCCGTGCCCCGCGCCATTGTGCCATCTGTCTTTGACGAGTGGCCGGCGGAAGCCGTATGTGCCGGCTGAGCCGTAGCCCCAGGTCACGCTTTCGGCGACAGCTGGCCAAATGTCCCGTGTCCCAACCTCGTTCAGGATGGGCGGATTGAAGCGCTGGTAGAACTGTTCGAACGGAAAACCATATCGAACGACGCTGCCACAGAAGACGATCCGTCGGAATCTAAGATCGAAATTCTCCTGCAGGATATGGGAAACGACGTAGGTTCCAAAACTGTGGGCAATGATCGAAATATCGTCGGCGTCGTTCGTCTTTTTCGCGATCCGTATCTGCTTGAGGACCTCTTCTATCGCCTTGCGACGAAAGTACCGGATGGGGATCAAGAAACGGAACAGGTCAAAGCGGCCGTAGTTGGTGAATTCCACATGGAACCCATCTTCGGACAATGACCGGCCCACGGTCTCCTGCCAGAGAGCGAAGTCTCGGATGCCATGAACCAGCAGGACGACATGCGGCTTTGCTACCGGTGGGACAGGCGAGGCCGGCGGATGAACCGTCTTCGCATTGACGTCCTCGTCGAAGGCGTCATCATCCGCCATTACAAAATGTCCCGCCAGGGCACGCGCACCATTCCGGTGGACGTCGCGGCATCTGGGGACGCGACGAGCACGGGTGGATTGTCGCCAAGCTTAGTGCGTGGCCTGTTGTCGAATCGTCGAGGAAACGGACTGGCAGTAACCCACGATCTCTATAGATCATGGATGAGGCGCATCAGGCAATTATCCAGCGTCAGCACGGACCGCACCTTGATCGAGCGCGGTGTCGAGGGAAGCGCGCGCAGCTCAATCGATTGCGGCGCAGTGCGTAACCTACTGATCCACATAGCATTCGTGATTGGACGGGACTGGGCGTTACCCAGAGCGCCCGAGGGGTATCGAGCCGTATAGTTGCGCCCGATGCCGAAGGCATAGGCCGCAGCGAGACGGAACAAGTCTGTCTCGCCGTAGGCATGAAGGTTGATCGGACGGGCGAGGGCGGAATCGAGCGCGCCCTCATCGCGCAAGCCTTCTGCGCCGCCGTGCTCGGCGAGCTGGGCATCTTGCACGGCATCAATAACCGAGCGCAGCAGCCAGACAGGGGCGTTCATTTGGCCAGACGGCGCAGCGAGACTTGCCCATGCCCTCGCGTGCCGCCCGCATCTGAACATCGAAGGACGGATCATAGGGCGTAATGCGCATGGAGCCGTCCGGTGCTCAGCGCAGACCGCCGCGCGCAGCGGCCAGCGGGAAGGGAAGCTGTGCGGCAGGCAAATGACGGAATGAACTGTAGGGCCGGAACAGCCGAATTGGGGTGCCATTGACGTGTGTCAGAAGTCCCGTCCAAACCGCCTGGTAGAGTTTGGTTAGGTCTTGCCGGTCGGTTTCGGTCAGTGTGCTATCCGACCCGTAGTTCATGATAGTGAAGCGATTGTGGGTGCCAAACACTTCGCTGGGGAATGCAGTTTCGCTTACGTTGGCGAAGAAATGCCTTAGCCCGAACACGTGACCGAGCTCGTGTGCCATGGTCTCAACCTGCTCAGCTCGGTCCTGCTGTAGCATGCGCGGGAACACGACTATCTCGTGCTGGCCGGCATCGGGGAAGAATGCCCGCGCAAGTGTACAGCCAACAGTGTTGCAGTTGTCCTGGGCCGAGACGACGATCTCGAAATCCCATGGTTCGCTGGTTTCAGAGAAGCGCACCGGAGTCGCGTTGCCCCAGGCGAGCAGAGCCTCGCCGAGTAGGTCGCGGATGTAGGACTTGACCGCCTCGGGGTCTTGAAATGCCAACAGCGACTGCGCTTGGAAACGCCAGTTGAGGGTGACGTCGGTGTCCCACAATGGGATGAACCCGTTGGTAGCGTCGAGCACAAGTTCCGACGGCGAGCGGTTTTCAGGGGTCGGATATCCTCGCGTCTCGGTCTCGCAGCGGGCACCGCCGTGGTATATGTGGGTAATTCTCTCGAGTCGGTCCCTCGCGGCCGTATCGGTTGCAAGATCGAACTGGCCCAGCGACTTTTTCGACTTCCCCGTCCTTTTTGCCATTTCTTGGCCCCTGTCCCACCTTGCAAATTGCGCCGACCTGCGGTACGCGCCGGATCCAAGCTCCGTGAGAGTGGCCGCTCAATGAGGTGAGGGCAAGGAGCCCTCTCCGTTTGTTCTGCGACCACGTCCCTGATTGAGGTACGACTACCTAATCTATCGTGTTACTCTATCAAAGGCGGAAGCCTCCGGGAACCGCCTTTGATAGTGAGGCTGGACGTTCCGGGCCTCACCTCTCCATGGTCGAGCCGATCTCACTCGGCTTCCAGGCCTTGATTGTCCCGCCTTTCGGGCTCAGGCGGACGCATCTCTCCCGTCGAGCCAGCACCATCGCTTCAAGTTGTAGACCATGTTTGCGAGCATGACGGTGCGGTGGCACGCGCGATGCCGATAGTTCGGATCACCAGGCCCATCGGTTCTTTCCGGTGGGCGAAGGGGTTGCTCGACATGGGCGCGGACGGCGGACTTCCGCGCGTTGGCGCGGGCCGTGCGTCTCGGCATCGGTCTGCCCGGCGGCTTCCTCCGGTGGATGCGGCTGACCTATCTCTATGACTTCGGCGACAGCTGGGAGCACACCATCCGTGTCGAGTACGTCGTCGCACCCCAGCCCGGTGCGCGCTACCCGCAGCTCGTCGAGGCGATCGGCCGTTGTCCACCGAGGAAATCGGAGGGCCGCCAGACTACGAGGAATACCTGAAAGCCATCAAGGATCCCAGCCACGAGCGTTACCCCGAGTTCACCGAATGCTACGACGCCAATTTCAATCCCGCTGCCATCGACACCGACGTCATCCGACGCGAACTAGCAACCCTGGCCAAGCGCTGGTCGCGTCCGTCCCGAAAACGCAATGCGGGCTGACCGCAGTCGTCAGCGGACGCTTACATCGCGCCGATACCGCTAGACCCCATGTTACTCGTGCTAGGGCTGGCGGCCTGCCCCGCGGCAAGCGCTTATCGAAGGTTGCGCCGAAGTTGACCCCGCAACAATCTATTTGAGGAAATCGCTGTAGCTGGCGACAAACGCCGCAGTCAAATTAAGTGTAGTCACTGCGTTTGCAGTGGTACTTCCTACCCGGCGCCCGAAATAGGTGAATTTTGCATCCGAGTTAGAATACATTGGGATCCGCATACAGGCGGCAAAATTTACAGCTTTGCACCGACGGTCACCGGCCATAATTGTGCGAAACGGAAACTCTTCGTCAACATAGCCAAATGCATCAGGTTTAATACTGTCCGCGGAATCGTCTCCATCATCGGCCAAACCAAGATTGTGGCCCAGCTCATGCGCAAAATGCCACCACAGCCAAGCTTTCTCCGCGACCACCAGATTGAGAAAGGAAGTACTAGAAGCGGAAGGCGCTCCAGCGGTGAAATGCCACCTCTTAAGGCCGCTCGCAGCGCTACCGGTCGTGTCCCATCCTGCCCGCCATAGCCAAAGGCTCACTAAATCGGCGGAAGCAACCTTCCGATACTTGGCAATCGAGTATGTGTCGCCATTCCTGGTATCTAGCTCGATTTCGCGAAGCAGGTTGATCTGAATATTGGCGAAGGCGCAATTGAGAGCGCTTGGATCGCATTTGAGGTGGGCAGGGACGTGCTTGCTTTCATCGAACTCGCTCCAACGCCTCGCGGAGAGTCGGACACGCGCTATGACGCCGGAAACCTCGAAAATTCGATTCTGCATGTGCTCGACAAAGGCGATCTCGCGTTCGATCCCCCTATTGCGCCGCGCAAGCTCATTCTCGACCGCTTCCGTGTAAAGCACGAGGATGTCGATGACGGGCGGAGACTGATGAGTGCGCACCGGCACCGGGCGCAGCATAATCGTAGCCGATGCCATCGCCAAAAGCACAACACGAAGCAATTTTCCAGTATTTATGGTAACTCCTATAACCCTTAGATGCGCGACGGCGATAACGCTCGATATGCAAGCCTTTGTCCGTTAGCCGGAGCGGGATGCTGGCGGCAAGATCGTCTCCGGGGCCCGTGGTCGATAGCCGAGAGATGAGTGCGGCCTGACGGCATTATACAAAGCCGCGACGGAACACCCACGGGACCAGTGTCGAGCGTGAGCTTCTTTATCCGTGGCATCCGTGGGCTGGGGAGCAGGTTCACGTCCACGAAGTTATCCAGAGGGGTGATACGGCCATCCTGCGCTGTAGCCTTTCTGGCCGGGTGTCGGACCGGTGGCTGGAGGTTCCGGCGTGGATGTTCGACCGGGCGAGCAGCGCAAGCTGGCGCATCACGACTGCCCCGTGCGTCGGCGTTGCCGTGCTTGATGCGTTGGCGAAGCTTCTCCAGGACACAGACGCGCCTGTCAGAATCAGCCGACCCCGCCCCCCCGAGAGCGTCCGATCTCCCACCAGGAGCGGACGCACTTGTCCGAGCAGCCGCTGCCAGGAAAATTACAAATGGGGTAGCAGCTCTGGGCAGCTGCGCTACAGGTGGCGATCTCCTGGCGATGGTCTCGATCGGACGGAACCTGATAAATTCAACACGATAACAATCACATAGCGGTGCCCAGTTTCATCCTGTCCGGCTCGCCAATATTTTTCATAACCATTTCAACTTCTTATAGAAATTTGACCGGACAGGATTCGAACCTGCACGTTTTTATCTCGATTGCGCGTGTTTGTGTCGTCGAAATTCCGCGACATGGAAGGCGAGCGGCACGAATTAATGCCGTGCGGCTGAACGAAAGCTTCAGCCCGACCCGTCAACGTGGGGACGGCACAGCGCTTACAGAGCGTATGAGCTGAAGCTGCAAACTGTCGAGCGATTGCATTCGCCCGCTGCAAGTTCGGGAGCGACGCTCATAAATCGGACTGAGCGTGCTCATTGATCAGCAGCAGACCGCGGTATGTATTCGGGCTGGTGAAGCGCCAAAGCCGGGAACGCGTCATCCGGTGGTCGCGCCGAACGAAAGATCCTGAACATCGCCAAGCAAGCCAGAACCACAGCAGCTCCGCTTAGGAAATAGACGATGATCGGTTGCAGGATTGGGTAGTAGGTGACAGAGCCACCATTGCGACCGACCACTCGATCGCCATAGTGGTACGCGTTGTCCCAGTATGCGCCGGTGGAGCCTTCTTTGGCTCTGACAAGCGAGTAACGGCCGGCCTGCGGATGGACGCAGAGATGCACACTCGAAGTATCGCAATAGTAGCCCAGATTTGTCAGCTCTGTAGAGGCGAAACCAAACGGCTCCGGATAGATGTAGACATGGCCCTCCTTGTGAAAGCGCTTGATGAAGTGGACCTGCGCCATGAAAGGCAGGACCACAAGCGCGGCAATGCTCAGCAAGGCCGTTGGACGCCCACTGCAGCCAGCGGGTTGCACCGAAAACCGGCCAAACGACGGTATCCGGCGCCACCACTTCTGCTGACTGAAGCTGGTCGCAAAGCTCAGCAGCATAGCCATGAGCACTGGCATGAAGATCGCTCCGACATGCATGCCCCAGAATGCGGAGAGTTGCTTGTGATTGTTGCCGAGTGAAAGAAAGCGGAAGGCATCGATCCCGCGGTCGACGGCCCAGTGGCTAAGAATGAGCAGGAACGCAATTCCAGCCGTCACAGTCCAAATGGGAGAAAAGGAGGTGGCGTTTGTCCTCCGTTCCACCGGAATTTGAGGAAGGATTATGGATAAGTCGGCCGCCGGAATCATGTAGGCGATTTTTTCCGTTGCTGAAGTCGCCTTCGCGACAACCATGCCGATTGCGGCACCATGGTTGGCGTCCCAAACCGCGGCTCCAGAATAGCCCTGCTCGACAAATGTCGTGGCCTTGTCAATCGCATCGATCTGAATCCACGCGGCGCTGGTCGATCCCATGAACTTGGCATCGACATTGTTTCCCATCCACCGATCGGTCGCCACTCCGAACACACTAAGTCGGTCCGCATCGATCGACATGCCAGTGATATCTGCCAGAACCGCTATCCCTGCACCTTCCGGTGCATCGTAGTCGAGTTTCAACAGCGCTATGTCATCGTAGGGTGATACGCCAGGGGGATGCCAAGCCACTACGCGAGCGCCTATCGTCGGCGCATCTGCTACGATAGGAAACGTGATTGCGACCTCCACGTCTGGTTCCGGCTGGTGCAAATCCAGCGCATCCCCATCGAGAGCAACGCTCACGACGTGGGCGCAGGTCACCACGAGTCTACGAGTGACAAGAATGCCCATGCCGGCGTGGCTCACCCCGTCGCTGGCCATGATCTTGGCAATGCCAGCATTCTTGGTGGCAAGCAGCCGGTCCCCTAGTCGAGAGCCTTGAGGCTTTGACGGCCGATATTCGATCATTTGGGCACCTGGACCAAGCCCCACTCAACGTCGCGCTGACTGACGCCCGGATGGAGCGGCTTTGCGTGAGTTCGCATGGCGTCGATCACCTTGGTGGCGCTGAAGGCGTCTCTGCCCTCCTCTGCAATCAGCTTGCTGGCCCAAAGCGCGGCCACGCCGGCCACATGCGGCGTTGCCATGCTGGTGCCGCTCATCGCTTCGAGGCCGCCGCCCAATTTCGCTGACACGATGTCAACGCCCGGAGCCGCGAGCTTGGCTCCGACGTTGGAAAACGGTGCCAGTCTGCTTTGCTTGTCCAGGGCGGCCACGGAAACGAACGCTTCGGCGCTCGCCGGCGGTGCGACGATGATCGAGAAGTCCGGCATGTTGCTCTCGTTGCCCGACGCGGCGGCTACGACGGAGCCAGCCATCAGGCCGGGCTCGCCGACCGAGCTGCGCGAGAGGCGGTCGAACATCCGCATGTTCATCGTATATCCGGCGAGTGCAATCGACATTGCCTCACGTTCGTCGAGCCTGTGCACTCGTATGAGCGTCTGCAGGAAACCCGGGAAGTCCATGCCAAGCGACATGGAGATGATGTCTGCATCCATCGACTGTGCCCAAAGGATCGCTTTGATGATCGAGTCGGATAAACCGCCGTCGCGGCCGATCACCTTGCCAACCAGAGCCTGCTTGATTTGTGGGGCGATGCCGATGCGTGTACCGTCGACCTCTCCTCCAAATATCGTACCGGCGCAATGTGTGCCGTGGCCGTCGGTATCCTCGTCCGGCTCCCCCGGACAGAAGTTCTTGGGCTCGATCTTGATTTCATGGAACGCGGGATGGTCGGCCTGAATGCCGGTGTCGAGCACCGCGACGATTACGCCCTTGCCTTTTGACGTGCTGGTGCCGACCGCCTTGATGCCCCAGGCGGACTTTCCGGCGCGCGCAGGTTGTTGAGGCTTTATTCCGCGAATCAGCCTCACGGGCATGTTGAGCACGGCGCCGATGATGCCTTTCTCTTGCAGCCGCTCACGCGTTTCCTCCGCAGTCATCTTGCCGGTTTCGACTTCAAAAGCTTGCGTTCGAGATCCGCCTTTTGCTGGCTTCTTGACACTGGCTGTGGAATGCGCGCGCGGTTTCTGGCGAGCGGCGGCCAATTCGACGCCGTTAGGCAGAACTGCGGTTCCTCCCTTGGGCATGGCGTTCGGCGCCGGCTCAATCGCCTTGAGCACGGCCCAGTCGAGTCTAATGTTTCTGCTCATCCTGGCCTCCCATTCAAAATGCAGGCTGTCCAACTGCAGGCTCCAACTCGCAAGTCTTGTAGAGTACGCGTTCGCTGAGGCGGCGGCATCGACGTCCGCCGTACAGGAATACGGGTCGGAGGAGTGGTCGCGCGCGACAGCAAGGAGAAAGCTGGTTGACTGTTCGCAATCAGTGGCGAGGGGCCGCGACTGCACTTGAGCCCCGGCAATCGGGAGATCAATCCATCCAGGTCAGCATCCGGCGGCGTTCCGCCTGCGCGAATGAAAATGCAAAACATAGCATCGTTCCTATGATCAACGTGGTTTCGATACCTTGGCTGACGATTCATTTGAGCAGCGCGCGGCTGACAAACTCGGGGGCATAGCACGTGAGGGGGAATGCGGGCCGAATGGCGGAACAGCGGCGGACACCGACCCCTACCACCATGCGCATTCGGTGAGCGCAGCACGCCAATCATCATCGCCGCAGACAGCCGAGCGCGCTATTCAGCGGTTCCTATAATGGCATCTCCCAGATCAGACCATCGATAGGGCCAAAGCGCCCTCTCCGAAAGCAGCGCCATCGAAGCGCCCTTCATCGAGAAGCACCTTTACATGCTGGCGCACAGTTGCCCGGCGCGGTGCGTGGTGGCCGGTCGTATCGATCTCTGAAAGGGCCTGAAGCTGGCGCGCCAATGTGGGTTGGTTCAGCGCCTCCCGAGCCTTATCGAGCGAGCCGCGTCCTTGGTGGAACATGTCCGACACCCAGATTGCGAGCTCAGGCCGCTTTCCAATGAGGTTCAGCCGGTTGGCCCAGTGCCTGATCTTCCGTTTCATGATCTCGCTAGACACCCGAATGGTCGCCTCCAGCATGGCCGGGTCCTCCTGGGCCCAGGCGATTAACTTTGCCGACGTGATGACCTCCTGATCGTCCAGTCGGCGGGAAGACGGGTTGAGATACGCCATGAAATCCGGGAGCTGCTTCTCGGTCCATCCTCCCACGTTGACGTCGACTTGGCGTTCGAGCGTGACAGGACCACTACCGCTCGTCTTCGCGAGCTTTCCGTCGACCAGCAGCAAGTCGGGAAAATAGCGCTTCGCAGACGGCAACTGCACGAGCTCTCGCATCAGCAGAATGAGGTTGTCACCCGCTGTGTGAGCGGCGAGCTGATAGAATCCCCAGGTGAAGTGGGCGCGATCCCAGGCGTTGATAACGAGATGTCTGCCGCCGCTTTCCGCCATGACCGACGGATAGATGAAGTGCGCCCACGCTCCGATCGTGGCCTCAGCCTTGAAGCGGTCATAGAGGATGGCCTCGCTGTAGCGGGAGAGACCGCGCCGGGTGCCATACTCTGATATGCGTCCGACATAGACGCGCTCGGACGTATCGAGGTCGGTCACGTGGAACTTGGTGCCACTGGCTTGAGGCTCACCTCGAGGATCTACGGCGTAGCGCACAGGGCCGGCGCTGCGAGGCTGGGCAGATGGCGCTGTTAGCTCGCGCGTCGCATTACGGGTAGATTCTGGCGGCTCATCGACCAGCAGTTCCTCGATGGGTATGCCGCGCAATTCGTATTCGGCAACGGTGTCCGAAATCGCTCTGGTCGACATGGTTGGTCTCCATGAACTCTCGTGATCAAAACGAATGCTGCGCGAGACGCAGCCCGCAACCGATGTTGCAGGCGGATCAACTCCCAGCGACCGGTGGAACCTGGATGAGACCAAATCCAACATCGCGCCGCTTCTGGCCGAGGATCGGCTTCACCCGGGCGAACAGCTGTCGCTGAACGACATTGGCGCTCGTCGTATTCTCGTTCTCGAGCAGGTGCTGACACCAGAGCACGGCTGCGCCTGCGACATGCGGAGCAGCCATGCTGGTGCCGCTGTCCGGGCGAAGACCTCCCTTGTGTGCAGCTGACCAGATGTCGACGCCGGGCGCCGCAAGGTCGACCTCGTCATTGGAGAACTCGGCAACATTGCCGAGCCTGTCGACGGCAGCCACGGAAATGAACTCCTGGCCAGCCGCAGGAGGAGACACGGTGATCGTGTATCTCGGGCGGTTGCTCTCGTTGCCCGCGGCGGATACGACGACGGCGCCGCTGACATCTGCCTCTTCCAATGTCAGCAATTTCGACAGAGTGTCGAATACTCGGATGTTGGAGCGGTATCCGGCCAGCGCGATGGACGTTGCCTGCTTCGAAGACCTCCCTGACGCAACCAACTGGCTTTGGAAGCCTACGAAATCTATCCCCAGCGACATGTTTATGACGTTGGCGTCCTCCGACAGCGCCCAGCGCATGGCCTTGAGGATCGCATCGGTAGAGCCTCCGCCAGGCCCCAGGACCTTGCCGATGAGAGCTTTCTTCACCCCCCGCGCCACGCCAATTCGCCGACCATCGACGTCCTGGCCGAAGATCGTGCCGGCCGTGTGCGTGCCGTGGCCATCCGTGTCCTCGGGATCGCCCGTCGTGAAGTTCTGGGGGACAATGTTCATACCTCTGAACGCCGGGTGACCTCGGACAATTCCCGTGTCCAGCACGGCCACAACGATATCCTTGCCAGCGGAGGCCGGGGTCAGCGATGCCCCGATCGCTTCAATGCCCCAGCACATCGCTGGCGCATCACCCGACAGACCTCTCACCGGAACTGATGCGGGTAATACGAATGGCATTCTCGGCACGAGCTCGACGCCATCCTCCTCTTGCAGCCTGGAGGCCTGCTCTGGCGTCACCTCGTCGACGGTGACCGAAAGGCTATCCACTGCGTCTCTTGCGGATCTTGCAGAACCACTTCTCGTAACGCTTCGGTAGTTCGCCGTGGGATTCAGCGCGTCGTCGAAGATGTTCCGCGACGCCGTCGTGCCGCGCAATCTCGGTGATCTCAAAATCACGACTTCCAATTTCTCAGCCATGGAATTGTCCTTCGCTATAAACGCACTTGGGTCTCCAGCCTACGAGTTGGGCGGGAGCTGGGTGAGGATGTTCCAGCCAGTCGCAGCATCTGTTGCTTTCGTGTAGAGGCCGTCGGCAAGCCCCGCATTGCCCTCCAGCATTCGCTGGAATGCGGTGTACTTGTCGGCAGTCGAAGCGCCAAAGAACCCCGTCTGCGGGATGCCGAGCTTCTCTTGCAGACGGCTCACTTCCGAACCACGAGAACCGGGCCTGAGAGCTGTGAGCTTGGCTTCGAGCGCGGAGCGATCGCCGAGGTTCGACGCCGCGGTTGCTGCGTCCTTGCCCGTCGCGAGCATGAGATCGATCCGCGCGCGAGGTCCAAGGGCCTGCAGGACGTTCTGGAATTTCTTCCACTGATGTGACGGCTCCGGCGTGCCTCTGACCGTCAAGCATCCCCAGGAGGAGAACGACGCGCCAAGGAAGTCGTTCTGCTCCGTGTAATATGAGCAGTGAACATTATCGAGCGGCACCGATTTGTCGAAGCGATCTTTCGTCTCGAGCGTGTAGTCGTTGGTCGTGCGCAGAACCGTGGCCTCTGCGCCTGTCTCGGGATCCGAACTCGAGTGGCCGAGCCTGAGAGCTGGTCTGATCGCCTTGTGACGCCATACGTAGTAGGTATGGAGTCCGCTCGGCAGCATATTGGAGGGATCGCCGCCGTTCTTGTAGCTGTAGATCGCCCTGCGACAGGGAACTGTCGACGCCGTGAAGGCGGTCAAGCGGCGTTCCTCGAGATGGTAGAAGCCGATAACACATCGAAATTCAGTGTGATCGGGCCTCACCTGCCGGAGGTCTATCTGGGCGGCCTTCTCGACTTCGTGGCTCTGCACAAGCTGCGCACCGCGAAACGCAAATGCCATGTTCCCTTTGTCGCGATAGGGCGCGTAGCGATTGCAGAGAATGAGCGCATCGAGAACATCCGGCGTGAGCGTGAACTCCTGGTGATCGGGCTCACCGGCCAAGTATCTGTAATCAGGAGCCTCCCGATCGGATGTTGGCCATTTTACCTGGTTCAATGCGCTGGATGCTGCAGAGGGCGCCGCTTCGAGCCCGGCAAAGTCATCGGGGCCCGGCTGCGCGCCCTTGTCTTGAAGCTCGGCCGCTTGGTCAATCGTGAGGGTCGCAGCCGAGGCTGGCTGCGCGCCGATATCTTCGGGAGAAAGATCTTGCAACATGTAGAGCTCTCCTTCAGCAAAAGACGCAACACGTTGGCAATAAAGGGGTTGGGTGTAGACCAATGCACGATCCCGGATCCCGCTATTCCGCGGTCGTTATGTCAGCAACTGCCACCCACGCTCCACCTCGGCGCGGTTGGCAGGAAAATCGCAGTCCCGGAATTCCGAACTGTTCAGGCATTCGAAAATGATGACGTCCATGCCAGCCTCCAAGTCACGAAGCAGCATCGGCCAATCGATCGGCGCTCCGGAAGTAATCAGCTCCGTCAGCGCGGCTGATCCCATATATCGCGCGCAAAAGACGTTAAAACTGCCTTGTAAATGAGATAGATCGTGTCTTCGTCCTTATCAAGCCTCACACGTTTCCCGTTGCCGTCGTCGTAGCCGACTGCCATGAGACTCTTGATACCTTCAGCCAGAATGGTCGCAGATTCCTCGAACGACCATTTGTGCTCGAGCGTGATCCTCTGGCGGTGCGCCGCAAACAACCAGTCATGAATGATGAATGCCGGACCGTAGCCCCACGGCGAGAACTTGCGCAGGCCATGCAGTAAGCGAGGCGTGCTGCCGCCATCGGTAGGAATGGACTGCGGTTGGATTGAGCGTCCGTCGGAGGTCTTGTAGTGAAATGGATTCTGATCGTTCACGAGCAGGATGAAGGAATCCATGCCGTTCCACTGCACGATCGGACGCCCTGTGAAGTGCCCTTCGCCCAGAGACTTGTAGAGCTCGTCACCGAACCAGAAAGTCAATGCCGAGGAGGGACCAGCCGTAGGGCCGCCGGATAACTCAGGTCCCGTTTTCTTCGATGCAAGATCGGCATCAATGGCGGCCTCGACTTGCTGAGCGAGGCTGGTATCGAACATCTTTCGTGACTTGGCTTTAAGCTCCGAAACAGTAGCGGGCATGGAACACACCCCTGATCGACTTCAATGAATTGCGGGATAGTATCCGGATGCTACCGCAGGAGCAACCGATGTCGATCGTTGTGTGATTGTCTCGGGCGTGCGTCGCAACACCACGAGAGCTTCAGTCGATAACTAGTGGAACGGGACCTGATGGCCGCGTCTGCGAAAAGCTTCTGGCCGCGGGCACGTTTGGTGGCGTGTGCGCGCCCTCTCCTGCGGGGCGCAGAGACCCCAGCAGCGCCGCGTCGTGCAACCAAGCCTTGAGCTGAATGGGAAGGCATGTACGCGTATACTCGTACAAGTACATTTTCAGCTGGGCGGGGGGGCCGAACTCTGAAAACAGGCTTTTCAATCTGAAAAGACGGTCGACGCCGGGATCCTCAATATCCAGCCATGCATCTATCTCTTTAAGACGCTCTTGAAGAGATGGCGCTCGTACTTCTCAAGCGCCATGCGCATTTCGCTGAGGTACGAATAGCGGTTGTAAATCTTGGCGATGGGGCTGAGCGTGCGGCTGCCGGAGAGGTGATTGTGAGTAGTCGGTCAGTGATGTGGGGCGGCGTGCCAATAGCCGCGTGGATCGTCGAGAAGGTCCGGCGGAGGTCATGCAACGTCCAATCCTTTACCCCTGATCGCTCGTCGAGCCTCGCCTTCGGCTGGCTCCAGCTATTGTAGGAGCCGAGCTTCGCGTGCTTCAAGATAGCGAGCGCTCTCGGGGTGAGCGGCACGGGATGTTCCACGCCGTTCTTGGTGATATGACGCGGGATGGTAAGGACGCTGTCTGCGATCCACGACTGCTCGATGGCCGCGATCTCGCCTCGGCGTTGGCCGAGCAGGATGCAAAGCTGGACAATGGTATCGAATTGCGAAACGGAAGCGGTGGCGTTCCAGATTGCATTGAGTTCCGAGTTCGTGAGCACGCGATCGCGCGATGTCTCCTTCGCCGGCTTCGAGAGCCGCGCGATGGGCGAGAGGCTGATGAGCTGGCGCTGCTCGCACCAGGCGAAGAATGTCTTCAGGACGCCGAAGAAATGATTGGCTTCGCTCGGCGTAGACATGAGGCCGTCAAATATCGCCGTGCAATTAGATGTCGTGATCTCGCGCAGCGGCTTGTGAAGAGACGTTGCGTGCTTGTTCAAGAGTCGTTCCGCTTCCTTTGACGCGCGTTCCCGATAGTTCGGCTTGATGTAGGTCTCGAGGTACGTCTCGAGTGCAGTTTCGAAGCGTTGCGAAGCGAGGGGGACCTGCGGATCGTTGACCTGCCTCCCCGCTGCCCTGCGGGCGTCAGCGAGTTTCGTGCCGGGATACTTACCGAGGTGCATTCGACGGCGCTTGTCGCCGACGCGGACGAAGAAACTCTTCGTGCCGCTCGGGCTCACGCGCACGCCGAAGTTTGATTGTTGATCGCAGTAATAGTCGACCTGAGCCATAGCAGGCTTAAGTGCTTTGAGCGCGATATCGGTAAGATGGATCGTTGGCATGCGGCGAGCTTACACCGCAGCGTGGACCGAAAAAAGGGTCAGAAAAGGGTCAGAAATCCAATGCGTAGCGAGGTTCAGTCATATTCTGCGTTGTGCAATATTATTTATATATTTGAATGCATTGCGCGGAAGAATGAGTTCCGCCGCTCTGTGCGGTTCTTTCAGAAAATCAGCTTGGAAGGCTGTTGCTCTACCATTGAGCTACACCCGCGATTTCAATCGTTTAGCTGGCCAAAGTGAACCATCAAGGATCGGCTCAAGGGCCAGCAATCGCGTCGGGGACGACTTCTAGCGGATGTGGTTGGAGTTGTGAAGGGTGGCGCGCCCTGGACGGCACGAAGGTCCCAGGCTCGCAGGTAGATCAGCACTTTTTTCCGACGAAGCGAATGCGGCTGAACTTCTTGGAGGGCAGACGGTAACTGACTTCGTTATCAACTGCCGCTACTCATTTTTCTTTCTGCGAAATGGAGCGATCACATAATGGTACAGCGCGCGGAAAGAACGGCGCTGTGGTCGTCCTTGCCGCTGATGACGACGATTGCACCCGGATCGAGCGGCGAGTTCAGCTCGCCGGTGTGCGCCGAAGAACCGTCGCGACCAGTCCGCTTGATAGAGGCGGCCGTAGAGGTGCCTTGACACGCGGCCCTGCATATACAAACTTGTAAATAGACGGTCGCCGTATCTGAAGAGTCGAGCACCGGGGCGCACAAGCCTCCGCTCCTCCCAAGACCGGGGATCGTCGGAGAAGACCCATAGCGAATGGAGGTTCTATGGAGCCACCCCAGAGTCGCTTTTGCCGGAGCCGAAGGGCAACGGCACGGTTTGGTAGCGCACACTGATCAGGCCAAGCCGCACTCTCATCCAAATGCTGACGATACTCAAACGAGGGTAACGCCTCGTAGATCAGCCCGGGATCTTACTGGGCAGCAATCGGAAGTGATGATGGGCCCCGCTCCACGCTAGACGTGGCGGGGCTTTTCGCTTGAGGGACCCGCCCAAGAGTTCGACCGTGAGGTGCATTTCCGCGCGCCGCCTCAGGCGATGCCGCCCCCACTTCCCGCGCCGATGCGATGTCGAAGCGCTGTCGCCCTTATCTTAGTCCCTGCCATCGCCGCCGCTGGACGGCGATGAGATGGTCGGCCGCTCACCTCCGGCGGCAAGGCTTCACGACAACATGCCTATTGCCTTTGCGTTTGGAACAAAGATAGAACAAGAATCTCGTAAATTTCCACGGCGGGGAGAGAAGGATGGAAAGTGTTGAGGCGCTGCGGGCGCGGGAAGACGAGGTGGCGCGGCAGTGGGAATGGCTGCAGGAGGCCATCAACCTCGTGGCGCGGGCCAAAGCCGAGCAGGAGGACGCCGCCGCGTTCCGGCTGCTCCAGCATCACGCCATGGATATTGGGCAGCGGAGGGTGGAGTTGATGCTCAAAATGGCGGCTGTCGGAAGCTCTCAAGCGCGGAATGGCAGGGAACTTGCAGGAAGGGGTGGCGTTGATCCACCGGCTCAACCCCTAACCACAGGCTCTTCCGATGGCTCACTTTTCAGTCGATGCATTGAACCAACTGATTGCCGATAACCGAAAGCGCCTTGCGCAGCTGGCAATCACGGACAATCCGCTGATGGGGCGTGTCGCCCATCAGCTCGAGCTGTCGGTCAAAATTCTCGAGCGCCAGCGTGATGAGCTGCTGGGTAACCGGCCACGTCGCGCATAATTCCGCGGCGCCTGGCTGCTGGCGAGGTGCCCGGCAGCTTGCTGGGCGCATAGGGGCCATTGCTCGATCTCATCGCCAGCGAGTTCCCGCCAGAACGCGACGCGGCCGTCACAGCGCCCGTGAACCCGCTCAATTAAGCTGTATTGCGGCGACATTGTCGGTGGCTGTGGAAAACACCCATCAGCAAGCTGACGACACTCCCGACTCCACTAGTATATCACCGTGGCGCGGGGGGCGACGATGGCGATGATTGGGGCGGGCAGGCTAAGAATTGTTGGTGGCAATCCGACGCTTAAGCGATTGCCAAAGTCTGCGCTTACGGCTTGTAGACCTCCATTGCGGGTGGTGCAGCCGGGGGATTTTGAGAAACAGCCCTGGAGAAGAGCGCTCGCGGTCTTGGAGAAGCTTCAAGCTGCCCGGTCCCGCAGAAGCAACTGAAAATTCCGTTCCAGGCGGCAAGCTGCACGGTGGCAACCGCTAAGAGCCTTCTGGCCGGTCCAGTGGTGCGGGAGGCGAGGGCACGACTCGCGTGACCGTCATGTGCCGCAGCCAAGCCTCGATACTGTCCACCGAGACGACCGAATCCACGGGATCGCGTGGTTCGACCAACCGATGGTGAGCGGGTTCGCCGCCGAGGATAAGCGCCAGCGCCCCGGTGCCAAAGCCGATCCACAGGAGGGCGCGCCAAAGGAGCGGACGCGTGGGCACGCCAAGCCGCGAAGGCAAGCGCGGCAATCGGGGCCGCAGCAGCGGCACTTTGAGCGCGCCGTATCGCAACGGGCCGGCCGTGATCTGTGCACGCGCAACGCCGCTAAGTGGGCGCTCGAAGCCGTGCTTGGGAGGGATCACAATCAATGCGAGCGCTCCATGTCATTCTGTGAGCGCAGCAAAACAGATTCGAACGCAATCTCAGCGTGTGAAGCGGCGTCAATGCACCGATTTTTACATTATCGCGCGACGACGGAGGTGCTTTGGGCACACGGCAGCGTCGGACTCGCATTCACTGCCGGTAAGGGCGGGGCAATTGTCCCGCCCTCAAGCCAGTTGCCGCTTGCCGACTATTCGGCTGCGTCGCGACGGGGAAGTTTCCAGCCGCGCCGCGGGAAGTGGCAGGTGTAGCCGTTCGGGATCCGCTCGAGGTAGTCCTGGTGCTCCGGCTCGGCCTCCCAGAAATCGCCCACCGGCTCGACTTCGGTGACCACCTTGCCGGGCCACAAACCCGACGCGTCGACGTCGGCAATCGTATCCAGCGCCATCCGTTTTTGGGTTTCGTCGACGTAGTAGATAGCCGAGCGGTAGGACGCGCCGACGTCATTACCCTGTCGATTTTTGGTCGAAGGGTCGTGGATCTGGAAGAAAAATTCGAGCAGATCGCGATAGCTCGTCTTCTCGGGATCGAACACGATCTCGATGCCTTCGGCGTGACGGCCGTGGTTGCGATAGGTTGCGTTGGGTACTTCGCCACCGGTGTAGCCCACGCGGGTCTTTAGGACGCCGGGGAGCTTGCGGATCAGATCCTGCATGCCCCAGAAGCAGCCACCCGCGAGAACAGCGCGCTCAGTCATTCAGATATCCTCCACCTGATCGAGATATTTGCCGTAGCCCTGAGCTTCCATCTCATCGCGATGAACGAAGCGCAGGGACGCCGAGTTGATGCAATAGCGCAAGCCGCCACGATCGACGGGGCCGTCCTCGAACACGTGGCCGAGATGGCTATCCCCATGCGTGGAGCGGACTTCGGTTCGCACCATGCCGTGCGTCGTGTCGCGCAACTCGTTGACGTGGTCGGTGATGATCGGCTTCGTGAAGCTCGGCCATCCGCAGCCGGATTCGAACTTGTCCGAGCTTGCGAAAAGCGGCTCGCCCGACACGATGTCGACGTAGATGCCGGGCTCGTGGTTGTGCAACAGCTCGCCCGTGCCGGCGCGCTCCGTCCCGCTTTCCTGGGTAACGTAGAACTGCTCCGGAGTGAGGCGCGCGATTGCTTCCTTCGACTTCTTGTACTCCATCCATCGCCTCCGATTGGTTGGCTTCCCTGCCTCCTAATATGGCGACGCCGCGTCGCGATTGCCAACGCCGGTAACGCGGAATTTTGCGGCAGGCGCGCGGCAACGATCCCCTGCGCCGGTGCCGGCATCGTTAAAGCGGAATATTGTCGTGTTTTTTCCAGGGGTTTTGAACGCTCTTGTTCTGCAGCATATTGAGTGAGCGGCAGATCCGGCGGCGCGTGCCGTGGGGCATGATGACTTCGTCGATGTAGCCGCGCTCTGCCGCAACGAACGGGTTGGCGAACGCCTTTTGGTATTCGTCGATGCGCGCCTTGATCTTCTCGGGGTCGCCGAGTTCAGCCCGGTAGAGGATCTCGACCGCACCCTTGGCACCCATCACGGCGATCTCGGCCGATGGCCATGCGTAGTTGACGTCGCCGCGGATGTGTTTGGAACTCATGACGTCGTAGGCGCCGCCGTAAGCCTTGCGGGTGATAACGGTGATCTTCGGAACGGTCGCCTCCGAGTAGGCGAACAGCAGCTTGGCGCCGTGCTTGATCAGGCCGCCGTATTCCTGCGCGGTGCCCGGCAGAAATCCCGGCACATCGACGAACGTGATGATGGGAATTTCGAAGCAGTCGCAGAAGCGCACGAAGCGGGCCGCCTTGCGGGAGGCATCGCTGTCGAGAACGCCGGCGAGGACCATCGGCTGGTTTGCGACGATGCCGACCGTGCGGCCTTCCATGCGCGCGAAGCCGGTGACAATGTTGCGCGCGAAGGTGTCCTGGATCTCGAAGAAATCGGCTTCGTCGACGACCTTCAGGATCAGCTCTTTGATGTCGTAAGGCTGGTTCGGATTTGCCGGCACCAGGGTGTCGAGGCTCATCTCGATCCGGTCGGCGGGATCCCTGGTCGGCAGGACCGGCACGCCGGACTTGTTATTGGCGGGCAGGAAATCCATCAACCGGCGCATCTGCAGGAGCGTCTCGACGTCATTCTCGTAGGCGCGATCGGCGATCGAGGATTTGGTCGTGTGGACCTTGGCGCCGCCGAGTTCCTCCGCCGTGACGGTCTCGTTGGTCACTGTCTTCACGACATCGGGGCCGGTCACGAACATGTAGCTCGTGTCCTTGACCATGAAGATGAAGTCGGTCATCGCGGGCGAATAGACATCGCCGCCGGCGCACGGGCCCATGATGACCGAAATCTGCGGAATGACGCCCGAGGCGAGCACGTTGCGCAAGAACACTTCGCCGTAGCCGCCGAGCGCGGCGACGCCCTCTTGGATGCGGGCGCCACCTGCATCGAACAGGCCGATGATCGGCGCGCGATTCTGCAGCGCCATGTCCTGGATCTTGGTGATCTTCTTGGCATGCGTTTCGCTGAGCGAGCCGCCGAAGACAGTGAAGTCCTTGCCGAAGACGTAGACGACGCGACCGTTGATCGTGCCCCATCCGGTGACGACGCCGTCGCCGGGGATCTTGGTCTTCTCCATGCCGAAGTCGGTCGAGCGATGCTCGACGTACATGTCGAATTCCTCGAATGAACCCTCGTCCATCAGGAGTTCGATGCGCTCGCGAGCGGTGAGCTTACCGCGCTTGTGCTGAGCTTCGATGCGGGCTTGGCCGCCACCCAGCCGCGCTACTGCGCGGCGGCGCTCGAGCTCATCGAGAACGTTCGTCATGTCCTGGTCCTTGCCCCGTCTTGGCTTGTGTGCACTGCACCCAGGAACCTTGCTACCACGCGGGTGACACAGGGGCAAAACGCTTGTTCTTGCCGCGGTTGCCGAGGCTCTCTTCTCCGCGGTCGGCAACGCCTTTTTTGTCGCGGTCGTGTACGGCTCCGCCTACACGCGCCGCGGGTCGTACCCACGCCGGTCGGAGATCGGATCTCGCGGCCTTCGGCCGCTACTTGAAAATCGCAATGTGCGGACCATCGGTAGCGGCCGAAGGCCGCGAGGTCCGCTGCAACCGGGAGGGATACGACCCGCGGCGGCAGTAGCCGAAGGCGTTGGCGATCGCGGAAAGTTTATACGTGTGCGGCCAGGCGCTGCAGCTTCTGCAAGCGCTCGGAGATGTCGCCTGGGGCAAGCTCGATGTTGGCGACGCGGGGCGTGTAGCTCGGCGCCACCGAGCGGCCGATCTCGCCGAGCCAGACCGTGGTGCGTTCGATGAAGGTGGTCAGCGGGATGTGGGAAATGTCCATGCTCTGCCAGAAACCGTTCTTTACAATTTCGGCCTCGGCGCGGGCATTCCATACCGGCAGGATCAAGGTGTTGGGGACCTCGGTCGAGGCAGCGAAGGTCGGGCCCTGATCGTCTTCGAGAATGTAGACGCCACCGTGAGCGACAGCTTGGCGCACAAAGCTCGCAAGGATCTCCTGACGCAGACGGTCGGCGAGTTCGTCGGCGTCGATCTCGGGCTCAAACGGCGCGGTAACCCAGTTGGCGCCAACCGTGCGGTTGAGGTGAACCAGCTTTGGGAGGACCTCGTGCATGACATCGGCGAGCGGGATCGACTTGACGCGCGGCTCGCTGGCGACTTCAGCGGCGGCGCGTTCGGCATCGGACTGCTCGGCCCAGAGCAGGGTGGTTTCGCAGGCGCGTCGAGTAGGCGAAGGCCGCCGCGCAAGACCTTCGCTGCCGGCGACGACCCAGACAAAGCGGTTTGCCACGACCTTGCGCACGAAATCAGCCAGCACGGCCGCATGACGCGGATCGGCCTGCCGCAGCGGCATCGTCATCCCCTCGGCTCCTGTCCTGACCGCGGCTCATCCGCCCGGCTCGGCAAACACTAGCCTGGGAATGCGTTAAAATTGGTTTACGCGGGGTCGTGGGTCAGCCGCGGTCGAGGCGCTTGGCTTCCAATTCCTTGAGATACTGCGCCCACCGCTTGTCTTTCTCGCGGCCGAGCTGCTCCAGGTAGGACCAGGTGAAGAGGCCGGTGTCGTGGCCGTCGTCGAACACGATTTTTACCGCGTAATTGCCGACCGGCACGAGATCCTTGATCTTCACATTGCGCTTCTTCCCAACGGTCACGCGCTGCTCTGGCGAATGTCCCTGGACTTCTGCGGACGGGCTCATGACGCGCAGCATCTCGGCGGTGAGTTCGTAGCGGGCGCCGCCTTCGAACGTCACGATGAGCGTATCGGCGCCGGGGTTCACCGCGAGCGCCGGCTGCGGCAGGCGCTTGCCGTGCACGCCGCTCAGTTCATCCCAGGTGCGGGCGGCGATATCGCGGAAAATCTGCGCGTGCGGGCTTTCCGGCTGCGAGGCGACGATCGGCCGGCCTTCGTCTGACTTCGTGCGGATGTCCATGTGCAGCGGAATCTCGCCGAGGAACGGGATGCCGAGGCGGGCTGCCTCCTGCGCCGCGCCGCCATGACCGAAGATGTCGGAGCGCTCACCGCAACTTGGGCACAGGAAATAGCTCATGTTCTCGATGATGCCGAGCACGGGGACGTCGGTCTTGCGGAACATGTTGAGGCCCTTGCGGGCGTCGATCAGCGCGAGGTCCTGTGGCGTCGAAACGATGACGGCGCCCGACAGCGGGACCTGCTGCGCCATCGTGAGCTGCACGTCGCCGGTGCCCGGCGGCATGTCGATCACCAGCACGTCGAGATCGTGCCACTCGACTTCGCGCAGCATCTGCGTCAGCGCCGAGACGACCATCGGACCACGCCAGATGATCGGTGTGCCCTCGTCGACCATGAAGCCCATCGACATGACCTGGAGGCCGAAGCCTTCCATCGGCCGCAGTCGGTTCGAGCCTTCGACCACTTGCGGCCGCCCGGCGAGCCCGAGGAGGCGTGGCTGCGACGGGCCGTAGATGTCGGCATCGAGGATGCCGGCCTTGATGCCGATCGCCTGGAAGCCGAGCGCGAGATTGACGGCGGTCGTCGATTTGCCGACGCCGCCCTTGCCCGAGGCGACTGCAATGAGGTGCTTGATGCCAGGCACGCCCGCCATCTGGCGCGCGGCGGGTGCCTGCGCGGCCGGTCTTGCAGGAGCGGCCGGGGCAGCGTGGGCATGCGGGGCAGGGCTGCCGCCGCCGCGAGCGGCACGTGCCTGCTGGACGCGGCTGCTCTCTGGGGCGCGCGACGCAGACGCACCGCCGCCGCGCGGCGCTTCCGCTGTCAGCACCGCCGTGACGCCTTGCACGCCGGGAATGTCCTTCACGACCTTTTCCGCTGCTTGGCGCAGCGGTTCGAGTTCAGCCGCCTTGTCAGGATGGACGGTGATCGAGAAATAGACCTTGTCGTCGCGGAGCAGGATTTCGGAGACAAGACCGAGATCAACGATGTTGCCCTCGAGGTCGGGACCTTTGATCCGCTTTAACTGATCGAGAACCTGGGACTGGGTAACCGGCATCTTCTGTCCTCTCGGGGAATTCGGGCAGCGCTTCCGCCGTATCGCGGCAACGCGCAGGCGCATCGGCGCGCCTGCAATCGGCGGCGCCTCATGTTGTGGGCTATATGCCAGAACGCCGGGGCGGAGTCATCCGATCCCCGGAAATCGCGCTGTTCGAGGGGCCCTCAGCCTCTAGCCCAGCTTGCAACCGGTGCCCGGATCGGCCAACGCCGGTGCGGCGATGCCGACCACCTTGTTGAGCCCATTTTCGGCGCGGCGCAGATAGATGTTGTGCACGACTTCCTGCGACGGCGAGATCGAGATCGGACCGCGCGGGCTGTCGAGCTTGGCGCCGCGCATGGCTTTGTAGAGCGCGGCCTCGTCCTCGATTTTTCCTTTAGCGGCTTCGAGTCCCACTGCGAGAAGCTGCGCGGCGTCGTATCCCTGGACCGCGTACACGTCGGCTTCGCGTTTGGCTTTGTCCGTGAAAGCCTTGCGGAAGGCGTGATTTTTGGGATTGTCGAGGCCGTCACCATAATGCAGCGCGGTCTCGATGCCCTCCGCCGCTGCTCCCTGCGCTTCAAGCGTACCCTCGGTGAGGAAGGCGCCGCAGAGCGGCATCTTGATGCCGGCAGACTTGTATTCTTTCACGAACTGCACGGCGCCACCGCCAGCAAAGAAGGCGCCGACCGCTTCGACGCCGAGTTCAGGCAACTGCGCCAGGAGCGGCTGGAAATTCGTCTCAGGAAACTTGAGCGTCAGGATCTTCGTCAACTCGCCGCCTTCTTTGGCTAGTCCGTCGCGAAAGCCCTCGGCCGCTTCGATTCCAGCGGCGTAGTCCCACGACACCCAGGCAGCCTTTTTCACGCCGCGCTTGCCGAGAACGAGCCCCATGCCATACGGGCACTGCCAATTGCTGAACGAGGCGCGGAATACATTGGGCGCGCACAGCGCGCGCGTGATCGCATTGGCGCCGGCATTCGGAATGATCGTCAGCGTGCCGCTCTCGCGCACGACCTTGTGGATGCCCATCTGTACGCCCGAGTGGACCGTGCCGATCAGCACATCGACCTGGTCGCGCTTGACGAGCCGGTCGGCATTCTGAGGCCCATTCTCCGGCTTCGATTCATCGTCGAGCTTGATGATCTGAATTTCGCGGCCACCGAGCTTGCCGCCCTTCTCCGCGATCAGCATTTCGACGGCGAACGTAATGTTCTCGCCGAGTTTGGCGAAGGTGCCGGAGTACGGCAGCATCAGCCCGAGCTTGAGCGGCTTCGCCTGCGCGATCGCCCATCCGGTTGGGATGGTGGAGGCGGCGGCGGTGGCGACTGCGCCCTGCAACAGGCCACGGCGTGTCGGACGAATGATGCTGGTAGCCATAGTGCGCGTTCTCTCCCGGCTGGGCCCGACACCGTCGCGTGGGCATGTTTCTCGCCTGCTTATAGCGCGGTGGGTGGAGCGTGGTCCAATAGTCGCCTGAGACGAACTGGGTTCAACTGATGGGTGTGGCGGGCCGGACGGCGTCGTCGGCCGCATCTTCATCCAGCGCCGGCACAAAGGCCTCGCTGGTCAGGGCAATCGGGGGGGACCGCTTGCGGAAATGTGCCGGCAGGTCGATCGTTGCGCGCTTGCCAACGTGCTGGCCATGCCGCTCCAGCCATTTGCCGGCTTCCGAAGCACCGGCGAGAAACAGATGCGAGATCACCGTACGATCGGGCTGGATCTTGCTCTCGGCCGGCAGGAGTGCGGTGTGGTGGCCCGCTTCGACGAGGTGGAATCGGTGCCGCGCGAGGGTTTCCGACTTGTTGCCGGGGCGTCGCCACCACCGCGACGGGGTCTCCTGCGCCGCCTCGATGAGGTCGACGTCGCGTCGCAGCGGTTGGTTGAAAGTGATGCGGCTGACCTCGCCGGCGATCTCGCGGGCGGTGCGCGGAATGCCTGTTTGCTCGATCGGGCTGAGCAGGACAAGCAGCGTGTCGCCGGTGGGGCTTTCGCTTGCCAGTGTGACGAGGTCGGGATTGGCCGAAAAGCCGCCGTCCCAGTAGGCGCGCCCTTCGATCTCAACGGCGTGATGGATGGTCGGAAGGCACGCCGACGCGAGCACGGCTTCGACGGTCAACTCGCCGCGCCGGAACAGTCGCTTCGTGCCCGTTGCGACATCCGTGGCGGCGATCAGCAACTCCAAGTCGGGAAAGGCTCGGATGCGCGCGAAATCGATGTGAGCTTCGAGAATGCGGCGCAGCGGATCGAAGCCGAGCGGATTGAAATCGTAGGGCGACCACAGCGACGCCACCGACGACGAACGGCCGAGCGTGCGCAGGAACGGATAGAACCGCATGAGATCCGGCACGCCTGCTTCCTGCACGGCCTCCCAAACCGTGCGCAATGTCCGGCGCGCGCCCTCGCGACCACCTTCCGCGAGACCGCTTGCAAGTGCGGCGGCATTCACGGCTCCGGCGCTCGTCGCGCTGATCCAGGCAAAATTGAGCGGGCTATCGTCCTCAAGCAGGCGATCGAGCACGCCCCAGGTGAAGGCGCCATGCACGCCGCCGCCCTGAAGTGCCAAATTGATCGTGCGTTTCCGCTTGCTGCTGAACCCGAGCACCGCCCCTCCTCCGGTCCTTGTTGCAGTGCATCATGGCAGACTGGAGACGGGCACCACAATCGTCATCCCGTCGATGTCAGTGCATAGCATTGTCACACCGAACGCTGGTTCGAGATATCGGGGCGTGAGGACGTCCGCCGGGAGTCCTGTGGCGGCAACACCGCCGCCGGCGAGCAGCACGACGTGATGCGCGAAGCGGGCGGCGAGAGTCAGGTCGTGCAACGCGACGACGACTGTGCGGCCGTCCGCCGCGAGCCGCGTGAAGAGTTCGAACAGGGCCAGGGCGTGAGCGGGGTCGAGGCCGGCGGTTGGTTCGTCGGCGAGCAGCAGCGTCGTCTGCTGGGCAAGTGCTCGTGCGACCAGCACCCGCGCACGCTCGCCGCCGGAAAGTTCGACGACCGGTCGATCCGCGAGATCGGCAATGTCCATCGCGGCGAGAGCACCGTCGATGACGGTGTCATCCGCCTCCGCTGTGCTGGCTCCATTGTGGGGCAGTCGACCGAGTGCGACGACAGCGCGGGCCGACAGCGGCCAATGCACGGCGCGTTCCTGCGGCAGGTAGGCAAGCGCGCGCGCCAGCTCGGAGCGACTGCGGGCCGCAAGTGGCCGGCCGTCGAGCGTGATCTCGCCCGCGGTTGGTGTCACGAGACCGGCGAAGGCGCGCAGCAGAGTCGACTTGCCGGCACCGTTGGGGCCGACGACGGCGGTGATGCGGCCGGCTGGGAGGGCAAGGTCTACCGAATCGAGGACCGTGCGGTTGCCGAGTGCGAGACGTGCTCCTTTGGCGGCGACACTCATGGTGCGAGCTCCCGCCGCGTCGAGAGCACCAGCCACACGAAAAACGGTGTGCCGATCAGCGCCGTGACGACGCCGAGACGGATGCCGCCGCCGGGAGAGACGAGGCGCAACGCCAGGTCCGCCGCAAGCACCAGCGCGGCACCACCGAGGGCGCTGGCCGGCAGCAGGCGCGAGGGCGAATGCCCGACCAATGGCCGCAGGATGTGCGGGACCACGAGGCCGACGAAGCCGATGGTGCCGGAAACCGCTGTCGCGGCGCCGATGCTCAGCGCCGTGCCGGCGACGATGAGGAACCGCAGTCGGTCCAGCGAGGTGCCGAGGTTCAACGCGACCTCCTCGCCGAGTGTGAGCGCATCGAGGTCGCGGCCGAGGCGCAGCAGTAGCGCCATGCCGAGGACGATCGGTGGTCCGGCAAGCCATACATGCGTCATGCTGCGGTCGGTGAGCGAACCCATCAGCCAGAATACGATCTCGACGGCGGCAAAAGGGTTCTGCGATAGCGTCAGAACGAGTGCGATCAGCGCTGTCGTCAGACTGGCGACGGCGACACCGGAAAGGATGAGTGTGATTGGCCCGCCTCGCTCGCCCGCCAACCACAGCACGATGCCCATCGCAAGCGCCGCTCCCGCGAGACCGCCGAGCGGCAAGCCAATCGCGAGCGCGCCGGCAAATCCCGAGTGGATCGCCAGCACCGCACCAAGGCCGGCGCCGCCGGAGATGCCGATGACGCCGGGCTCCGCCAGCGGATTGCGCAGATAGCCCTGCAGCGCCGCCCCTGAGAGTCCGAGCGCGCTGCCGATCAGCAAGCCAAGCAGCGTGCGCGGCAACCGGATCTCGGAAAGGATCAGCCAGCGCGCCTCGGGATTCCCGCCGAGCCCGACGCCCGTCGGGCCAATCATCAGCGAGGCGAGCGCGAGCACCACCGTGATCGTGGCGAGCGCAGGGATGATGTAGGGGAACCGGCCCGTTCGGTTCATGCGGGCGGCTTTCCCGATGCGAGGCGACGGCGGGCGGCGACCAGCGCTTCGATTGCATCGGCGATGTAGGGCGTGCCGCACAGCCAGTGCCGCCAAGGCACGACAAGCGTCGCACGCTGCCGCATCACCGCCGCGAGCGCGGGATGCGTGAGGTTGTCGGCAACCACAGTGCGGTATTCGCCGCTTGGACCCGACAGCACGAGCAGATCAGGTGGATGCGCGACGATGGCCTCCAGCGCCACGCGACCGCCGGGATCGAGGCTCAGTTCTGGCGCCAAGTTGCGAAAGCCCGCGATGCGCAGGGCCTCGTCCTCCAGCGTACCGGCGCCCGAGACGAGACTGTTGACCTGGTAGATGACGGCGGTGGGGACTGGGCCAACGTGCGGCGTGCTCGCAAGCGTCGCGAGTCGCCGGTCGAGATTTGCAATGATGGACTTCCCGGTGTCGATCGCGCCGACGGCTTCGGCGATCCGTGCCACTGCGGTGCGAACGCCATCGAGGTCATGGGAGAACGGGATTTTCACGACGCGCCGGCCTAGGCGTTCGAGCAGCGACACCGTCGTCGGCGTCGAAAATTCAGTCGTCACGATCAGATCGGGATCGAGAGCGAGTACTTCCTCGGCATCGCCGCGGATGCGGGTGAAAGCTGCGGCTCGATCGGCGATGGACGACGATGCGGCGTCGGCGGCGACGTGGCTCAGCGCTCGGATGCGATGAGCCGGCACGAGGTCGATCAGAATCTGGTCGGTACACAGGTTGAGCGACACGATGCGCTGCGCGGGTTCGGCGTCAGCACGCGTTGGCGACATAGCTGCGACGAGAGCGAGCGCCAGCACAGGAAGAGCGCGACAGCGGATCATGATGCGCTACCGATCCCGCTCGTGAAAATGGTCGTAGATGCGCTGCGCCGTGTCGGTGGAAATACCGTCGACCGTCGCGAGATCGGCGACGCTCGCGCGGCTGACGCCCTTGGCTGAGCCGAAATGCAGCAGCAGCGCGCGTTTCCGAGTGGGCCCGATCCCGTCGATCTCGTCGAGCGGGTTGGCGCCGATGGCCTTGGAACGCCGCGCGCGATGGGCGCCTATTGCGAAGCGGTGGGCTTCATCGCGCAGGCGCTGCACGAAATAGAGCACGGGATCGCGCGACTCGAGCATCATCGATTGTGCCCGGCCGGGGATGTGGAAATGCTCGCGGCCAGCGTCACGATCCGGTCCCTTGGCAACGCCGATCAGTGCGACATCCGTGATCCCAAGCTCGGCGAAAACCTCCTGCGCGACGTGGAGCTGACCGAGGCCACCGTCGATCAGAACAAGGTCAGGGCGATCCGGGAAAGCCGTGTCTTCTATTTCGTCGACCTCCTCCGGCGCAACGAGGTCCGCGGGCGTTTCCGGCACCGTATCGACATCGATAGGACTTTCATCGACCGTCGGTGCGGCAGCAGCGGCGATGCGCTTGAAGCGACGCGTCAATACTTCACGCATCATCGCGTAGTCGTCGCCCGGGGTCAGATCCTCGGACTTGATGTTGAATTTGCGGTACTGGCCTTTGACGAACCCATCGGAGCCGGCGACGATCATGCCGCCGACTGCGTTGGTGCCGGACACGTGGCTGTTGTCGAATACCTCGATCCGGCGCGGCACCCGCGCGAGACCCGTGCGATCGGCGAGCGCTTCGAGCAGCCGGCGCTGTGACGCACCTTCCGCGAGACGACGGCCGAGCGCCTCACGCGCGTTGTTGAGCGCGTGCTCGACGACGCCCGTCTTGGCACCCCGTTGGGGTACGCGGATTTCGACCTTGCGCTCAGCCTTGAGCGAGAGCGCTTCCGCCAGCAGCTCGCGGTTCGGCACGTCGTGTGACAGCAGGATCAACCGCGGCACCGGCTTGTCGTCGTAGAACTGAGCGATGAAGGCATCGAGCACTTCGCCGACCTCGAGCGAGCGATCGGCGCGCGGGAAGTAGGCGCGGTTGCCCCAGTTCTGCCCGGTGCGGAAGAAGAACACCTGGACGCAGGTCTGTCCTCCATCCTGATGGGCGCCGAAGACATCGGCTTCGATGACGCCTTCCGGATTGATCGTCTGGTCGGCGGTGACATGGCTCAATGCGTGCAGGCGATTGCGCAGGACGGCCGCGCGCTCGAACTCCAGCGCGTCGGCGGCAGTGGCCATCTGTTCGCGAAGTTGCCGGCGGACATCTTCGCTGCCCCCCTTGAGTAGCCGGCACGCGTCATCGACCAGGCGACCGTAGTCCTCGAGGTTGATCTCGCCGGTGCACGGCGCCGAGCAGCGCTTGATCTGGTAGAGCAGGCAGGGCCGCGTTCGGCTCTCGTAGACCGAATCCGAACACGATCGCAGCAGAAACGCGCGTTGCAGCGTATTGATCGCCTGATTGACCGAGCCGGCCGACGCGAAGGGTCCGAAGTAGTCGCCCTTGCGCTTGCGGGCGCCACGATGTTTCAGGATCTGCGGTGCGCCGTGGTCGCGCGAGATCAGGATGTAGGGGAACGACTTGTCGTCACGCAGCAGCACGTTGAAGCGCGGGCGAAACCGCTTGATGAGGTTCGCCTCGAGCAGCAGCGCCTCGCTCTCGGTGCGCGTCGTCACGAACTCCATCGACGCCGTCGCGGCGATCATGCGCGCGATGCGGTTGGTGTGGCCGCCGAGGCGGATGTAGTTCGAGACGCGCGCCTTGAGGCTGCGTGCCTTGCCGACGTAGATGACGTCGCCCGAAGCATCGATCATCCGGTAGACGCCGGGCGAGGACGGCAGCGTCTTCAGGTAATCATTGATCACGTCGGGGCCGCGGCGCACAGGGGCCTGCTCCGCGGGCTCGGGCGGCTCGGTGGTCGGGTCGATCATGCGGGACAATTGGGCCGGACGCGGAACGGGGTCAAGTGCGGGGCGACGGGGAGGGTGAAGCGCGCTAGCTGATCCAAAAACCCGAGGTGGCCGCTTGCCGAGCTAAGTCTTCGGGGCGATTACGATGGGCAAAGGGTTTGAGCGCTTGCCCCTTTGATGACGTTTCCTGTACCTGCTTTGATATTCGCGTCTTTGCTTTGCGACTTCGTACAAGACGATTCCCGAGCTTGTTCCGAGGTTAAGGCTTTCGATCATACCGAACATCGGAATGCAGACGCACATCTCACTTCTTTCCACGGCGAGATTGCTGATACCCGTCGCTTCGCTGCCGAACCAGACCGCGAGTTTGGAGTGGGTGGTGTAGTCGCCTTCGTGAAGGAAAATGCTGGCCCTACCTTTCACGTGCGGCGACGTGACGATCGATTTGAATGCCTTTCGTTCAAGATGGTCGAAGCACTCATCGGTGCTATCAAAGCGTCTTACGAACGTCCATTTCACGGCAGAGACTGAGATCTTCGAAACAGATCTTCGAGTGCGTAAATCCTGCCAATCATCGGGCAGAGATCGGCGAGGATCGACAATATAAATCTTCTCGACACCCAAGGCGTTCACATTCCGAATAACCGCTCCAATATTCTTCACATCGGTCGGATTTTCGAGGACGGCGATCAGGTTCTTGCAGCGAAACTGTTTGATTTCGTTTGCCCGCCTGCGGACCGATTTCCTTGGCTCGGCTTCTTCTTCCATTGTGGATCCTTTCCGCCGATGCCGTTCCCGGGATTTGTATCTGATACGGCGAGCCCGGCTCAACGGTTACACGAACGGCCGCTTTCGACCCCGAGGCCCGAATCCAAACCTAGACGCCATCCAAATTCTGGGCACGGTATAAAGGGCGACTGCGCCTCTGCGACCGCCGCTACAACCAACGCCGGAACCGATTATGAACGTTCAACCGGACGCCGCCACTTTCCTGCCCCTCGAGAACAGTTATGCGCGCCTGCCAGAGCGGTTTTTCGCGCGCCTGCCGCCGACCCGGGTGGCGGCGCCGCGCCTTATCAAACTCAACGCCGCGTTGGCGCGGGAATTGGGGATCGACCCCGATTTTCTGATGTCATCGGAAGGTGTCGAGATCCTCGCTGGTAACCGCGTGCCGGAGGGCGCCGATCCGATCGCCATGGCCTACGCCGGCCATCAGTTCGGCGGCTTCAGTCCGCAGTTGGGTGACGGCCGCGCACTCCTGCTCGGCGAGATCATCGACCGCAACGGCAATCGCCGCGATATCCAGCTCAAGGGTTCGGGACCGACTCCCTACTCGCGCCGTGGCGACGGCCGCGCGGCCATCGGCCCGGTCCTGCGCGAGTACATTATCGGCGAGGCGATGTCGGCGCTCGGTGTGCCGACGACGCGGGCGCTCGCAGCCGTCGCCACGGGTGAGCCGGTGATGCGCGAAACGGTGCTGCAGGGCGCGGTGTTGACGCGGGTCGCGGCGAGCCACATCCGCGTCGGCACATTCCAGTTCTTCGCGGTGCGCGGCGATGTCGAAGGGCTGAAGGCGCTCGCGGACTACGTCATCGCGCGGCACTATCCCGAGTTGGCCGGCGATGCCAATCCGTATGGCGCACTGCTGCACCGCGTGATGGAGCGGCAGGCGGCGCTCGTCGCGCACTGGATGCAGATCGGGTTCATCCATGGCGTCATGAACACCGACAACGTCGCGGTCTCCGGCGAGACGATCGACTACGGCCCGTGCGCGTTCATGGATACCTACAATCCGGCGACGGTCTACAGCTCGATCGACCAGCACGGGCGCTACGCGTACGGCAACCAGCCGATCGTCGGGCAGTGGAATCTGGCGCGACTCGGCGAGGCGCTGTTGCCGTTGCTCGGCGATGACAAGGAAACCGCGCTGCCGGTCGCGCAGGCGGCGATCGATGCCTATCCCGGGCGCTTCGAAGCAGCATTCGCGGCGGGCTTCCGGCGCAAGCTCGGACTTGCCGAGGCGCAGGCCGAGGATCCCGGGCTGATCAAAGATTTCCTGGAACTGATGACGGCGAACAAGGCCGATTTCACGCTGACGTTCCGGCGGTTGTCGGACGCCGCGGGCAATCCGGCAGCCGATGCCGAGGTGCGGGCGCTGTTCGCCGATCCGGCGGCGTTCGATGGCTGGGCAGTAAAGTGGCGCGAACGGTTGGCGCTGGAAGGCGGCGATCCCGCCGCGCGATCAGTCGCGATGAAGGCGGTCAATCCAGCGTTCATTCCGCGCAACCACCTCGTCGAGGCGGCGCTGGCCGCAGCGGCGGAGGGCGATTTGCAGCCGTTCGAGCGGCTGATCGCGGTGCTGGCGCGGCCGTTCGACGATCAGCCGGACGCAGGAGAGTACGCACTACCGCCGCGTCCCGAGCAGGTCGTGCGGGCGACGTTCTGCGGGACGTGAGGGCCCTCAGCGGCGCCCGCCGGCGATGCGGATGCTCTCGGGGCGCGCGCGTAGACGCGCCATAGCCCAAATGCCAAGCGCCGGACCGATCGCGAGGATCGTGAAGCCGTAGGTCCAACCCAACCGCGCGACGGCGTAGGGCATCAGGTGGATCGTCAGCAGCGTCAGCAGGAACCCGATGCAGGTCTGCACGGTAAGCATCGTGCCGACAAGGCTGCGGTCGCTGAGTTCCGTCACCGATGCTGAGAACTGGGCTGAATCCGATACGACCGTCATGCCCCACACCACACCGATGGCGACGATGATCCAAGCCGGACCACCGAATGCGAAACCCATCACCAGCGCGCAGGCGCCGCTGACGGCGAGGGATGTAATGGTGACAGCCGTGCGGCCGATGCGGTCGGCGGCCCAGCCACCGACGAGGCAACCCAGGGCGCCGCTCGCCACGATCAGGAACGTGACGACACCCGCGCTGATCGGCGGAGCGTTTCCGTAGCGCAGCGCGAAGCTCGCGGCGAGGAAGCTGCCGATCCACGTCCACATGGCGTAGAGCTCCCACATGTGGCCGAAGTAGCCGAAGTTCGCGAGCCGTACTGACGGGCTGCGGAAGGCATCGAACGCGTTCGCGAGACGAAAAGGCGGTGCGGGCCCACGGTTCGGTCCGATCTCGGCCCAGCGGATCAGGATCGCGCCGAGGATTGCGCAGACGCCGGCTGCGATGGCGGGGAGCCGCCAGTCGAGCCCGGCGGTCGCGAACAGATGCGGCGCCGCAGAGCCGAGTGTCACCGCGCCGACCAGCAATCCGATGAGCAGGCCGAGGTCGCCCTTGGCCCAGGTCGAGGCGATCTTCATGCCGACGGGGTAGACGCCAGCAAGGCAGAAGCCGGTCGCGAACCGTAGCACCGGAATGGCGGCGTCGGTTGGCTCAAACAGTGCGATGAGCAGGTTTGCGATACCGGCAATGGCGGCGGACGTGGCAAAGAGAATGCGCAAATCGTAGCGGTCGGCGGCACTGAGCAGCGCACTCGTCAACGTGCCGGCGACGAAACCCGCCTGCACGCTGCTGGTGAGAAGACCTTCGTGGAACGGCGTCAGCGTCCAGCCCTGGCGGATCGCCGTCAGGGAGGCGGTCGTCGCGAACCATGTCGACATCGCCGCCACTTGCGCGAGCATCAGGAAAACGAGCGAGCGGGTGCGGACGCCGGTGTCGGTGGCGGTGGCGGGCGGCATGGTCATGCGCGACCTCCTAAGGGTGTCGTCGCGGATGCGTCTCGGCCGCAATGAGAGCGAAGGCTGCGCCGACCAGGATGAGAGCGCCGGCTCCGCTGAGCAATGCCGTGACCGGGCCGTAGAGATCGGCGATCAAACCGAGTGCCAGAGGGCCGATGACGTACCCGAGATCGCCGGTCATGCGGAAGGTGCTCATGGCAGCGGCATTCATGCCGGGTGGTGCGGTATCGGCCGCATAGGCCGCGGGCGCTGATCCGCCGGCCGAGATTGCGATGCCCCAGACGATGCAGGCTGCGGTGAACCAGGCATAGTTCGGCGCGAAGCAGAACAGCACCATCGACGTGCCGCTGATCAGCGTTGCCGGCACGATCACCGCCTTGCGCCCGTAGCGGTCGGCGAGCCAGCCGGCGGGATAGGCGGCGAACAAGCCCGCGATGCTGCCGAGCATCATGCCGAAGCCGATTGCGGAGATGGAAAGGCCGAGACGCGCCGTCGCGAGCAGGGGGATGATCGCGAACAAACCACCGGTGCGCACGACGGCGTTCATGAGCGAGATGAGGCTCACGAGGACGTAGCCGACGTTGCTCATCAGCGTGCGCATCTGGGCAAAGAACGAGACGGTAACTGCGCTGCCGCCCGCCGACGACCGCGCCATCTCGCGCGTTTCCTCGACCGCGAACCACGCGACGACCGTTGCGAGAAATGCGCCGAGACCGGAAAACAAGAATGGTGCGGCAAGACCAAAATGCTCCGCGAGCAGGCCGCCAGGAAAAGGACCGAGTCCGACCGAAAACAGAAACGTGCCCTGGTAGACGGCGATCATGCGGCCGCGCACTTCGGGCGTGCTGATGTCGGCGAGCACGATGTTGCCGGTCGTCAGAACGAGTCCGGCGCCGAAACCTGCGACGAAGCGCGCGATGATGAACTCAGGATAGCTGGTCGCCCACGCGCACCACAGATTGCCGATCGCGGAAATGAGACCGCCGATGGCGAGACTCTGACGGCGCCCGAGGATGTCGGAAAGTTTTCCCGCGGGAAGGGCCGACATGAACCGGGCGAGGCCGTAAGCGGCGATTGCCAATCCGATCGCGGACGCGGGCACGCCGAACGATTGCGCGTAGAGCGGTACCGACGGCACCATCGCCCCGAACCCGAACTGGTTCACGGCCACGAGCACACACATCCAGAGCAGCACGCGCCGTTGCAGCGTCATTCCGATGCCGATCCGGGTCAATCGTGCTCGCGGACGATGGTTTCGCCCTTGATGTTGTCGACGGTCACGTAGGTCTCGTAATAGGTGATGATCGGCTCGGCGCCGAAGGTTTCCTTGGCCTTGGCGCGCCACGCCGGCGTGTACCACGCCTCGGCGGCCTCCCGCGACGTCCAATAGTAGACCCCGCCGCCGCCGGCTTCGCCGTTGAGAAAGTCCTTACGCAGGAGCCCCTTGTCTGCAAGTGCGCGGAACGTCGGCGCCGACTTCGTCTGCGCGGCGATCGCTGCCTCGCGCGGCCGGCGCGGCATCGGTATCTGCACGACGGCGACAATCATTCCTTGCACTCCAGGGTACGGCTGCGCGCGATTGCTGAAACCGTGAACCGGCGCCATCATAGCCGCAACAGGGCCGGCGCCAAAGCGCGGGTACGCAACGGGACGGGGGAGGCGATGACCAACTGCATTCACGATCATGGGCGCTGGGGCAAGGGCAATCAGCTCGGCGCCAGCCACTTTCTGACGCCCGAGCGTACGCTTGCAGCCCTGCGAAGGGTCGAGACCGGGCGGATCATTGACCTCAGCCATACGATCGAGGTCGGCGCGCCACGCATGGCACCCAACCAAACGCCCTACCTCATGCAGATGGGGCCGACGTCGCGCGGCAGCGTCCGCCGTCGCCGGGCGATGGGTGCCACCAACGACGCAGGCTCGAACCTAGAGCGCATGGAACTGACGACGCACGTCGGCACGCACATCGACGCGCTCGGGCATTTCACGATCGGCGACCGTATGCACGGTGGCTACAGTGCCGAGGTGACGGTCGACGATTTCGGTCTCGCGAACCTTGGGATCGAGCACTGCCCGCCGATGGTGACGCGTGGCATCTGCGTCGATGTTTCGGGGATCGATGGCGGCGACTATTTGAAAGCGGGCCGCGCCGTCGGCGCTGATGATCTGAAGCGGGCACTGGAGCGCGCGAAACTCTCCATCGAGCCGGGCGACGTCGTCTGCATCCGCACGGGCTGGGGGCGGTTCTACATGACCGACAATGACCGATATGTAGCCGGCGAGCCCGGGATCGATCTCGAAGCGGCGCAATGGCTGACGTCGCGCGATGTCGTCGCGATCGCGGTCGACAACATGGCGGTGGAGGTGCTGCCGGGCACCAACCATCCCCAAGCCATCATGCCCGTGCACCAGCATTGTCTCGCCGAGGCAGGCGTCCACCTGATCGAAAACATGGCCCTCGACGAATTGGTGGCGGATAACATCAACAGCTTCTGCTTCATGCTGGCGCCGGTGAAATTCAAGGGTGCCACGGGCTGTCCGGTTCGCCCGATCGCGTTGGTATGACCCGCCGCACCGCCGCACTGCCGCCGCGGAGGACTTCGTGAGTCCGGCACTCCTCCCGATTCTGGCAACGCTCTATCTGCTGAATTTTTCCAACCTCTTCCTGCGCACGAGCTTTGGCGTCATGGCGCCCGAACTCGAGCGCGAGATGGGGCTTTCGCCGGCCGTGCTGTCGACCATCGCCAGCTCGCTCTTCATTGCCTATGCGCTGATGCAGATCCCGACCGGCATGATGCTCGATCGCTACGGGCCACGTCGGGTGTTGAGCGTCATGCTCTTGTTCACCGCGGCGGGGACAGCGCTGTTCGCTATCGGCGAGACGCCGCTGGCGCTGACGATGGGCCGCGTCTTGATGGGCATCGGCTGCGCGGGTGGGTTCACCGGCGCCTTCTACATCATCGCGATGTGGCTGCCGCCGGATCGCATCGTGACCCAGACGGGCGCGCTCAACAGTTTCGCCGCGGTTGGAAATCTCTTCGCGACGGCGCCACTCGCCGCGCTGATCGCGCTGATCGGATGGCGCGAGAGCTATTGGGTTTTCACCGTCGCGCTCGTTCTGCTCACGGTGGCGCTTGCGGTGTATGTGCGCGATACGCCGCCCGATCATCCGCCGCGTGAAGTCAAGAAGGAGTCATTTGGCGAGGTCCTCGCGGGCGCCCGCGATGCGGTTCGCCAGCCCGGCATGTGGCGGTTGTTGCTGATTGGGCTGCCGATGTCGGCGTCGGGCGCGATCAGCGGTGCGTGGGGCGCGCCGTATCTCAAGCATGTACACGGGCTGGGCGATATCGAGCGTGGCAGCGTGCTGCTGTTCATGGCGCTCGGCGGCATCTGCGGCCACTTCTTCTATGGCCGCGTGGCGCGCTGGTGCAACTCACTCAAATGGCCGGTCCTCATCGGCGGTTGCTTCATCTTGTTGGTGACCGGAGGGATGGCGCTCATGCAGAGCCCGTCGGTACGACTGGTGACGGCAATGTTCGTCGTTCTCAGCATCTGCAGCGCCTATCCGACGGTCGCGCACGCCTATGCGCGAGGGTTGGTGCCGGCGCATTTGATGGGCCGTGGAGTCGCCGCATCGAATATGGGAATCATGACCGCGATCGCGGCGGCTCAATTCACCTTCGGTTGGATGCTCGGCGGGTTCCCGGCCGTGGCGGGCGTGCCGCCAGAGATTGCGTATCGCTGGGCTTTCGGCGTCCAGGCGGCGCTGGCGCTGACCGGTCTCGTCGTTCTCTCGGGCCTGCGGGATGTAAAACCGCGCGAGTGACCGCCGACCGCCTCATGTCATCCGCTGTCGGCGCCTCAAACGCCATTTTTTGAGACCGAACGCCTCATTCTCCGAGATGTAGAATGCGGTGCAACTCATTCTACCGAATGGTGGAAACGCAACCGAGCGATCTAGTTGACCTGGGTCGTCAGCAATCGTATTCCCCGGGTTTCGCATTCATCAGTAGGCGCACGGGAAATCGATTTATGCACATGGTGATGGTGACCTCGGTCGGACTGGTGCTGCTGGGCTTGTTCCTGCTGCTCGCGCGCTCATGGGGGGCAGACCCCTCGATCATGGGCGTGGCCGCCAAGGCCTTCATTCCGGTATGGCTCACCATCTCGCTGGTGAACCTGTGGATCGGCGTCCAGTATGCCGGCTACACTGTGATGCAGGAGTTGCCGATTCTTGGTGTGATTTTCGGTATTCCAGCAGCAGCGGCGATCGCTGTGATCCGGCGCTACGGGGCGCACTGAAAAGGCGAGCATGGCTGCGGAAGTTCAGGGGACCGATCTCGTCAAGATCGTTGCGCTGTTGGGGGCGGCAGTCGTAGCCGTCCCGATTTTCAAGCGGCTCGGGCTCGGCTCGGTGCTGGGCTATCTGGCGGCGGGGCTGGTCATCGGGCCGTTTGGCCTCGCACTGTTTGCCGATCCGCAGGCAATACTCCATGTCGCCGAACTCGGCGTGGTGATGTTCCTATTCATCATCGGGCTCGAAATGGAGCCCTCGCGGTTATGGAACATGCGCCGCGAGATCTTTGGCTTGGGCCTCATGCAGGTTGGGGCGTGCAGCGCGCTGCTGTCGTGCGTGGGACTCGCGCTGGGTTTTCCGCTCGGCATTTCGTTCGTCGCGGCGGCGGGGTTTGTTCTCACCTCGACAGCGATCGTCATGCAGGTTCTGGAGGAGCGCGGCGAGCTTTCGACGCCGAAGGGCCAACGGATGGTTTCCGTGCTCCTGCTCGAGGACCTGGCCATCGTGCCACTGCTCGCGCTCGTCACGTTCCTGGCCCCGGGCGGCGCGGATGTGACGGTCATGGCTCGGTTGACGTCGGTGGCGATCGGCCTCGGCGCAATTATGGCCCTGCTCGTCGTCGGCCGCTGGCTGCTCAATCCCATGTTCAGCCTCCTTGCCAGCGCACGCGCGCGCGAAGTCATGACGGCTGCGGCGCTACTGGTTGTTCTCGGATCGGCGCTGGCGATGCAACTTGGTGGCCTGTCGATGGCGATGGGCGCGTTCCTCGCAGGCGTGCTGCTGTCCGAGTCGTCGTTCCGCCACCAGCTCGAGGCCGATATCGAGCCGTTCCGCGGCCTGCTGCTCGGGCTCTTCTTCCTCGGCGTCGGGATGGCGCTCAATCTCACGGTGATTGCCGCCAACTGGCAACTCGTGACGATCAGCGTGGTCTCCTACATCATTCTGAAATTCCTCGGCATCTATGGCATCGCGCGACTGGTTGGCAGCAGCAATCGCGAGGCGCTGGAACGCTCAGTGATTATGGCGCAGGGGGGCGAGTTCGCATTTGTGCTCTATGCCGCGGCGACCAGCGTCGGGCTCATCACGGGTGAGGCCAATGCGATCCTTACGGCAACGATCATCATTTCGATGATCCTGACCCCGATCATGATCATCATCCACGATCGTCTGGTCCCCATAGCTGCCCCGTCGATGGACGGTGTCGAACGCGCCGCGGGTCTTGAGGGGAATGCGCTGATCATCGGCTTTGGCCGGTTCGGCCAGATCGTCAGCCAGCCGCTCTTGGCGCGCGGCCATACCATTTCGATCATCGAGACGGACACCGAGAGCATTCGAGCCGCGGCGGAATTCGGGTTCAAGATTTATTACGGCGACGGCACGCGGCTCGACATCCTTCGTGCCGCTGGCGCCGCCAACGCACGCGCGATCGTTGTGGCAATCGACGACCCCGCGGGGGCAAAAAAGATCGTGGAACTCGCCAAGGCAGAGTTCCCGCTCGTCCCGATCCTGGCGCGCGCGTTCGACCGCACCGCTGCAATCGAACTGATCCACGCCGGTGTCGACTATCAGATCCGCGAAACATTCGAATCGGCGCTGCTGCTGAGCGAGCAGGCGCTACTGCGACTAGGCGACGAACCGGAAACGGTCGAAGAGGTCATCGCCGAGGTGCGCCGGCGCGATGCCGAGCGTCTCGATCTTGAAATGTGCGGCGGAATTTATGCCGGTCGCTCATTGATCCACGGCAACGTACCGCGATCAGTGCGGGGCACCGAAGAACAGACGTGAGCGCGCTCACACCTGCCGATCGTATGACCATCGCAACCAACGCGTGTCAGTCGTCGAGGTCTTTCTTGGTGATTTTGAAATTGCCGTCGAAGTCGAAGTCGTACTTCTTACCGTCGGCGCAACGCGCGTCATCGACTTCGAATTTGCCGTCGTCGAATTCCATCTTACCGCCGCTGCAGCCCTCGGCTTTCAACGCCGCTACGAGTTTTTCACTCTCGGCTGCTGTCACAGGGCGATCTGCCCAAGCCGCAGTGGTCGAAAGTGCGGCGATGGCAAGGGCGGGTAGAAAACGGCGCATCAGTGTCCTCCAGGGAATAGTTCGGCGGATGTTCGATCGCGTTGATGATCAAACACCCACCCATTCCTGAAGAACGCGGCACGCTGCCAATTGTTTCCTGGATTCGACATTCGCCGTCAGGATGGCGCCGCAGCGACTGCTATTGTAGACGGTCCGGCGCCGGGAACGCGTGCGGCAGCAGGCCGGCGACGGCTTCTGCGACTTCCGCGCTCCGAGCGGGCTTGGCGACGACAGGAGCCTGAGGCCACGTGCTGGCCGCCTCTGTCGAGTCGAACTTCGTGTAGAACATGAAGGGAATGCCGAGATCCTGGAGGCGGTGGCACACCGCAGCCGTGCTCTCGCCGGCACGACCCATCTGGACATTCACGACAGCGGCAGACAACGCCGGATACTCGGCGAGATACAGCGCGTCGCGCAGTCTCCCCGCAGCAAACACCTTGGCGCCAGCCTGAGTAAATTCTTGTTCCAGTTCGCGGGCGACCGATGGCTCGTGCTCGACGACCAGGATCGATTGTCCCTTCAAACGCATCATCATCATCGCAGTACCCCTGTTCCGATGTGGCCGCGACGTGCTTGACAAATTAGGCGTGACGATAGGCTGCATCGTCAACCCGGTAGTAGTGCGGCGCACACTTGACGCTTAATCGTTCGTATAGCCGCCGTGGATGTCCTCAATGCGACGATAACGCGGAAGAATCTCGCTTTTTGTGGTCCTCACGCATGCGTGATCCATCGTAGACCATCGCGTCGTTACGCTTCGGTTTCTGTGGATAATCGAATTTTGCGAAAATCAGAGGTGGTGCACTGCATCAATGTTGAGAGTGACGTGCAAGCGAATCGCGAAGAGGTCCCACGGCGCGCTTACGCCTCAACAATCTCAATGCTCGACCTGGCGGAAGGTCGGCTGTGCGTCGAGGCGATCGGGATCGACGCGCGGTCAAGGTACGCCGCCAACTCACGATGACTTCAGAGACGCGATCAATTCAGCCAATGTCGACACGGTCAAATCTGGTTTTGCCTTCTCCGCGCCGTAGCCAGTCAACCCCAGTGAGCGACCGTTCCGATTGATCCAAGCGCAGGAGAGACCGTGAGCGTTGGCAGGCGTAATATCGGCGCGCAAGCTCTGTCCCACGTGCAAGATGCGGCTGCGTTCAATGCCCCTCGCCGCTAGTTCAGCGATTGCCGTCGTGAAATGGGGCGTGTCGGGCTTGTAGGCGCCAACACGCTCAGCGGTCACCACGAGATCGAAGTTGAATGCGAGGTGCTTGCAAGAGCTTGCGAGCGATGCTTCGTCGATATTGCTCAAGGCTCCAACCTGGACATGCGTTTGGAGCTCTTTGAGGCCCTTATGGCTATCCTCGTAGGGCAGCCAATCGTGCGCGGCATGGGCAAATTTCGCTCTTCGCTCGGCATCGACCGGCACGTTGAATTCTTTGCTGATCCTATCGAAGCAGCGCTGCAAGACTTCGGGATATAGGTGCGCGGGCCGCTCCTGCTGGATCTCAGCACGGGCACGGTCGAAGGCCATGAGCAACTTCTGCCCCGGCACGTTGATCTGCCAATGATGTGCCCAATCCGCGAGAAACGCGATGATCCCCGGCTCCCAGTCGATCAGGGTGCCGTAGACATCGAACGTGACGGCATCGAAATCCTGCATTCGCAACTTCATGACATTTCCACGTTGGTTGCTTCGACCACGTCGACTATGACAGCAGGATCGAGTCTTAAGACAGGTCGCATCTCAGCGACTAGTGCTTGCGACCGGTGAGCAGGTGGCCGATTGTCGCCCTCCCGCGCCGCCACGACGAAGGTGCTGCTGGCGCCTTGCGGATGAAAGGCAATTTGGAGGAGGACGGCCGCCTCGCGGAGCAGGCCGGCACGTCGCGCATTGCGTTCGACTTCGGCGCGGCGATGCTGGTTGTGTGGTTCGGCCTGTATTGGCTCTACCAACGGCTGCAGGCCCGCCATGCCGCGGCTGTTTCAGCAGTCGCAATATGAAGTGCCTCAAGGCACATACTGAATGGTAGCAACACTGACCTCGACCGGGATCTCCGAGAAGTCGTGGTGCCGCTTAGGTGACTCGAACACCTGACCCCATCATTACGAATGATGTGCTCTACCAACTGAGCTAAAGCGGCTTGATCCGTGTTGTGCTGTGCATAGCCGCGACCGCTTCGATTGGCAATCCTCTTTGCCCGCTGCGTGATGCGACGAAGCGACGGAGTGCTGTTCATCGGGCTCATGATCTCGCCCGCCATCTGGATGCTGCAGCACCCGCGCACGCCGCAAAGATTTCTCCGTGGGGAGACATCGGAGATCCCACATGGCGGAACGTCGATCGGCCAGCCAGCCGCGCGCTGACAATATTGCAACTACCAGTGGATGGAATGTGGAAATGCTCGTTTACATTGTATTTAAGGATTGCTGGCAACCTCAGGCTGTGGCGAATATGGCCACGCGGCGATGAGACGGGGATCCAAACCTGTTGGGTTGGCCGCCGCTCACCCAACCAGCCACGGCTGCGGTCACGGTCATTCTGCGGCAGCCGGCAGTGAGCAACTTGAGCACGCGTATTCGCGAAAGGAGGTGCGCTCGCGAGGACCCGAGCTGGTCCGCAACACGGCAAGAGACCTGCGGCAGGCGGTTGACCCCCCGCTTGGATCGAGGCTCCGACGGACAGTCCCACGGCTCCCTCCGTGTCCGTCTGGGCCACTCCCGATCCTACGCCGGATGTGCTGGAGTTGGGGACTTTGGCCGTCGCACCCGATTCTGCCAATTGGTGCGGCGGCCACTCTCATTTCGATCGGTGCCGCCGATGGTCGTTGCAAAAGGGGCGCGACCGCACGACCCGGGTATGGTTTGCCGCAATCCTCCCCGGTTGTGCCGCCGACACAGGCGTGATGTAGTCTTCCTCGGGGAGTGGATTGCGTTGCTGGGAGGGGGAATATGGCACGGAGCGCTTACGTCTTCGTGGCGTTGGTCTATTCGATCCTGGCCGCGAGCTTCGTCGCGTCGACCGCGACGTTAATTATGGAATTCAAGGATCACGACTGGGTCTCGCTGGCGCTGGCACACAGCCACCTTTTCATTTTTTTTCCGACGTTCGGCATCGTCGTCCTCGCCGCCTTCTATCGGCCCTCGGTCATCTTCACGCACCTTTACTGGTCGCAGGAGCAGGCCGTGCCGTTTGGCAAGCTGCGCTTCCTGTTCGGACTGTTCGTGGCCATTGGTGCTTCGTGGTGGGTGGCCCAGCAGATCGGCAGCTCGGATCTGCGGGGTATCTGGGAGATCCAGCCCGCGGCACTGGAGCGCGACCAGGGCGGTCCCATGACGTGCACGGCCGTCGATGGAACGGTATCGACATGTCAGCGCGTACCGTTTCTGAAGGCGCTTGAAGATATTCGGGCGTACGGCCGCAAACGCGTGGGCTTCGGCGAATTCACTCGCAACTGCAATCCGGATCCGCTGCTCGAGCCACCGATCGAGTACAAGGAGCGGCGGTACTGCTTCCCCGCCGGCGCGCTGCTCGATACGCGGCAATGTTGCGACGTGCAAAAGCGCTTTGCCAACGAAGTCAGGGATCTGCAAGCCGACCCCCGCCTGCGTTCGCGCACCTCGGAGCTCGATCAGTATTTCCTGCCGATCAAAGTCTTCTTCATCGTCATCATGGTCGTCATTGCGGCGCTTCTGGCCTTCTGGCGGCGGCGGATCGACTTACTCTATCCCGACTATGTGCCCTCCATCGAACGAGGCATCATTATCGGTGGCCTCGCCATGCTGATCTGGCCGCTGATGGACTACGCCTACCTGCAGACCAGCATGACCCTGTTCGGGCGCATGCACGGCGGCCTGCACTTCCGCTGGAGCCTGGTGATCGTGCCTTGGGCGATCCTGCTGCCCTTCTTCTTCCTGCGCGGCCTCGACAAAAATCGCGAGCTGCTTGCGCAAGGGGCGAGCGTGCTGGCGAGCTTCATCGCCATCATGCGCTATCCGCAGATCAACGATTGGGCGGTCCGGCTGTTCGGCGCCGGCGCGGAGCCGTGGATGTTTGCCCTCATCGTCGGCCTGTCGCTGATCGCATTCATTGGTCTCTTCTGGCGCACGGAGCGTCCTCCTGTGGATGAAGGGACATTGCCGCCAGCGCCGTTGACGTGAGCGCCGCCCCCCCGTCGCGTCATTGTCATAGATGAGATATAAGGCGTGGACGGCCGGACCTTACGCTACCGAAGCGAGCGCTCATGCTGACAATCTACGACGCCGCCGGGACCGGCACCGGCCTCGCCGCCCGTGCAGGCGCGAAAGTGGTCGATTCCTCGACTCTATGGATCGACCTGCTCAACCCAACGCCAGAAGAAGATGCGTGCATGGAGGCAGCGCTCGGGATCGACATCCCGACGCGCGCCGAGATGCGCGAGATCGAAGCGTCCGCCCGTCTCTACGTCGAGAACGGTGCGCTGTTCATGACCGCGTTCGTCATCTACGCGATCGAGCAGGCGGTGCCGCGATCGTCGTCGATCACGTTCATTCTCGCCGGCGATCGATTGGTCACGGTGCGCTACGCCGAGCCGAAGGCGTTTCCGATGTTCCTCGCCCGCGCTGAAAAGGGCGACGCGTCGTGCTCAAGCGCCGTCGACATCATGCTCGGCCTTATCGAGCAGCTCGTCCATCGCCAGGCGGACCTCATCGAGCGCATCCAGGATGACGTCGATCGGCTCGCTCCGGCGATTTTCGAGATCAAGGGGGGGCAGCAGACGCGCAGCAAGCGCCTCGATGTGATCCTGCGCACGATCGGCAAGGAAGGCGACATCGTCGCGCGGGTCCAGGAGAGTTCATTCTCATTGAGCCGCCTGCTATCGTTCCTCACAGGCGTTTTGCGCGAGAAAGGCAGCGAAGGTAAAGCGTCCAAGCGGATCAAATCGGTTCAGCGGGACGTCGAGTCGCTTCTCGACAACATGCGCTTCCTGAGCACGAGACTCGAGTTCCTGCTGGAAGCGACGCTCGGCATGATCAACATCGAGCAGAACCAGATCATCAAGCTGTTCTCGGTGGCGGCGGTCGTATTTCTGCCCCCGACGCTGATCGCTTCGATCTACGGCATGAACTTCAAGCATATGCCCGAGCTTGAGTGGACGTTCGGCTATCCGCTGGCGCTGGCGACGATGGTGGCGGCGGCGATCCTGCCCTACGTCTATTTCCGGCGGAAGGGCTGGCTGTAGATGTGGCGCCGCGTGGGGCTCTGTGTCCTCGCGGCGCTGGTTTTGACTTCCCGTGCGAACAGCCAGGCACCTGCCGAGACGCCGTCTGCGCCACCCTGCACGGTCGAGCGTGGCGAGGCACGCGCCGTGGCGGAGGTGCGTGATGGCGAGACGCTGCGTCTCGATGACGGCCGGATGTTGCGGCTGATCGGGGTGCTGGCGCCGCGAGCCAGCGACGTTGGCGCGCCGCCTGGGAACTGGCCGCCGGAGAACGAGGCGCGTGCTGCGCTGGCCGCTCTGGTCGAAGGGCGAACGATCACCCTCTGGCACGACACGACGCGGCGCGATCGCTACGGCCAGATCCTCGCGCAAGCGACGATCGGATCAGGCACGGAGAGCGTGTGGCTGCAGGGCGTCCTCGTTACGCGCGGCATGGCGCGCGCTTACGGCCGGCCCGGGATGGACGCATGCACTGAGGAACTCGTCCGGCTCGAACGCTCCGCGCGCGACGGTGCAATCGGCCTATGGTCGAACGCCGCGTATCGAGTGCGCGATGCCGTCGACGCCGATGAACTGCTTCGCGCGGTTGGATCGTTTCAAGTCGTCGGCGGCACAGCGCATCGCATTTCGCGCGGACAAAGCGAGGTCTTTGTCTCCCTTGCATCGCACCGCAGCCGAGATGGATCATATGCGTTCGCGGCGGTGGTGCCGGCGCGCGGCGGGCCACTCGTCGGCGGCCGCGAGCCGCGTGCGTTGGAGGGGCGCCGTGTGATCGTGCGCGGCTGGATCGAACGGCGCCGAGGGCCCGTGATCGTTGTCGATAGCAAGGGGATGATCGAACTCGCTGGTGACTAGCCGCTAGAGATCCAGCGACAGCACCGGCACGATATCGCCGGCCGAAACCGCAGCGGCGCGCGGCGGGCGCACCACGAGGCAGTCGGCGATCGCGAGTGGCGAGAGCAGCGAGCTATCCTGCGAGCGCACAGGCGTGACGATGAGTGTGCCGTCCGTCCCAGAGGCGAGCGTCGCCCGCATGTAGTGTTGGCGGGGCCCATTCGCTTCGATGGCGACCGCGGCTTTTGCGGGGCGCGTGACGTCGGCGGGCCGGGGCGCGCCGGCGAGGTGTTCGACAAGCGGCACCAGGAATACGCGCGCGCAAATGAGCGACGACACGGGATTGCCGGGCAGGCCGACGACGCGCAGCGGGCCGAGGCGGCCACTCATCAGCGGCTTTCCCGGGCGCATCGCGATTTTCCAGAACGCCAGCTCCATCCCTTGCTGCGAAAGCACGGGCGCGACGAGATCATGATCGCCGACCGACGCGCCGCCGATCGTCACCAGGACATCCGCCGATTTCGCCCGCTCGACGTGCTCGATCAAACTTGCCCGCGTGTCTCGGGCGATGCCGAGTTGGATCACCTCGGCGCCGACGCTGTGCATCAAAGCGCCGATCCCAAGATGGTTCGACGATACGATCTGGCCGACGCCGGGTGTTTCGCCGGGAGCGACGAGTTCATCACCGGTCGACAGAATTGCCACCTTCGGCCGTCGCCAGACGGAGACGTCACCGTGCCCCATTGAGGCGGCGAGGGAGAGTTCGCGCGGGCCGAGGCGGCGGCCGACGTCGAGAAGCTTAATGCCGGCGCTGAAATCGCCACCGCGCGGGCGAATGTTGCCGAAATCCACTTTGTCGCCCTGGATGACGACGGTTTCGCCATCGCGGGCCGTGTCTTCCTGGATGACGACGCCGTCGGCGCCTTCGGGCACGGGTGCGCCGGTGAAGATGCGCACGGCCTCGCCGGCGCCGATGCGACCAGCGAAAGGGTGCCCAGCGGCGGATTCGCCAATCAGCTTGAGGCGCGCCGGCAGCATTGCGGCATCAGCGGTGCGGATCGCGTAGCCGTCCATGGCCGAGGCATCGAAGGGCGGTTGCGTCAGGCGCGCCGAAAGCGGCTCGGCGAGAACGCGTCCGTGGGCGGCAGTAATCGAAACACGCTCTGTGCCGAGCGGCTTTGCGTCAGCGAGCAGCAGCGCCAGCGCTTCGTCGACCGATAGCGCGGAGGCAGCCATGTCGTCAGCCTTTCCCGTCGGGGGAGGCATCGGCCCGCCAGACGCCGGAACGGCCGCCGGTCTTTTCGAGGAGCCGCAGGGGCCCGATCACCATGCCGCGATCGGCAGCCTTGAGCATGTCGTAGATCGTGAGGCACGCGACCGAAACGGCCGTCAGCGCTTCCATCTCGACGCCGGTTTGCCCCGTCACCTTGACCTCGGCCGACACGGCGATGCCGCACGGATCGGACTGCATCTCAAAATCGACGGCGGCCTTGGTAATGGCGAGCGGATGGCAGAGCGGGATGAGCTCGGACGTGCGCTTCGCCGCCATGATGCCGGCGAGCCGTGCGGCGGCCAGAACATCGCCCTTCTTGGCTTCGCCGGTAGTCACGAGCGCCAGCGTCTCGGGCGCCATCGCGACGAACCCGGATGCGTGCGCGGTGCGGTTCGTGACCGCCTTCTCCGTCACGTCGACCATCACGGCGTCGCCGGCCGTGTTGATATGCGAAAGGCGGCTCATGCACCGTTCCCCGTGAGCAACGCGCGCGTCGCGGCCGTGACGTCATCCTTCCGCATCAGGCTCTCACCGACGAGGAACGAGCGCACGCCAATTTTTGCCAACCGCTCGAGGTCGGCATGGGTCGAGATACCGCTCTCGCCGATCACGATGCGGTCCGTCGGCACGCGTGGCGCCAGCCGCTCGGTCGTCGCGAGCGCCGTCTCGAACGTTTTGAGGTTGCGATTGTTGATGCCGATCAGTCTGCACGGCAAGGCCAGCGCGCGATCCAGTTCGGCATCGTCATGAACCTCGACGATCGCGTCCATGCCCCATGCCTGCGCGGCGGCGGCGAGGTCACGCGCGATCGCATCTTCGATCTGCGCCATGATGATGAGAATGCAATCCGCACCCCACGCGCGCGCTTCCGCGACCTGGTAGGTATCGAGCATGAAGTCCTTGCGCAGCGCGGGGAGCCGCGTCGCCTTGCGGGCGGCTGTGAGATACTCGGGCGCGCCCTGGAACGACGGCGTGTCGGTCAGTACGGAAAGACACGCAGCGCCGCCCGCCTCGTAAGCTTTCGCGAGTGCCGGCGGATCGAAGTCGGCGCGGATCAACCCCTTCGACGGCGACGCCTTCTTGATCTCGGCGATCAGCGCGAACTGACCCTCGCGCGTACGTCGCTCCAGTGCTCCGGCGAACGACCGCACCGGGGGCGCTCGGCGCGCCGCCTCCTCGACGGCAGCCTGCGGCCGCACCCGCTTCGCTTCCGCGATCTCGGCGAGCTTGTACTGGGTGATCTTGCTCAGAATATCGCTCATGGCAGTCATATACCCCGGCCCGGCCCCGCGTTGCCAGTGGGATCGGGCAACCTGGGAAATACAACGTCGTCACTGCTTAAGGGTTGCCCGCTTTGCGGCCGTCCGCATTGTGACATATAACCCCGGTCGAACCGAGGATACCGGCGTCGCCGACGCCTTGAACCGCACCACGATGGCAGGCCGATACGCGATGGAGGAGGTGGACCAAGGCGGCGCAGAATTTACCCTGGCGCACCTGTCGGACGTACATCTCAGCCCACTGCCCAAGCTTGACCTCCGGCATTGGAACCTGAAGCGCCTGCTTGGCTGGCTCAATTGGCAGCACCGCCGCCGCCACGTCTACAGCCGCGACGTGCTCGACCGACTGGTCGAAGATCTGCGTGCCCAAAATCCGGACCACATCGCCGTAACAGGCGATCTCGCCAACCTCGGACTCCCCGTCGAGCATGCGATCGCGCTCGACTGGCTCGGCACACTCGGCACGCCTGACTGCGTCACCGTGATTCCCGGCAACCATGACATCTACAGCGGCATAGGCGCCGACATCGGCACGGCACGCTGGCTCCCGCACATGAGCGCCAATTCCGCCGCTGCGGACTATGCCATCGCCGAGGCGTTGAGTGGCGCGCATTCGTTCCCCTTCGTGCGCCGCTTCGGCAGGCTCGCGATCATCGCGTTGAACTCCGCGGTGCCGACGCGGCCCATGTATGCGATCGGACGATTGGGGCCGGAGCAGCTTCGCCGTCTCGCGTCGATTCTCGACCGGCTCGGCGCCGAAGGCATGATGCGGGTCGTGCTCATTCATCATCCGCCGCTGCCGGGCCTATCGAAGAAGCGCCACGATCTCAAGGATGCCGACGCGCTGGCCGATGTGCTGGCGCGCCACGGTGCCGAACTCGTGCTGCATGGTCATGAGCATCGCGAGATGCTCGCCTGGCACCCGACGCCTACCAGCCGCATCCCGATCGTCGGCGTGCCATCGGCGTCGCTCGCGATCGCGTACAAGGACGAGCCGCTGGCGCGGTATAATCTCTACCGTCTCCAACCGGGCGCGAACCGCCCCCGCATCGAGATGATCGCGCGCGGGCTCGCCGAGCCGAACGGTCCAATCGTCGAGTTGGCGCGGAAGTGGATCGAGCCCAATCCCGCGTGAAGCGCGAGCTATTCAGCCGCTTCCTGTTCCTTCGATCCGGCTTCGACTTCCACCTGGAGAATGTCGCTGAAGCGGTTGATCGCACCGCAGAACGCGATTCGCCACGTCAGCTCGACGATCTGCGCATCGGTGAAATGAGCCCTCAGCCGATCGAACATGGCGTCGCCGGTGCGCGACCAGTTGTCGTTCACGGCGATCGAATACTCGACGACGAGCCGATCGACGGCGTCGAGCTCGGGGTGCGTGGCATACTCGAGAAGTTTCTCCACGCCTTCGGCCGAAATGCCTTCGACTTCGAGCTTGGGGGCGTGATGCGAGACGCAATAGGAGCAGCGGTTGAGCATCGATACCGCGACGAGCGCAATCTCGAGATACCGCTTGGGGAGCTGGCCTTCCGCGGCGAGCTCAGTGAGCATGCTCCAGACATTCTTGAAGATCGGCGGCCGGTAGGCGAGCACGCCGGATTGGTTCGCGAAATCGCCGTAGCCCAGCATCTTGTCCCACATCGGCTGCAATTCGGCCGGCAGGTCACTTTTTCCCTTGAGCGGCACGCGCGACATCGTTGGATCCTTTGCTAGACGTTCAAAGACAGCGCCTGCTCCAGATCCGCGATGAGATCGGCCGGATCTTCGAGGCCGACGGAAAGGCGGAGGAGGTCGGGCGGGCACGGCGTGCCGGCGCCTTCGACGCTGGCGCGGTGTTCGATGAGGCTTTCGACGCCGCCGAGTGACGTCGCGCGCTTCCACAGCTCGACGCGCGCCGCGGTGGCGATCGAGGCCGCTTCACCGCCGGCGACGCGGATTGACAGCATTCCGCTGAAGCCGCCCTGCATCTGGCGCGCGGCGACGTTGTGGCCCGGCCCCGGTAGTCCCGGATACAGGACCTCTGCAACCCGTCGGTGGCCGACGAAATGGCGCGCGATCGTGAGGGCGGCGGCCGACTGATGGGCAACGCGCAGGTGCAGCGTGCGCATGCCGCGCAGCAGCAACGATGCATCGAACGGCGAGAGCACGGCGCCGAGACCGGAGCGCAAGACCTTCGCGCGTTCCGACACCGCGTCCTCGCGCGCGAACAGCAGCGCGCCGGCGATGATGTCCGAATGCCCGTTGAGATACTTGGTCGCGGAGTGCATGACGATATCGGCGCCGAGCGTGATCGGCTGGGTCAGCACTGGCGTGGCGACAGTCGAGTCGACACCGAGCAGCGCGCCGGCCTTGCGCGCGGCTTCGGCGGCGGCGGCGATGTCGGAGATGCCCCACATGGGATTGGCCGGCGTTTCCAGCCAAACCATGCGGGTTTCACCCGGCCGGATCGCGGCAGCAATCGCGTGCGGGTCAGTTGCGTCGACGAAGGTCGCGTGGATGCCGAGTGTCGGCGCACTGTTGGCGAGCCAGTTCTTGAGCGCCCAATACATGATGTTCGGCGCGACGACGTGAGCGGGGCGGTCGGGTGTGCGTTCGAGCGCGAGGAACGCCGTCGTCGCCGCCGCCATGCCGGAGCCCATCAACATCGAGACGGCGGCGCCTTCGAGTTTCTGGAGGACCTCCTCGGCGACGCGGACGTTCGGGTTGTCCGGGCGCGCGTAGACGTAGCCGCGGCGATAGGCGTTGTCGGGATCACGCTCGAACGTCGAGGCGAGCTGGATCGGCGGCACGATGGCTCCGGTTACGGGGTCGACGTGACCGCCGGCCTGTGCAGCGACGGTCTGCGGCTGCCAAGTGGGCTTCTTCAACGGTTCGATCCTTGTGGTGTCGGCGGCTCAGCGCGGCTTTGTTAAAATGCGCAGGGTCTTGTAGGTGCCGGTGTCAGCGAAGCCGCGCTGGGCTTTCAGGCTGTCGATGACGGCGAGCGTTTTTTGGTACCCGTCCGATCCCGTATAGAAATGCATCTCACCGCCGGGTTTGATCTTGTCGGCGAGCACGAGCGTCATTTCGAGATCGGTCAGTGCGCCATAGGCGTCGTTTTTCTCGGTGCGAAACTCGCAGGCGTGGAAGTTCGTGACGTAGTCGAACCCGGGAAGGAGACGGGGGTCGAGCTGGTAGATGTCTCCGAAGTACGCCTTGTAGGTGGCGCCGAGACGCGGGTTCTCGATCAGTAGCTTGACGTAGGCCTCGTACTCGCCGGGCGATGCGGTGATGCCGAGGATTGCGTTGTTCGCGCCGATCTGGGCATTGCGCAGCGCCAGGATATGGTGGCTGCCGGTGCCGAAGTGGAAGATCGAGGCGCCCTTGACGCTCTTCTGTTCGAGATATTCGGCAAAGTAAACGTCGCAAGGGCACTGCCGCTCGTCGAGGCCCCAGCTCGCATCCCAGAAATTCAACATGAGTTCGCTCCCAGAAGTGCCCAGCCTGAGTTCAGCCGGGCTTTTTTGCAATCGCGATCAGCTCGTCGAGCGTGAAGCCGATGGCGTCACCCTTAACGGTCGGTTTGAGGAAGGCCGCGAGCGCGCCACTCGCGCCCGTCAGCACGGTGCGCAACTCCGCGACCGTGTCCTGCGGCACCTTCATGGTCTTGCACCACGTCGCGAAATCCATCGCCTTTGGCGCGTGCTCGGTGTGCGTGAGCTTGAGGCCGGCGTCACCGATAGCGCGCGTCCATTCCGCCGTCGTCAGTGCGCGACCGTGCGAGGGATCACGCTTCTTCTCGAAGCCGTTGTAGGCTTTGTCGGCGGCGGCGAGGTCGCTTGTGGCAAATCCCGGCGTCGTGTTCTCGTCCGGTGCCACGTTGTCGACGAGCGCGAAGGTGCCACCCGGCTTCAGCACGCGCCGGCTCTCGCTGAGGAACGCCGCGATGTCGGGGAAATGGTGCGGGGCGATGCGCGACATGACGAGGTCGAAGCTCGCGTCGGGAAACGGCAGGCGCTCGGCGTCGGCCAGCGCCGTGGTCATATTGGTGTAGCCCTTGGTGGTCGCGAGCTTGGCGGACTCGACGAGCATCTCGGGCGTAAGGTCGCTGGCGATGACGCTGGCGACGTGCGGCGCGAACGCCAGCGCGGTGTGCCCGGCGCCTGTGGCGATGTCGAGCGCCGTCCAGTCGCCTTTCGGCTGCACCAGCTCGACGAGGCGGGCGAGGCTCGCGCCCTTGGCGTGCACGGCCGATGTCGCATAGGCGGCCGCGTTGGCTCCGAACTGCTGCTGGACCAGGTCTTTGGACATCGGCGTCGGCTCCTGCGGGATGGGGCGGCGGATCATACGCCGGCCGCCGTGGCGCGCGAAAGGCGTGATTTGGGCCGATGCGGGCCCGCGCTAGCGACCCTTCGGAACCTCGCGGCATTTGCCGCCTGGCGGGCGCCCCATGAGCTGCACGGAGTAGAATGTCGGGCTCGCTCCCGGCGCGCGCGCGACCCCGACGCCGATTTCGGTGACGTTCGGCGAGACCATATTCGCGCGATGCCCGGAGGAATTCTTCCAGCCCGTGACCACCGTGTCGGCAAGTGCGCCTGTCGCGAATCCCTTGGAGTCTCGTCGGAATGAGAGGTTCTCGGCGAGCCAGCAGAAGCGATAGCCCTGTGCGCGCACCCGGTCGTCCATGCTGCGGCCGTCGGCGCTGTGTGAAAGGTTTCCCGTCCGCGCAAGGTATGCCGCGTAGGCGCGTGCGGCGGCGGTCAACTGCTTGTTGGTGGAAAGCGTACCGAGCTTCTGCTCGCGACGGAAGGCGTTCGTCATCTGGACGATGGCGATCTCGGCTTTGGGCAGGTCAGGCAGCGTGGTCATGCGGCGTACGCTCCGGCGCGGCGGTGGAACAGAAGGTCTTGGACAGAGGAAATGGGGCGAATGCGAGGATAGCGCTTGCTCACAACGGCACGAAGTCGCCCGTGGCCTCGTTGAGCACAGTGAGTTGCCCGGTCGAAATGTCGAAGTAGGCGCCGTGCAACGCCAGCCGGCCCTTGCCCTCCAGGATCTGCACGCAGGGGAATGTGCGCAAATTGGCGAGCGACACTTTCACGCCTTCCCGCTCCAGGTTGATGCGCAGGTCCGTCGGTGACTGCGCCGGCTTTTCACCGATGATGCGGTCGCGCGCAGCATCCAGCATCGACATCCAGTTCGCGATAAACTCGGCCTCGGTCTGACGCGTCGCGTCGTGCTCGATGCAGGCGCGGACACCGCCGCAGCCCGAATGGCCCATGACAACGATGTGCTTGACGCGGATGTTGAGCACCGCGAATTCGAGGGCTGCGCTGACGCCGTGATATTTGCCGTCCGTTTCGTAGGGCGGGACGAGGTTGGCGACGTTGCGGACAACGAACAATTCGCCGGGCATGGCGCTGAATACAGCCTCGGGCTCGACCCGGCTGTCGCAGCAACTCACGACCATGACCTCGGGGTTCTGGCCATGGCTTGCAAGTCGTTCGTATTCATCCTGGTGCGGGATGAAATTGCGGAGCTTAAACCGCCGGTAGCGGTCAGCGAGTTGATCGGGGAAGTAGCTCATGGCTTGCTCGGAATGGCTGTTGGCCCGAAATCGCCGCGGGGCTGTTGCAACACGGCGCCGCATCGTCCGGTTTCATGGCTGTTGCAGCGCACAAGTGCAAGTCTGATCGTGCATTTAGGCCGATCCGGCGGGCCAGGTTGGTAATCCTGGCGCCAAATTGAGCCGCTTTTTTCCATCAGGTGGGAGGGATCCGCCCAATCTTTCGGTTTTGTGGCCGCGACCATGGCACTACGATCGACGCAAAGAACCTCCTTCGAAAAGTCGGCGGCAAACCAAGCATGACCATGATTACCGATATCGAGCGTGGCCTGGTGGCGCGCTACCTCGTGCGCCTGCTGAGCCGGCCGGATCTGACGCAGCGGGCCATCCGCGGCCTGCTGGTCTGGCTCAACGAGCGCGCCGATGTGCTGACCTTGCCGTTGCCGGCGCCGCTGGTGGAATCGCTCGGCGGCTACATGGCCTACAAGCCGGCGGAATTCGAGCGGGCATGGACGCGCTACAAAAAGGACGTGCTCAACGCTTTCGAGCGGGCCGCCACCGAGACGCCGCGTCCCGAACCGCTTGCGACCAACGCCGAGCGCCTCGTCGAAGCGCTGGGATTGCCCAATGCGGCCTGGAGGCTGCTCGGGCTTTTCGCCTGCTCGAGCCGGTTCGAGCAGGTGCAATACCTCGCCAACGCCACAGCCGACTACTGCGGGCCAATCACGCGCGCAGTGTCGATGCTGTGCGATGTGCATCCGCGCGCCACTGAGGAACTGCTGGCACCAGGCGGCGAACTCGTCGCCTCCGGGCTTCTGCAAGTGCGGGATCAAAGCGCGACGCTCGCGGGCTACGATGCGCGCTATTCGATCCCATCGCGGATCAACGCCTGCCTCGAACGCTCGTTCGGCTCCTTTGACGAGATGCGCAACGCGCTGCTCGGCGATCCGCTCGTTTCCTTGGTGACGATGGAGGACTACGACCATGTCACGGCCGATCGAGATTTGATCGCCGGCGTGCTCAAGGGTGCTGTCGATACCGGCGCGAGCGGCGTCAATATCCTGCTCTATGGCCCGCCCGGATCGGGCAAGACGGAGCTTGCGAAGGTCGCGGCGCTGGCGGCGGGTGCCGACCTGTTTGCGACCGGCGAGGCGGTCGGCGGCGACGGCGAATCCGATCGTTCCGAGCGGCTCGCCGACATCACGTTCTCGCAGCGCCTGCTCGGCAGCCAGAAACGGACGGCGATTCTGTTCGACGAGATGGAGGACGTCGCGGTTCATCTGATCAAGCGCGGCGGCTCGAAAGTCTATCTCAACCGCCTGCTCGAGACCAACCCGATCCCAATCATCTGGACCTCGAACGAGCTTCAGCATATCGACCCGGCGCTGCTGCGGCGTATGACGCTCGCCGTCGAACTGAAGCGTCCGCCTGCGATACAGCGCCAACGCATCCTCGAGCGCCTCGCGGCGCGTATGGAGTTCACGCTGTCCGCGACCGACGCCGAAGCGCTCGCCCGCCGTCTCGATGCAACGCCGGCGATTTACGAGAACGCCCTGAAGGCGGCGAAACTCTCAGGCGGCGGCGCCGAGGCGATCGAACGCGCCGCGCTCGGTATCGTGCGCGCGGTGTCGGGGACGGTCGCGCGGAAATCCGGCGTGATTCCAGATTTCGATCCGCTGCTCGTGTGCTCGGACCAGGACATCGCCGGCCTCGCCGATCGCCTTGTCGCGGCGCAGGCGCGCGCGTTTTCGGTGTGTCTCTCAGGGCCGCCGGGCACGGGCAAATCGGCGTTCGCGCGGCATCTGTCGCGCCGCCTTGGGCTCGAACTCATCCAGAAACGCGCGTCTGACATTCTTGGCCCCTATCTCGGCGAGACCGAGCGCCAGATCGCCGGCGCCTTCGAGGAATCGCGCGAGGCGAACGCGATGCTGGTGTTCGATGAAGCCGACAGCCTGCTTCTCGATCGCCGCGATGCCACGCGCTCCTGGGAGATCACGCAGGTCAACGAGATGCTGACGTGGATGGAAGACCATCCGCTGCCCGTGTGCTTCACCACCAATTACATGGAGCGCGTCGATAGCGCGTCGTTG
>LNFM01002039.1_pt1 | contig 58836 bp, 61 predicted proteins | sample 596031 | NCBI WGS metagenome assembly LNFM01 (sample SAMN04254537, study PRJNA301005) | activated carbon metagenome | isolation source: dual media filters at the Ann Arbor, Michigan drinking water treatment plant | place: USA: Ann Arbor | reverse complement strand
CGCTGCGCTCAGGACGACAGAAAAGTTCGCGGCAGCGACCTCATCAATCGCCCAAAAGCGACTATCGAAAAAGTCACAGGCTCTCAGGATGAGGTCGCCCTTGGTTGAGACAGGCTGGCGAATGTCGGTCATCGCTGCTGTCGCTGTCGGCCTGGCGCGACGAGGCCGCAGTGGCGGCGTGGCGCAACCCGGAGCACCATCGCGCGGCGCAGAGGGCGTGTTCCGCGACCATCAGCTGCGCGTCGCCCAAGCCCTGCGTGACGAAGACATGACGGAACGGGCGGAAGCGCCGGCCGATTCGCGGCAGAGCGACCGCCAGGGACCCGTTGCCAAAGCGCCGGGGCAGCCCTACGTCATCTCGATGAGAGAGCAGCTGAGCGAATCCCGTCTCGCCGACATCATCGACCAGGCGCGCGTCGGCATCCTCGACCTGACCTCGGGCGAGATCGCGACCGGCGACATCGCCATCGCCGGCGATCGCATCGTCGGCACCCGGGAGAGCTATGCGGGCGCGAGCGAGATCGACGGGCGCGGGCTGGTGGCGGTACCGGGCTTCATCGACAGCCACGTCCATTGCGAATCCACGCTCGTGCCGCCGCTCGAGTTCGACCGCTGCGTGGTGCCGCGCGGCACGACGACGGCGATCTGCGACCCGCACGAGATCTGCAACGTGCTGGGCGTCACCGGCCTGAAGTATTTTCTCGAATGTGCCGCCGTGACGGTGATGGACCTGCGCGTGCAGTTGTCCTCGTGCGTGCCGGCGACCCATCTCGAGACCTCGGGCGCCCGGCTCGAGGCCGAGGATCTGCTGCCGTTCAAGCACCATCCCAAGGTGCTGGGACTGGCCGAGTTCATGAACGTGCCGGGCGTGCTCGCCAAGGATCCGGCGGTGCTGCGCAAGCTCGCGGCGTTCTCGGACGTGCAGATCGACGGCCATTCGCCGCTGCTGTCGTCCTACGACCTCAACGCCTACATCGCCGCCGGGGTACGCAACTGCCACGAGACGACGTCCGCCGCCGAGGCGCGCGAGAAGCTCGCCAAGGGCATGCAGATCCTGGTGCGCGAGGGCACCGTCTCCAAGGACCTGGCGGCGCTGGCCGAGCTGATCACCCCTGACCGCACGCCGTTCCTGTCATTCTGCACCGATGACCGCAACCCGCTCGACATCGCCGAGGAGGGCCATCTCGATCACCTGATCCGCAGCGCCATCGCCCGCGGCGTGCGCCCGCTCGACGCCTATCGTGCCGCGACTTGGTCGGCAGCCCGCCATTTCGGCCTGGTCGACCGCGGCCTGGTCGCGCCGGGCCAGCGCGCCGACCTCGTGCTGCTCGAGGACCTCGCGACCTGCCGGATCCACTCCGTGATCTGCCGCGGCGCGCCGGTGACGCCGGATCGCTTCAAAGCGCGGCCGATGGTGCCGGCGGTCGGACGCGATTCAGTGAAGCTCCGGCCTGTCACGGCGGACAAGTTCCGCATGCCCGTCGGCGCCGGCGGCCCGCCGCCGGTGATCGGCATCCGGCCCGGCCAGATCCTGACCGACCGGCTCGCGCTCGAGGTGACGGTGCGCGACGGCGAGCTGGTGTCCGACGTGGCGCGCGACATCCTCAAGGTCGCGGTGCTGGGACGGCACGACGATCGCGGCGCGGTCGGGCACGGCCTGGTCAAGGGCTTCGGCATCGTGCGCGGCGCCATCGCCTCGTCGATTGGCCATGACAGCCACAATGTCTGCGTCATCGGCTGCACAGACGAGGACATGGCGGTGGCGGTGAACCGGCTGATCGAGCTGCGCGGCGGCTTCGCCGCGGCGGTCGACGGCGTGGTGGTGGGCGAGCTCGCGCTACCGATCGCCGGCCTGATGAGCGATCAGCCGTTCGAGACGGTGGAGCAGGGCCTGCGCGCCCTGCGCGCGGCGGTGCGTGGCCTCGGCACGCACTTGCACGAGCCGTTCCTGCAGATGGCCTTCCTCGCCCTGCCTGTGATCCCGCACCTGCGCATCACCGACAAGGGCCTGGTCGACGTGGACCGGTTCGAGCTGGTGGTCTGAGGCTTCTGCCGCCCGGAGCGCGCCACTCACAGGCACCAACGTTGACGATCATGCGCCGGGAGCGCGCCACTCCAGTGGCGCTCATCCTGTGGATTACATATCCCATGAGCGCCATCGGAGTGGCGCGCTCCCAGCAATGAGATGAGCGCCATCGGAGTGGCGCGCCTCGGCGCGTGAGCGCTCAGCGCCGCTCGAAGTCGATGCGCTCGTCGACCGGCAGGCCGAGCAGGTGGCGGCGCAGGCAGTCGAGGCCGAGCTCGACGGCGCCGGCGCGTACCCACTCGCGGCCGCCGATCAGGCGGGCCTGGCGCGACACCACGGTGTCGGCGTCGGCGATGCCGATCGCGATGGTGCCGCCGAAATCCGGCCGGTCGGCGCCCTGGTCGAGGTCGATCAGGAGCGCCAGCGCGTGGCTGCTGCGGCTCTTCTCGCGCAGGTCGCGGCCGACCGCCTCGGCCGCGTCGGTCGAGACCTCGGCGATGCCGAGCTCGCCCGGCTCGCGCACCACGACGCCGCGGCGGAAGGCGTGCTCGGCGCCGGCCAGCGGCGCCAGCCGCGCGGCGAGATGGCCGCCGGTGAACATCTCGGCGGTCGACAAGGTCAGGCCGCGCTCGAGCAGGGTGGCGAGGATCACGCCCTCCAGGCTCTGGTCGTCCTCGGCGATGATGAAGTTGCCGAGACGCTTGCGCACCTCGGCCTCGACCGGCGCCAGCAGGCTGGCGAGCTCGGCCTCGTTGGCGCCGCGCGCGGCGAGCTTGGTCTCGAGCTGCGGGTAATGGGCCTGGAAGCCGAGCTTGATGCCGCCCTCGGTCTTGAAGGCGTCCATGTCGGCCAGCATGTTGTCGGCACGCGATTCTCCGATGCCGAAAGTGTGGAAGCGCTTCAGCCGGGTCACGCCGGTGATGCCGCCGATCTGCAGGAGGCGCGGGATCACCTGCTCGTCGAGCATGCGCCGCATCTCGCGCGGCACGCCCGGCGTGAAGAAGAAGCGCGCCTTGCCGATGGTGACGGCGAAGCCGCAGGCCGTGCCGATCGGGTTGTCGATGAACTCGGCGTCGGCCGGCAGCATCGCCTGCTTGCGGTTGTTGGGCGGCATCACCCGGCCGCGCCGCGCGTAGGATTGCTCCATGCGCGTCATCCAGTAGTCGGAGAGCACGAGCTCGACGCCGCAGGCCTCGGCCGCGACCTCCTGCGAGAGGTCGTCGACGGTCGGCCCGAGGCCGCCATTGACGATCACCGCGTCGGCGCGCTCGCCGGCCTGGTGGAACGCCCGCAGCAGGCTCGCCCGGTCGTCGCCGACGGTGGTGCCCCAGTGCACGGTGAGCCCGACATCGCCGAGCCGCCGCGCCATGTGGCTGTAATTGGTGTTGATGGTCTTGCCGGTGAGGATTTCATCGCCGGTGCAAAGGATTTCTACGCGCATGTCGGGCCGATTATCGGCTAACGTCGCGGCGAAAGCGAGGGAGAGACGCACATGACAGCCCTATCGTCCGATCTGCGCGAGGCGCTGGCCAAGGTCGGCACATCGACCCTGACCGGGGTGCTCAATCGCCGCGGCCTGCGCAGCATGACCCTGTACGACGTGTGGCCGCTCCGCGTCGAGCAGCCGCGCCTGGTCGGCATCGCCTTCACCATGCGCTTCATCCCTTCGCGCGAGGACAAGGACGGCCCGACCTCCAAGAACCGCAGCTCGGTCCAGCCGCAGGCCATGGAGGAGTGCCCGCCCGGCCACGTGCTGATGATCGATTCGCGCGGCGATTCGCGCGCCGCCTCGGCGGGCGACCTCTATGTCGGCCGCCTCAAGGCGCGCGGCGCCGCCGGCATCGTCACCGACGGCGGCTTCCGCGACACCGACGGCGTGGCCAAGACCGGCCTGCCGGCCTACCACCGCCGGCCGGCCTCGCCGCCCAGCCCGATCGTCCACCGGCCGATGGATCTCAACCTGCCGATCGCCTGCGGCGGCGTCGCGGTCTATCCCGGCGACATCGTGGTCGGCGACCGCGACGCCATCCTGGTGATCCCGCCCGACATCGTCGAGGCGGTCGCCCAGGAGGCGCTCGACACCTACCACTACGAGGAATTCGCCGAGGCCGAGGTGGCCCGCGGCCGCTCGCTCAAGGGCCTGTTCCCGGTCGCCGGCGAGGAAGCCAAGCGCGATTACGAGGAGTGGAAGAAGAAGCGCGGCGGCTGATCGTCTTGCCGGGAGCGCGCCACTCCGTGGCGCTCTTATCTCATCCCCTCCCCAGCTTCGCTGGGGAGGTGTCGCGCCATACGCGACGGAGGGGTCATGAGTCATTGGAAAGGATTGAGCCTGGGGCTCATGACCCCTCCGTCGCCGAAAACGACGACACCTCCCCAACGAAGTTGGGGAGGAGAGTAAGAGCGGCACGGAGTGCCGCGCTCCCAGCAATGAGTCGTCAACCGAGCCGAGTGCGGATTTCGAGGCCGCCTTTCAAGGTCAACGTGACGGGCGTGCGTTCGGCGATGTCGGCCATGCGCTTCTTCTGCTCGTCGTCGACCGGGCCCTCGATGGTGAGCACGCGGTCGATGTGCTGTTTGTCGCCCTCGCGCACGAAGTGGATGTCGGCATGCACCGCCGTCACCGGCCACTGCTTGCGCTCGGCATACATGCGCAGCGTGATCGCCGTGCACGCGGCCAGCGCCGAGGTCAGCAGGTCATAGGGCGCCGGCCCGGCATCCTTGCCGCCGAGCCCCGGCCCTTCGTCGGCGGTGAGGGTGTGATGACCGGTGACGATGGCGGTCTTGTAGTTCGTCGTGCCGATGCTTGCCCGCGCGTGCGCCATGGGGGTCTCCGTTTGCGATTCATGTTCCTCTCCTCCGCCTGTAGGCAGAGCATTCGCTTGTGGAGAAGACGCCGTCATCCCGACCGGAGCCGAGCGAAGCGCCTGCCCTGAGCGCAGCCGAAGGGAGGCGTAGTGGAGGGACCTTTCTCATTTGTGGCACCAGCAGGAAAGGTCCCTCGACTGCGCCGCCTTTGGGCGGCTCCGCTCGGGATGACGGAATAATGGCGAGATGCAAATGCCTCTCCCGAGCGGCGAGAGGAACTCGAGAGATTGCATCCTAGGACCCGTGCAGCTCAATGAACGTATCGGCGATGCCGCGCGCGCGCGCCTCGCCGATCACGACGGCGTCGGCGATGTCGGCCACCCGGTCGGCCGGCACTGAAGCGAGCAGGCCGCCGGCGGTCTGGGGGTCGAACAGCAGCGGCAGGTTGGGATGCGAGGCCGCCTTGTCCATGCCGTCGATCAGGTGACGGGCGCGCAAATTCTCCGGCTGCAGCGAGCTCGCGTAGCCCTGGGCGAACAGCTCGGTCGCGCCGTCGAGCGAGGGCAGGGCGTCGAGGTCGAGGTCGACCGTGACCTCGCCGCTCGCCCGGATCATCTCGGCGAGATGGCCGGCGAGGCCAAAGCCCGTGACGTCGGTGCAGGCATGCGCGCCGGCGGCGATCAGCGCCTGCGAGTTCTCGCCGGATGGCCGGCGCATCGAGGCGAGCGCGCCGTCGATCCAGGCGCCGCGCGCGGCGCCGCGCATCGCCGCGGCGAAGATCACGCCGGTGCCGAGCTTCTTGGTGAGCACGAGCTTGTCGCCGACCTGCAGGCCACCCTTGCGCAGCGCCCGCGCCGGATCGACCAGGCCGTTCACCGAGAAGCCCAGCGCCGCTTCCGGGCCTTCGCCCGAATGGCCGCCGATCAGCGCGCAGCCCGCCTTGTCGAGCACGCGGCGCGCGCCGGCCAGCAGCTGGAACAGGTCCTCCTCCATCAGCCGCTCGGCGGCCGCCGGCACGACGGCGAGCGCCAGCGCGCTGTGCGGCCGGGCGCCCATCGCCCACACGTCGCCCAGCGCGTGCACCGCCGCCACCTCGCCGAAGATCAGCGGATCGTCGAGGAAGGTGCGGAAGAAATCGACCGACTGCACCAGCGCCATACCGGCCGGCACCTCGATCATCGCCGCATCGTCGGGCGCGTCGAGGCCGATGGTCACGTTGGCGCCGGGCGAGGGCCCGAGCCGTGCCAGCACGCGCGTCAGCACGCCCGCACCCACCTTGGCGCCGCAGCCGCCGCAGCGCATGCCGATGTCGGCCAGCAGGCGCCTGGCCTCGGCGTCGGCCAGCGCCGGATCGGGCGGAGCAGCCGCGTTCGTCGCCATCGGCCGGGCCGGCGGCTCGCGGTACATGCGCATCCACTTGCGGTCGATGTGGTCCTTCCAGCGCCACACCCACTTGCCCTCGACGGCCCACGGCCCGCGCGTCGCCACGGCGTTGCCGTCGCCGGTGCCGAGGATCGAGAGATAGCGGCGCTGCGGCACGAACGGCCGGGGCGGCTGGCCGACCAGCGCGCGCCGCAGATTGTCGGCGAGCGGCGGGCCCTGGCGCACCGCGAACACGCCGGCCTTGGGCCGGCGGTGAGGCAGCACCGTCGCGCAGTCGCCGACCGCGAAGATCGAGGGATCCCCGGTCGAGCGCAGTGTGTCGTCGACGGCGAGGAAGCCGCGCTCGTCGAGCGGCAGGCCGGTCGTCGCGAACCATCTGGCCGCGCTCGCCTCGGTGACGACGAACACGGCATCGGCCTCGAGCCGGGCGCCGTCGTCGAGCCCGACCGAGCCGCGTTCGATGCGACGGATCGCACGGTTCTCGACCAAGCGCACACCGCGCCGCTGGAACACGGCGCGCATCCGCTGACGCGCCGCTATGGCCTGCGAGGCTAGGATCTCGCCTTTGGTCGCCACCGTCACCTGCAGCCTGGCAGCCTTCGCCACCTCGCGCAGGCGATGGTCGATGGCGAGCGCCAGCTCGACGCCGCCGGCGCCGCCGCCGATCACCACGACCCTGAGCGGCCCCTGCCAGCTCTTCATGCGCTCGAGGAAGTCGAGCCAGCGCCGCCCGAGCTCGGCGATCGGCTTGACCGGCGTCGCCCAGTGCGCGGCGCCCGGGATGGTGTCGAGGTTGGGCGCCGAGCCGACGTCGATCGACAGGAGATCGTAGGAGATCGGCGGACGCCCCTCGAGCAGCACCCGCCGGTTGTCGCGATCGAGCCCGGTCGCCTCGGCGTGGATCAGGCGGGCGCCGGTCCAGGCGGCAAGCCGCGCCAGGTCGATGTGGCATTCATCGAACGAATAGTGGCCGGCGACGAAGCCCGGGATCATGCCGGAGTAGGGCGTCTCGATGTCGCGCCCGATCAGGGTGAGCCGCACGCCGGGCATCGGCTTCATGGCGAAGCTTTTCAGCACATGGACATGGCTGTGCCCGCCGCCCAGCAGCACGACGTCCTTGAGCAGCGGGCCGGCCGGCATTGCCACGATCGATCAGGCCTTGAGCAGGATCCACGTGCAGGTGCCGATGGCGCACAGCCTGCCGCTCTCGGTGTAGAGCGCCGTGCCGGAATAGAGCTTGCGGCCTTCGCCGCCCAGGCTCCAGCCGATGACCGCGCAGCGCTCGCCGACGCGCGGCGGCTCGATCACCTTTGCCGTCATGCGCCCGGTCAGGGCGACGCGAAAATCGTCCGGGTCCTGCACCGCGAAGGCGCCGGGGCAATCGAGCGCGCCCCACACGAACTCCGGCCTGATGCGGCCGCTCGCGTCGGCATGGTTGGCGTGCGGCACGTAGCAGGACAGCGACCGGCCCTTGTGCGGCCCGGCCGAGCCCAGCACGCGCAGGCCGTCGCCGACGGCGCGGCCGCGGCCGCAGACCACGCACCAATGGAAGTCCGTGTCCTCGGGGCTGCCGCCCTGCTCGCCGCGCCGCATGACCTCGTTCCAGTCGTCGGGCGGCGGCGGCGCTACGAGGTGATCGACGCTGCCGGCGCGCGCCTCGCACACCAGCGTTTCGTCGTCCCTGAGCAGCAGCCCGTCGCCCTCGCGCACGACCTGCATTGCCCTGTCGAGCGGCACCGGCGCGCGCAGGGTGATCTCGACGGCGTCGTCCCGGCCGAACTGCCGGTTGAACGCACCGGCCAGGACTCCGGCGACATAGCCGCCGTTGCCCGACAGGCGCGGGCCGTTGAATTCCGGTGCAATGATGATGGTTTCGGTCACGCTACTCCTCCGCGACGCGGAACCTGACGCGTGCCTGCAGTCGACGCAAGCCTCGCCCGCGCGAAAGCGCTTGCCGCTGCCGCAGCCTGCGGCCAAGGGTGACGGCGATGAGCCGATTCGTGCCCTGGGCGTTGGTGGCGTTGTGCTTCGTGCTCGGCGTGGCGAGCCGCTCGATCAGCGACACCTTCACCGTGTTCGTGCCGGCGTTGCAGGGCGACTTCGCGGCGAGCCGCAGTGCGATCACCCTGGTCTACAGCTTCGCGCTGCTGGTCGGCGGCACCGGCGCGCCGATCGCCGGCTGGATCGTCGACCGCTTCGGCCTGCGCGCGCTCACCGTCGTCGGCATCGTGGCGGCGACCCTCGCCTCGGTCGGCGCCTCGCAGGCGACGGCGGTGTGGCATCTCTATCTCTGCCTCGGCATCGTCATGGGCTTCGGCGGCGCCTCGCTGTCGGGCGTGCTGAGCTCGACCCTGCTCGGACGCTGGTTCCCGGCCAACCGGCTGGGCGTGGCGCTGGCGGTCGCCTGGTCGGCCTCGGGCGTCGGCGCCATCGTCATGTTCCCGCTCGCCGAGCACCTGATCGTGACGCAGGGCTGGCGCCACGCCTACGTCGTGTTCGCCTGCGCGAGCGCCGCGCTTCTTCCGGTGCTGATTGTGCTGCCGTGGCGGCGCATCGAGCGCGGCGCCCTCGGCCTGGTGATGGCGCGCGCCTCCGACCGCCCCGGCCCGACGGCCGGCGAGGCGGTGCGCGAGTGGCCGTTCTGGGCGCTCACCTTCTCGTTCGCGCTGACCTCGGTCGGCATCTTCGCCCTGGTGCCGCAGACCATGGTCTACCTGCTCGAGCGCGGCCTCGACGGCGGCTATGCGGCGCGCGCGCTGGCGGTCGCGGGCTTCCTGACGCCGCTCGGCATGATCGGCTTCAGCTGGCTGGCCGACCGTGGCGGCCGCAAGATCGCAGCCATCCTGGCCTATGCCTGCTCGATCGCCGGCGTCGGCGCGCTCGCCCTGGTGCGCGGCCCCGGCGACGATCTCTGGCTGTGGCTCTACGTGCTGCTGTTCGGCGGCAGCATGGGCAGCCGCGGGCCGATGATCTCGACCTTGGCGACCCTGCGCTATCGCGGCGCGCATTTCGGCCGCATCTATGGCCTGATCAGCGTCGGCATGGGGTTGGGCGGCTTCCTCGGCGCGTGGCTCGGCGGGCTGCTGCACGACTGGACCGACGGCTACGCCGCGGTGATGGTGCTCTCGGTCTGCGCCCTCGTGCTCGCCGCCGCGTCGCTCGGCTCGGAAGCCGGCGCGCGGGAGCGGTTGAGCCGCTGACCGATTCATTTTCCTCCCCAAGCTTCGCTTGGGGAGGTGTCGGCGCCTTGCGCCGACGGAGGGGTCATGAGCGACAAGCTGTGAGCTGATCATGCGTCATGATGATCAGAAGAGCATGGTCGGGCGCTTCGACTGAGGCTCATGACCCCTCCGCCCCGTATGACGCGGCACCTCCCCAACTTCGTTGGGGAGGAAGTTCTGAAGTTGGGGAGGAGGAGTCAGACGATCGCCGTGTGGATCAGGTTGGCGATCTGGTCGAGGCGCTTGGTGTGCCACGGGTCGGGGATGCGGTTGTTGGTGATGTAGGCGAACGACACGCCCGAGTCCGGGTCGCCCCAGCAGTACGACGTGCCGACGCCGCCGTGGCCGAAGGCGCGCGGGCTGGCGAACGCGCCGAGGCCGCGGATGTTCTCGGTCGTGCCGCGCAGGTGCGGCCCCAGGCCGCGATGCATCGGCATGCCCATGAACTCGTCGACGCGATCGCCGGTGTGGTTGCGGATGGCGTACTGCAGCAGGCGCGGCGAGACGATCCGCGTGCCGGCGAGCTCGCCGCCCTGCAGCATCATCTGGTAGAGCGCCGCCATGGCGCGCGCCGTGCCGTAGCCGGCGGCGCCCGGCGAGCCGCTCCTGCGCCACTCGGCGGAATTGTTCTCGGCAAGCGGGCGCATGCCCTTGCCGCCAGCCATCGGCCAGTCCGGCAGCGGCTCATGCATGTCGGCGGCGCGCCCGAGCTCGCTCTCCGGCAGGCCGACATAGAGCTCGCGCGAAAGTCCCAGCGGCTCGGTCACCGTCTCGCGGATGACGTCGCGGAAGTCGCGGCCGGTCAGCGCCTCGATCAGCACGCCCAGGGTCCAGTGCGCGGTCTGCCCGTGATAGTGCACCCGCGAGCCCGGCGACCATTCGAGCGGGAAGTCACACACCACCTCGCTGAGGCGCTTGTGGTCGGCCCACGCGTCCTTGCCGACCACCGGGCTCGGGAAGCCCGCCTGGTGGGTGATGACCTGCAGCACCGTGATGTTGCCTTTGGCGTTCTTCGCGAAGGCCGGCACGTGGTCGGCGATGCGGTCGGCCCAGGAGAACAGCCCGCGCTCGGCCAGCACCCACAACGCAACCGCGGTCACCACCTTGGTGTTGGAGTAGAGCAGCCACAGCGTGTCGTCGCCGGCCGACCGCGGCGCCGGCCCGGTCGCCGCCTGGCCGAAGCTCTTGAACAGGGCGAGCTTGCCGTGGCGGGCCAGCGCGATCTGGCAGCCCGGGTAGCGGCCCTCGGCGATGTGGCGGGCGATCAGCGCCTCCAGCCGCTCGATCTGCTGGCGCCGGAAACCCAGCGACTCGAGGTCGCCGGCGGCGAGGGGAAAGTCCGAGCCGGTGCGGGAAGAGAGTGCAGTGTCCATGACGGTTCCTCCTGTGGCGATCCTGTTATCGTCGGATGATGTGTCGATGACGTACCGGTCGACATGTTGTGTTTTCCGAAATCCTTGCCACAATGCGCGGCATGTCGGACCGTATCGACTTTCCGAGTAGTCCCATGCAGAGGGCGCGGGGGTAGCCGTGGCGCCGGGCCTCGAGTCCTGCCACGCGCTGGTCCTCAACGCCGACTTTCGGCCGCTGTCCTATTTCCCGCTGTCGATCTGGTCGTGGCAGGACGCCGTCAAGGCCGTCTTCCTCGAGCGCGTCAGCGTGATCTCCGAGTACGAGCGCACGATCCATAGCCCGTCCTTCGAGATGCGGCTGCCCAGCGTCATCGCGCTCAAGGAGTACATCCCGGCGGCGCGGCGGCCGGCCTTCACCCGGTTCAACGTCTTCCTGCGCGACCGTTTCCATTGCCAGTATTGCGGCGGCGACTTCGCCACCAACGAGCTCACCTTCGACCACGTCGTGCCGAAGTCGCGCGGCGGGCGGACCGCCTGGGGTAACGTCGTCACCGCCTGCAGCCCGTGCAACCTCCTGAAGGGCAACCGGCTGCTGCGCGAGATCGGCATGCACCTGCAGCGCGCCCCGCTCGAGCCCACCACCCAGGAGCTGCAGGAGAATGGCCGGTCGTTCCCGCCCGGCTACCTGCACGAGAGCTGGCGCGACTTCCTGTACTGGGACAGCGAGCTCGACCAGACCTGACGTGTTTTCCACGGCCGGCATTCGTGTTTGGGGCGGGCGCCTTTCAATCTCCTCCCCGGTGAAGCTGCTACGGAGTGGACACATCTAAGGTGACATTCCTGTTTGCAGATCGGGATGGACGTCGCTCATTGGGTCCTCTCCGCCCGCGTAAGCGTCGCGTAAGCGGGGGGAGAGGAAGGGGCCTCGCGCATAGCGCGGGGGAGGAGAGGTGGGTGGATGCCCCAGCACCGATTGCTGCGATCTACGTGCTCGAAGACCGCGAAGCCATGTGGACCGAGATAGATCAGCTCCTGGGCGGCGCCCCATGACCCACCTCTCCTAGCCTCTCCCCCCGCTACGCGGGCGGAGAGGAACATGAGGCTTTGCATCGTCTCCGCCCGCGTCAGCGGGAGAAACATGAATTGTGTCCACTCCGTAGCAGCTTCGCTGGGGAGGAGAATGAAGGGCGCGTCGGCAGCGCTCACCTCACACCCGCGTCGACAGCCAGATGGCCAGCCGCGAGCCCGCCTTGATGGCGGCGCTCAGCGCCTCGTAGGCCGGCGCCTGCTCGGCGCCGGCGGCGAGCGCCGTCTCCTTGTGCTCGATCTCCTCGGCGCGGAACTTCTCGATGGTGCCGCGCAGCTCGGCCTCGTCGTCGCCCAGCGCCGCGGCCTGCTCGGCGTAGTGGCCGTCGATCGTCTCCTCGACGGCGACGGTGCAGGCCATCGCCGCCTTGTCGCCCATCAGCGCCGTCGCCGCGCCGAGCGCGAAGCCCGCGACGTGCCACAGCGGCGACAGCACGGTCGGGCGCACGCGGCGCTCGACCATCAGCCGGTCGAACACCTTGTTGTGCTCGCGCTCGGCGCGCGCCATCGCCGCGATCTTGCGGCCGGCCTCGCTGTTGGCGCGGCCGGTCCAGCGCAGCGCCGCGAGCTGGCCCTCGTAGATGCGCACGGCGCCGAGCTCGCCCGCCTGGTCGACGCGGATCGTGCGCTCGACGAGCTCGCGCGGGCCGGGGTCGCCGGGGTTCCTGGTCTCGGCCGTCGTCTTCATGCCGTCATCCTCGGGCTTTCACCCAGCGTGCCGCGCCCGACGCCAGCCCGATCGCCAGCAGGGCAGACAGGATCGCGTTCCAGCCCGCCATCGAGATGCCGAGCAGCGACCACGCGACCTGGTCGCACCGTACCATCCTGGCGGAGAACAGGTGCTTGCGCAGCTCCTCCGGCGACAGGCCTGAGGGGATGGTGCCCGAGCAGGCCTGCGGGCCCTGCCACCAGCGCAGCTCGACGCCGGCATGGAACAGGCCGAGCGCCGACGTCGTCACCAGCCCGGCGATCGCCACCAGCAGCAGCATCGCGGCGAGCCGAGGCGTCCTGTAGCAGGCGAGTGCCACCAGCCCCGCGGCGATCGCCACCATGTGCGGCCAGCGCTGCCACAGGCACATCTCGCACGGCGCCAGGCCGATCACGTACTGGAAGAAGTAGGCGCTGCCCAGCAGCACGCCGCTGCCGATGGCCGCGACCAGGCCGAGCTGGCTCGGCAGCGGAAACTGGGCGAGCAGACCTGCCTGCGAGGAAGAAGTCCGGTCGAGCGCGGCCATGCGATGCCTCAGAACAGGTAGCGGAAGGCGACGAAGCCGCCCACCAGCGCGATCAGGAACAGCCAGGTCAGCAGCGTCAGGCGCTTCTCGATGAAGCTGCGGATCGGCTCGCCGAATTTCCACAGCAAGGCTGCCACGAGGAAGAAGCGCAGGCCACGCGTCAGGATCGACGCCCACACGAACGTGAACAGGTCGAAATGAGCGGCGCCCGAGGCGATGGTCACCAGCTTGTAGGGAATCGGCGTCAGGCCTTTGATCAGGATGATCCATGTCCCGTACTCGTCGAAGCCGGCGCGGAACGCCGCCAGCCCGGCCTGCATCCCGTAGGTCCTGACCACCCATTCGCCCAGCGTCTCGAAGAGGTAGTAGCCGATGGCGTAGCCCAGCAGGCCGCCCAGCACCGAGGCGATGGTGCATACCAGCGCAATCCGGAACGCCCGGGTGCGGTCGGCCAGCACCATGGGGATCAGCATCACGTCGGGCGGGATCGGAAACACCGAGCTCTCGAGGAACGAGATCACGGCCAGCGCCGGCAGCGCGCGCTCGTGCGCCGCCAGCCGCATCACCCAGTCGTACAGTCCACGCAGCATGCCGCCTGTTCCCTAGCAGGCTACCGGGCGGGCTGGCAAAGAGATCGACGGCGCCGCCGCAGCCGGGCTGATCCGGCCGGCGCGATTCGCGCCCCGACGATGCGATGGCTACGGCATGTCCTGCTTGCCATGGACCAGACGGACCTGTGCGTCTTGCGGGATCGGCGGCATGGCCGCATCCCAGTGCTGCCATGCCGTCCGCATCTCGGCCAGCCGCTCGGGGTGACGTCTCGCCAGATTGGCGCGCTCGCGCTGGTCGGTGACGACGTCGAACAGGTACTCGTGCTGGCCGACCGCCAGGTACTTCCAGCGTCCCGTGCGCATCGCCCGCTGCTCGTTGTGCTTCATGCGCCAGAACAGCGCCCGATCGACAATCGTCGCGGGCTCTGCAAGGACCGACAGCAGCGAGGCGCCATCGGACGGGTAGTCGGGGTGGGCGCTCGTGCCCGCCGCCTCGAAGAATGTCGGCACCCAGTCCATGGTGATCGCGAGCTGGTCGGTCGCCGTGCCGGCTCGTGTCCGAGCCGGCCAGCGCACCACGTACGGCACGCGGATGCCGCCTTCCATCAGGTCCATCTTGCCGCCGACCAGGGGCCAATTGTCGGAGAAGCGCTCGCCGCCATTGTCGCTGGTGAACACGACGATGGTGTCGTCGGCGATCGCCGTGTCGTCGAGCGCTGCCAGGACGCGGCCGATGCCCTCGTCCATGTGGTGGATCATGCGCCGGTAGACATCGATCGTGCCGCCATCGAGATGGACGATGGCCCGGTGCAGCGACCTCGCCAGAGCTTCGTCCTGCCGGGTCTCCCACGGCCAGTGCGGCGCGGTGTAGTGCAGGCTGAGCAGGAAAGGTTTGCGCGATTGGGCGCACCGAGTGACGAAATCGACGGCGCGGTCGGACAGCAGATCGGTCAGATAGCCATCCCGGCGAGCCTCGGCGCCGTTCTCGAACAAATCGTGGGTGCCCGTGCTGTCGCAATGGGTGAAATAATCGACGCCGCCCGCGACCGGTCCGAAATGCTCGTCGTAGCCGCTCAGCAGCGGACCGAAATGCGGCGGAAAGCCGAGATGCCACTTGCCGATCAGCGCCGTGCGATAGCCGACGTCGCGCAGGCGCGACGGCAGCGTCGGATGGTCAGGCGGCAGGCCGATCACCTTGTCGCCGCGCATCGTGCTGCCGATCGGCTCCTCGGCGGCACCCCGGAGGCGGTACTGGTAACGTCCGGTCGCGAGCGCGAAACGGGTCGGCGAGCAGACGGCGGAATTGGCGTAGCCGCGCGTGAAGCGCATGCCCTGGGCCGCCATCCGGTCGATGTTGGGGGACACCGCCGCCCGGCCGCCATAGCAACCGAGATCGGCGTAACCGAGATCGTCGGCGAGGATGAAGATGAAGTTCGTCGGCATGACTGACTCCCGGCAATTGGCGTTGCGGCGGCTCGCCGCCATCGTGCGACAGGCCTGTAGCCGGTCCTACTCTGCAGCCAGCTCGAGCCGGGTCGGCACCGGCTCGCCGGCGAGCAGGGCGCCGCGGGCGGCCTCGTACTCGGGGCGTCGAAGATCTGGCCGACGCCCTGGCCGGCGCCCCAGATGTCGCGCCACGCCTTGGCCTTGCTGTTGCCGCCCGAGCCGAAATTCATCTTGCTCTTGTCGGCGGTCGGCAGGTCGTCGGGATCGAGGCCGGCGGCGGCGATGCTGCGCTTCAGGTAGTTGCCGTGCACGCCCGTGAACAGGTTGGTGTAGACGATCTCCTCGCCCGACGAGTCGATGATGCACTGCTTGTTGCCGTCGCTCGCGTTGGCTTCCTTGCTCGCCGTGAAGCGCGTGCCGAGATAGGCGAGGTCGGCGCCGACCGCCTGCGCCGCCAACACCGAGGCGCCGTTGGCGATCGAGCCCGAGAGCAGCAGGCAGCCGTCGTAGAACTGGCGCACCTCGGGCACCAGCGCGAACGGCGACAGCCGCCCGGCATGGCCGCCGGCGCCGGCGCACACCAGGATCAGCCCGTCGACGCCGGCCTGCAGCGCGCGCCTGGCGTGCACCACGTTGGTCACGTCATGGAACACCAGGCCGCCATAGCGCTTGGCCGACTTCACCACGTCGTCGGGCGCGCGCAGCGAGGTGATCTGGATCGGCACCTTGTATTTCTCGCAGAGGTCGATGTCGTGCTGCAACCGGTCGTTCGAGCTGTGCACGATCTGGTTGACCGCGAACGGCGCGACCTTCGCGTGGGGATGCTTCGCCTTGTACTCGCTCAGCTCGGTGGTGATGCGCTGCAGCCAGGTCTCCAGCATCTCCTTGGGGCGCGCGTTGAGCGCCGGGAACGAGCCGACGATGCCGGCCTTGCACTGCTCGATCACGAGGTCGGGGTTCGAGACGATGAACAGCGGCGCGCCGACCACCGGGATCGAGAGGCTGTCGCGCAGCAGGGCAGGAAGGGCCATCGAGTTTCGCTCCTAGGAAGGGACGTTCGCAGACTTTCAGGTTCGCCTAGCACGCTCGGGGCGTGCCGCTCCAGCGGCGCATCCTCCGGCAGTCATGAGGGAATTTCATCGGCTGAGCACCGCGAGTGCTCGTCACTCCGCCTCGACAGCATCACCTCATCCTGAGGAGCCGCGCATAGCGCGGCGTCTCGAAGGATGGGAACCAGGCACGGTGCCAGTTGTCCATCCTTCGAGACGCACCCTTCGGGCGCTCCTCAGGATGAGGTCGTTGGGTTGCACGCTCCCCGCAGGTCATTTCAGCATCGTGTACGGGCCGCCCTTCTCCAGCGCGTGCTTGTAGGCGGGGCGGGACTGGAGGCGGGCGACGAAGTCCTTGAGGCGCGGCAGCTTGTCGCCGAGGGCGGCGCGCGCGGCGGCGGCCTCGATCGGGAAGCTCATCTGGATGTCGGCGGCGGTGAAATCGCTGCCGGCGAACCAGTCGCGGCCGGAGAGCTCGCTCTCGAGGAAGGCGAAGTGGTTGGAGATCTGCGGCGTGAGCAGGGTCTGGTCGGCGCCGGACGAGATCGCCCTGGCGACCGGCCGCATCGCCCACGGCACGCGTTCGGGCAGGCGGTTGAACACCAGCTTCATGAACAGGAGCGGCATCAGCGAGCCTTCGGCGTAGTGCAGGAAATAGCGGTAGCGCAGCCGCTCGGGCGTGCCCGGCGGCGGCACGAACCGGCCGTTGCCGTACCTCTCGACGAGGTACTCGAGGATGGCGCCCGACTCGGCCAGCGTGATCTCGCCGTCGCTGATCACCGGCGACTTGCCGAGCGGATGGACGGCGCGCAGCGACGCCGGCGCCTGCATCGTCGGCTCGCGCTTGTAGAGCCGGACCTCGTAGTCGAGGCCGAGCTCCTCGAGCATCCACAGGACGCGCTGCGAGCGCGAGTTCTCGAGATGGTGGACGGTGATCATGGCGGGGCTCGCGGGTTGGGATGGTGGGGGAGCGGCGCTCTTTTGCTCCTCCCCAGCTTTGCTGGGGAGGTGTCGGCGCCTTGCGCCGACGGAGGGGTCATGAGCCATGGGAGAGGATCGAGCCTGGGGCTCATGACCCCTCCGTCCGCGAAGACGCGGACACCTCCCCACGCAAGGCGTGGGGAGGCGAACGATTACTACAACGCCCCCGGCCGCCAGTTGCCGTGGAAGCCGGCGGGGACCCGGCTCGACAGGTGGGCGAGCGCGACGGGGCCGCGGGCGATGTCGGTCGCCTCGAACACCGCGAGGTCGCTGCGGCCTTCCTCGGCGCGGTAGATCACGCTCAGCACCCAGCCGTCGCCCTCGGCCGCATCGGCCTTGCGCGGCACGAACACCGGCTCGCCGAAGCGGTCGTTGGCGCCGGCATTCCAGGTCGCGTTGCGCCCCGATGCCAGGTCGTAGTGGGTGATGCCCTCGAGCCGGGGCGCCCCGGCCGCGGCGACATTGCCCGACACCGTCCAGCCGTGCCGGTAGTCGCGCATGCAGAAGCGCTCGTCGAAGCGCGGGAACTCGCCGGGCCGGTCGTCGAGCTGCTCCTCCCTGAAGGTGTTGGCCTTGCCGGAGAGATCGAAGGTCCAGCGGAACAATCGTGCCGCCGGCGTCTCCGCACTCGACGGCGAACCGTCGGGCAGCGGGAACAGCGGCGCGATGTCGTATTTCATTACGTCGATCACGATCCTGCCGTCGGCCGTCTCGAAATGGTTCATCGGATGGAACACGTAGCTCGCCGGCGCGCTCACCCACTTGGCGTCGGCCACCGTGCCGTCTCGCGGGATGAAGGCGATGTGCGTGCCCTTGTCGGGCTCCCAGGCGAACGGCGGCAGCCCGCCCATCGCGCGCGCCATCGAGCTGGTCAGCGGGAAGATCGGCAGGATGATCCAGTTCCGCGTCACCGCGAAGTCGTGGACCATGCTGGGGAAGGGGCCGTCGAGGATCTCGGCGCGGGTGATGCGGCCGTCCGCGCTCACCGTCTGCACGCTCACCTCCCTGGTGAAGCGGCCCTTGGCCGAGTAGCCGAAGAACACCATCTCGCCGGTCTCGGGATCGAGCTTGGGATGGGCGGTGAACGGCCCGCAGAGCTTGTTGCCCCAGGTCTCGTAGCCGCCGTCGGGCCCGCACGGCATCAGGCTCGCCGGATCGAGCATGAACGGCGCGTGCGCCTCCTCGAGCGCCAGGAGCTTGCCGCCGTGCCACACGATGTTGGTGTTGGCGATCGTCGAGTTGAGCGCGAACACGCGCGGATCGGTGTAGCGCGGGTTGCCGAACGTGCCCGACAGGCCCTCGCCCTCCTTGTTCTCGATCTCCCACTTGGGCGTGCGCACCCAGCGGTTCCTGTAGGCGACGTTGCCGTTCTCGACGTGGAAGGCGTGGATCATGCCGTCGCCGCCGAACCAGTGGTACGGCCCGCGCGGCGCGAACTGCGGGTTGGGCCCGTTGCGGTAGAGCGTGCCGTTGAGCTCGGCCGGCATCTCGCCCGTGATGTGCAGGTGGGCCGCATCGGCCTCGGTGTTCACCGGCGCGTAGTAGCCGCGCAGGAAGGGATTGTCGGTCGGGAAGGGCTTGGCCATGGCGCGCTCCTGGTAGATCGGCGGTTAAGGGAAACGCTGTGTATGGAACGGGACGCTATCAATACACAGCGTTTCCCGCAAGACAAAATCGCGGGAGCCATGGGGAGAACGCCGGAAAACGCAGAGAATGCAGGCCCTTGATTGCCTCGCGACACCTGACAATTCGCGCAGAACAGGGAATTGGATCAGGGAATTGCTTGCACCGGAACGGTATTAGGGCGCAAACGCCACAAGCAATCCGCCGGCCCCGGCCCTAGATTCCAGCCATGGGCGACACCTACACCATTGCCGGGCTTCGCGAGAAGCGAGCCCGGATCGCGGGCATTATAGCCGATCATGAGAAGAAGATGGCCGGCTGGCGCAATGCGCTGCGCCACCTGGACGCCACCATCCGGCTTTTCGATGCCGAGCTGGACCCGGACAGGATTCCGAGAATACGGCCCTACCGCCAAAGCGAGAACTTCTATGGCCCGCCGCTGGCCCGCTTCGTCCTAGACCAGTTGCGCCAAGCCTCGGGGCCGATCGCGGCCTTCGATATCTACCGGGCCGCCATCGACGCGCATGGCCTCGACAGCGACGCACAGACCAAGACCGCTACAGTCGAGCGCATCCTACGTTACCTCCGGCAGAAGGCGGCGGACGGACTGGTCCAGAAGCACGGAACCACGCATGATGTGCGGTGGTCGCTCACTGAAAACAGCGGTACAATGATACCGCCGAAGAGGTCATACCATCCACAGGGCGTCTAACCTCCCAAGGTAAGCTGCCGGGTGCGTCGTTTTGGTTGAAAAAATTAGAGTCCAAAGAAGTCGTTTAGAATCAGCAGGTTAGGGGTCTACTTCTGACTTGACTTTGACGGATTCAATTCCGTTTCCAATAACAAATCATGGAAATGCCAACAATTCATGGGCATATTTAGGGCCGGGAGAGATGTGAAGCGACTTCTATACTGGACGTTGGGTTGGGGAGCCCACCAGTGAACATGGCGTTGCCTCGCGTCTGCTTCCCGGCCGAGGGCACCCGTTCTCGACCGGAAACAACGAAAATCTAGGAAGTGAGGTCTACCATGTCTAGTCGCGGGAAAGGCCTCATGGACTGCCTCTCCAGGCAGGACATGAAGCTCCTGAACATCAAGTTCTTTCGTGGAAGCAATGAGCACATCACGGAAGAGCAACTCGAAAGCGAAATTTGTGCGGCGGCTGAGCGGCAGCGCCTCGGCGAGGTTGTGCCCGGCCGTTTGCCCAAGTGGCGTCACGAGAGGGTTGACGTGCGAGAGTATGTAGCAAAACTGTAGCGCCTTACTCGCGCTAGCAGAAAGCCCGGGAGCCAACCCGGGCTTTTTTGTAGGGGGAACGATGAGAATCTCGGCGTTTGTGGGAACATTTTCCCATTGGCCTAACGTACCTGTTGACTTGGAGGATGATGTTAAGCCAGCGCTTCTGGAGGTCACCAAGAAAGACGAGATTGAGATCTACTCAGATCCCAAACTCGACGCTGGTGTTGTTCGCGGTATGATCACACACTACGCGAAAACAGTGGACGGGGAGACCGTAAATTGCGCCAAGATCACGTTCGCTGAAAATCAGCCCCTTGAATGGCAGAGGCTCGTTGCCTGTAAGGAGCTTCTACACGTACTCGATCCCGTAGAGGTGCGAGTCGCGGAAGAGCATGAGATCCGACATCTGATTGAGAAAATAGTCCTACCGGCGGACATGCAGGATCCAGTGAATGATGGGCAGCACGCGCTGAGTGACAGGTTGGCCGCAACATTTGCTGCGGCCGTCCTTTTCCCTCTCGCCGCTCGAGACGGCTTGTTGCCAGCATTCCAGGCCGGTCGCCTCACTCACAATGACATTGTCGAGTTGATCGGAATACCCGAGCCCTACGTGCGCCTCATCATGAGCAGCGCATGGCACCAGATACATAAGATTCTTTTGTCATTACGTTAGGCGTTCTGAATGTGCCGCTGCCAGTAGCCGGTGAAGTCGACCGACTTGCCGCGCGCCAGCGCGTTCCCGGCGATGCGGCGCACTTGAAAGCCGTTGTCGACGCGCCTGTTGTCTTCGCGCCACGTCGCCTCTTGAGCGTAGCGCAGCAGGTAGTTGCCGGCGATGTGGTGATGGTGGCCGATCTCGGCGCGGCGCATGCGCGAGAAGAACTCCTCAGCCCTGTTCGTGCAGGCGCCATCGGCCGAATACGACTGAGCGTGGTTGATGCGCTTCATCTCAAAGCGCGAGTGCAGGTCGTTCCATGAGGAGGCTTCGTCGGCGTGCACCGTGCTGCCCTTGTGGACGCGGCGCGAGATAAAGCCGATCGCATCGGCCTCGCTCTTGAACACGGCTGGGACGCCGATGCCGTTGCGCTCGCGCACGATCACGACGACTTGGCGCTTGCCGTTCTGGTTCTTGGCGAGGCGGCGGTCCTTGCGGTCTTCCTTGTAATTGGCCGGCTTGATGTAGCCGCCGAAATAGGCGCCGTCGACTTCGACGTTCTTGCCCTCGCCGCCAACCGTCCGGCCCTTCAACTCCTCCGCCATCGCCTCGCGCAGCTTGTGGAGGAGAACGAACGCGCTCTTGTACGCGAGCCCCAGGTCACGGCTCATGGCGAGCGCCGACTTGCCCTTGACCTCGTTGGCGAAGATCGCGATGGCAGCCAGGTAGATCCGCAGCGGCAACTTGTGCGAGCCGAACAGCGTACCGCTCGTGATCGAGAAATCCTTCACACACGCCTTGCAGCGGAAGCGGAGTGAGCCGCTAGGCCGGCGAGCCTCGTAGGCGTCCAGACCGCCGCAATGCGGGCAGACCGGGGCGCCCGCGGTCTCGGGCCAGCGCAGCTTCCGAAACAGCACCTCAACCTCAGCGTCCGCCATGCCGAACACCTGAGCGATACTCAGGGTCTTGGCGGCGCGGGAGAGGAGGAAGTGTTGGGGCATGTGAGTTGTCGTGTTCGCTATATAGATAGCGTATATGACAACTAACTAGCGTTTGTCAATGGCTTAAATGTCGAATATGATATCTCATGGTCGTATTTGACAGGAAGGTCGCATGACGGAAGCCGAATGGTCCGACAAGGCGAGGAGGCTGCTCAAGGCCGAACTGGCGCGCGCCGAACTCTCCTACGAAGAGTTGGCGGCCAAGCTCAGTGAGGGCGGCTTCCCGGAAACGAAGGCGAGCATCGCGTCGAAGATCAGCAGGGGCACGTTCTCGGCGTCGTTCCTGCTGGCGGCGCTCAAGACGGCCGGGGCGCCGGTCATACGCCTTGAGGATGTCTAACTCTGTTGATACAGTGAAAAAAGAACCGGCCCCTCCCCCGAATGGAAGAAGAAGGGCCGGCGAGGTGTCCCCGCAAATGAGCGGGGCTGGTGTAGACGAAGAGAAGAGAGGACGGGATTCGAACCCGCGAGGGCCCGGTCGGACTGGAAACCTAGGGACCCCTCCGGTTTAGGAAACCGGCGCAATCAACCGCTCTGCCACCTCTCCGCAAGTTAGCCCGGCCGGTTCTCTGGCCGGGTTTCTTGTTTGAGGCCGCCCGCCTCGTCCACCTGGCGCAATCCCATGTCGATCAGCCGGCGAAGAGCCTCGCTCTCGCTGCCGATCCGCTGCCCAAACCGATAGTCATCGATCCGGCGCGCCTGTTCTGGACTGAGGGACACGAGTTTGCGCGGGTGAACTGCGGGCATGACCGCCTCCTATTGATTGAGACACAGGTACCACCCCTAAATCTTGTTGTCTACAAGGAAGTATCACCCGTGTTACAATGCCGAAATGGCACAGAGACTCAAAACCACCGGCCGCAAGCTTGTGACGCTCCCGCTCGATACGATCGAGAGAGCGGAACGCTACCGCCAGCGCTATGGCGCGCCATCGGAGAGCGACGCGTTCAGGGCGCTAATCGAGGCTGGCCTGAGCCGCTTCGACACCAGAACCGACCTTTTCCAGCGCTGCGAGACCGCTACTGCCGGTGGCGTATCCATCGGCGAGATCATCAACTCGATTTTGGCTGACCACCCTCTCGTCAAATCAACGAGCGTGGAAGGGCAATCCGTCTATGTGCACCTGAGGCCGCTCGATCCCGATGACATGGGAGAGCCGACGATGCGCTTTCGCTTCAGTCGATTGGGCCAAACATGGATGCGGGAAGTCCTGCAAGGGCAAGACGATTGGCATCGAGTCCGCGAACCGGCGGCCGAGCGGCCGCCAGCGCGTCCAGCCACCAAAGACCTCGATGACGACATTCCATTCTAGAGTTGGCCCGCGCGATTCCGGGCTTTGTGGCGTTTGCGCCCTAATACCGCACCGGAACAGGGAATTCGACTCATCGGATCAGGGAAATCGGTGACGAGGATCAGGGATCGAACGGGGAGGCCGGGCGGCGTCAGCCGCCCTTGCTGCCCGCCGGCGGATCGCCGTCGGATGCATCGTCATCGGACGGGTCGTCGTCGGCCCGTCCTTCCTCGGGCTTGGTGCGCCCAAGCGACTCCTCGGTCATGTCGCTCGTGATCGACTCGTAGGACATCCTGGCGCGTTCTTCATCGCTGAAGCGGTGGAAGGCCTCCCGTGGCGTCAGCTCCTTGCGCCCGTGCTTCAGCGCCTCGTGCAGGTCCGCGATCGTCTCGTCGGGCGGCACGAACCTGTGGGTGAGGTCGAGCGCGAGCCGGGCGGCACTGGTATTGCCGGCGCATGCGCTGGCGATCAGCGCATCGACCAACGCCTCGACTCGCAGCATCCTGCGCCGGCGACCGTCGACGGCAATGGTGACGTCGCTCATCAGCGGCTCGCGCATCGCGCCGCCCAGCGTCACCTTCCCGCGATGCGACTTGGGCCGCCCCAGCGGATTGCCCGACCTGCCCCGCACGAAGCGTGTGGCAACCGGCGGCTTGCCGTAGCCGACCTTGAAGCTTGCCGGCTTGCTGTCGCCGGTCGGGTTCTCTGCGGTGCTGTCACTGCCCTTCATTGCCATGGCTGCCAACCCTCCGATCGATTGCGTCCATGGTCGGGAATTGTCTGCGGATTGCTTGTCGGGGGAAGGAGGATCAGCTGGCGTGGCTGTGTTTGTGAGCCAAGGTGCCGGCAATCGATTGCACGCGGCATAGATCGAGTGGCCCATGCCAGGAAGCGCCGCCGTCGCCGGGGTTCCATGACGGCATTGTGCGGGAAGCGCCAATGCGGTTGTCATAGCGGCGTTGTCTCAGCTCCGCATTCAGCCGAGCTGAAGATGGAGGAACCCGCCGAAGCCGATGACAATCAACCCGACGCCGAGAATCTTGAAGAAGCCGACACCCAGCCATCGCGGATGGTGGGGGACCGGGTCGTCCGGTTCCAGCTCGACCTGCATGCAGATGAACAGCAGCAGCAGGCCATAGAACCCGACGCCGAAGTAGCCGAACAGCGTGAGGAACGCATAGGCGAACACGGCGGCAATCAGCCAACCGATGACGGCTATGAGATTGACGATGTATCTGCCGGACATCGGCTCACGCTGACCTGGCGGGTGGCTGCGCCGGCCGGAGGCGGTGCCACGACGTCGCGGGGCTCACAGCGGGTTCGGCCCGAGGATTTCCCAGTGATACTTCCGCCCGAGCTCGCTGCGCTCGGCCTCGGTCAGCGGCCGGCCCGGCCGCTCCAGCATGTCCTCGACGTACTTGCCGGCGGACGCCGGCGTATAGAGGAACAGCACGCGTCCGGTCGACTCACCGCTGTTCTTCCAGGCGTGCCGCATTGTCGCGCGGGAAGAAGGCGCAGGTGCCGGGCCCGCCGACCGACACCTCGTCGCCGATCAGGAAGGTGATCTCGCCCTCCAGCACCCAGGCGACCTCGTCGCTGTCGTGGTGCAGGTGGAACCAGCTCTTCGTGCCGGGCGGCACGGTCTCCTCGAACATCATGATGCTGCCCTCGGTCTCGCGACCGAGCAGCTTCAGGTGGGCGAATCGGCCCGGCGCCGACATGTCGAGATGCGTCCCGCCGCCGGCGGGAACGACAAAGCCCTTCGTCGCGGTCATGTCCCTGTCCTCCACTCTGCGGCGCCGCGAGCTTAGGCGCCGGCCGCGCGGCCGACAATCGGGCCGCGCGGCGAAGGCAGGGCGATCGAGCGCCGCCGCAGCGGCGGCTAGACGGGGCGGACCACCGCCAAGCCGCCGAGCAGCCAGACCGCGAGCACGACCACGAGGAGGACGCCCAGCACGCCGCCGAGGCCGGGCCCGCCCCACCGCGAGTAGCCGTAGTAGCCGCCTCCGCCGCCGAGCAGCAGGATGAGCAGGACGATGATCAGGATCGTTGTCACGCGCCGTTCTCCTTCCGGCATCCGCCCGCCTCGGCGGGAGACACCCATCGGGAGCCAGAACGGCGGCACCCTGCAATCGTTCCGCGAGCGGTCCGGCAGGCGATCCCCGGCCGGCCCGATCGCTTGACCTGACCGGCGCCCGGCCAGCAGTCTGCCGATCCTCATTGCGACCGCAAACCAGGAAAGGCCGACCGTGACCCTGCCGCTCGAAGGAGTTCGCGTCATCGAAGTGGGGCAGGCGCTGGCCGGCCCGTTGGCCGGCGTGCTGCTCGCCGACATGGGCGCCGACGTCATCAAGATCGAGAAGCCCGAGGGCGGCGACGACGCCCGCATCTGGGGGCCTCCGTTCGGGCCGGACGGGGTCACCTCGCTCTACTTCGAGGGCCAGAACCGCAACAAGCGCTCGGTCGTGCTCGACCTCAAGTCGGCAGACGACATCGCGAAGCTGAACCGGCTGTGCGAGACTGCCGACATCCTGATCCAGAATTTGCGCCCCGGCGTGGTCGACGAGATCGGCATCGGCCCCGAGGCGATGCTCGCGCGCCATCCGCGCCTGATCTACTGCTCGATCTGGGCGTTCGGCTATCAGGGCCCGATGCGGCTGAAGCCCGGCTTCGACCCGCTGCTGCAGGCCTATGGCGGCATGATGAGCGTGACCGGCCGGCCCGAGGACCCGCCGACCTTCTGCGGCGCCTCGATCAACGACAAGGCGACCGGCATGTTCTGCACCATCGGCGCGCTCGCCGCCCTTCGTCAGCGCGACCGCACCGGCAAGGGCTGCCTGGTCGACACCTCGCTGTTCGACTCGGCGGTGCACTGGGTGGAGGGGCAGGTCAACGCCTACCTGGTCGACGGCGTCGTCCCCAAGCGCCACGGCACCGGCGGCTCGGCGATCGTGCCCTACCAGGTGTTCGATACCGCCGACCACCCGCTCTGCCTGGCGCCCGGCAACGACCGGCTGTGGGCGCGCTGCGCGCGGGCGCTGGGGTATCCGGAATGGGCGACGGATGAGAAGTTCGCGACCAGCGCACAGCGCGTGCGCAACCGCACGGAGCTGTTGCCGCAGATCGCGGTGGCGATGCGGACGCGGCCGCGCGCGGAATGGGTGAAGATTCTGGAGGAAGCGGGCGTGCCGTGCAGCCCGGTCAACGATATCGGCGAGCTGGTGGCGACGGAGCAGTTCGCGGCGTCGGAGCTGGTGCAGCAGTTGCCGGAGTGCGGGCCGCGGGTGGTGGGGATTCCGATCACCTTCGATCGCGTGAGGCCGCAGTCGGCGCGGCCGGCGCCGAGGCTCGGGGAGCATACGGACGAGGTGCTGGGCGAGGAAAAGGTGAGCTGAGTAACGAGCCGGCGAACAGTCTGCTTCGAGACGCACTCCGCCTCGGCTATCGGCCCGTTCGCAGCTGCCGCGAGAGGCCCCACGCCATCAGGTAGCAGGCGGCGCCGATGAACGTGATCCAGAAGCTGGTGGGCCAGTTGGTATAGTAGGCAAGCACGAGACCGAGCCAAGCCTCGGCCAGGGCCAACAGCACGGAGAGCGCGACGGCCGTCGTGATCTTGCTGCTGAGATGCATCGCCGTGGCGGCAGGGGCGACCATCAGGGTGAAGACTAGCAGGATGCCCACGACCTGCACGCTCTCCGCCACGGCCAGGCTCACCAGCAACATGAAGACCGTACCGATCGCCCGCGGGGAAACTCCCTTTGCCTCGGCAAGCTCGGGCTGGAGGCTGCAGAAGATCAGAGGGCGCGCGATTGCGCCCAGGGCAAGCAGGGCAACCAGCCCGATCGCCAGCATCAACCATAGTGTCGAGCGCCCGACCCCCAGGATGTTGCCGAACAGGAGGGTCGTCGCCTGGCCGGCGAAGGCCGTGTAGAAGTTGAGGAAGAGAAGGCCGAGTCCGAGGGACAGCGACAGAACGATGCCGATCGCAACGTCGCGGCCCTGCGCTCGCTCGCCGAGAAGGCCGATGCCGAGCCCGGCCGTCATCGTGAAGAGCGTCAGTCCCAGCAGGGGAGACACACCGAGCAGGACCGCGCCCGTCGCGCCGGCAAACCCGACATGGGACATTGCATGGCCGGCGAAGGTCTGGCCGCGCAGAACCATGAAGTAGCCAATGGTGCCGGCAACGCAGGCGACGATGAATGTCGCCGCGAAGGCGTTCTGCATGAAGTCATACTGGAGCATGCGCATGCCCGCCTGGACGGACCTCTCCGGCGGCGACGACGAAGATGCGTCCTCCGGCACGAACGACTTCGATGGGGGCGTTGTAGAGCCGCGAGAGACATTCGGCCGTTATGACGTCGTCGACGGCGCCCAGGGCGACCGATCTGTGACCGAGGTAGAGCACGCCGTCGATGCTTCCCAGCAACGGCGTGAGCTCGTGGGAGCTGAACACGACCGTCATCCCGAACTCTTTCTGGACACGCCGCACCAGCTCCACGACTCCCATCTGATGATTGGGATCGAGGCTGACCAGCGGCTCGTCGAGCAAGAGCATCGATGGCCGGCCGAGCAACGCCTGGGCTATCAGCAGACGCTGGCGCTCACCACCGGAGAGCGAGGAGATCGGTCTCTGGGCCAGCGACGTCCCTTCGACGAGATCGAGAACCCGTCCGACGTCGCGCTGATCGGCGCCAATGCTGAACGGCCAGCCAAAGCGCAAACCTGCCACGGAGCCGACGAGCAGGTCCCTGCCGATCAGGTGGAGCTCGCTGAAGGCGCGGTGGATCTGGGGCACGTACCCGATGCGGCGATTACCGCGCGATGGCCGGGAGCCCATAACCTCGATGGCGCCTTCGATTGGCGGCAGGAGGCCCAGGAGCGAGCGCAGGAGAGTGGTCTTCCCGGCGCCGTTGGCCCCCAGAAGGCCGATGAAGTCGCCAGGAGCGACCTCGAAGGAGGCCTTCTCGAGCGTACGCCGGCGGCCGTGCCCCAGGGTCACGCTTTTGAACGAGATGGCGGTCACCGCGCGGCGTCCTTCGTCAGGGCGGCCTGCAGTGCATCGAGTTGGGTGACCATCCACTGCACGTAGGTCATTCCCGCCGGCATCGTCTCCGTGACACCGACGATGGGCACACCGCTATCCTGGGCAATCCGCTTCAGCCGCGACGTCGTGTCGTCGGTCACCTGCGAATTGTAGATCAGGACCTTGACCCGGCGCTGGCGCAGATCGTCCTCGAAGGCGGCAACCTGGCGTGGGCTGGGCTCCGTGTCGTTCATGATCGCCAGCTGGAAGCCGCCATTGCGCATGTCGAGCCCGAGGGCCGCTGCCATATAGCCGAAAACAGGCTCCGTCGCGGTAACGGGCGTCCCGGCAAAGCGGGCCTTCAGCGAGGCAATCTTTTCGGGCAGGGGCGCGAGGGAGTCGACGAACTCGTTGTGGCGCCGCCGGTAGGCGTCGGCATTCGGCGGATCGCGCAGGGTGAGCTGCGCGGTCAGCACGCGCGCTACCGTCGGCATCGTGCCAGGGTCGTACCACAGATGAGGATTGTCGCCGATCTTGTGGCCGGTCACCAAGGCAACGTCGAGGACCATCCGCTTCGGGTTCGGAGATGCTTCGAGAAGTGTCTTCATCCACGGATCGTAGGCGGCGCCGTTCACGACGACGATGTCGGCCTTGCTGACGGCTCGGGCCGTGGACGGGTTGGCCTCGAACAGATGCGGGTCCTGATTGGGGTTGGAGAGAATGCTCGTAACTGCGACCTCTGGACCGCCGATCCGTTGTGCGATCTCTCCGTAGAAGTTCTCGGCGGCGACGATCGAAAGAACCCCCTGGGCCCGCACCTCGGCCTGGATTGAATGGGTCACAAGCAAGGCCATCATGCCGATCAGAAACCGTCTCATTGCTCCCCCGCATGCGATCCCGCGACAGAAACAGGATGTTATAACATCACTTTTATATCGAGAGCGTTTCCGGGGAGCCAATCGAAAAGCCGCTTGACGTCAGCGGCCCATTAATCCAACTATACATAGATAGTCGGATTGATGGAATGTCCAAGCAACCAACGCCTGTCCAGCTCGAAGCGGTGACGACCATGTTCGGCGCCCTTGCAGACGTGCCACGGCTGAAGCTCCTCCTTCTCCTTGCCGAGAAGGACCACGGAGTTACGGAACTGGCCGATCTGCTCGACGAAGGAATGACGACCGTTTCGGCGCGTTTGCAGGTTCTGCACGCGGCCCGCTTGGTGGCGCGCCGGCGCGAAGGGAGGAGCATCATCTACAGCATCGCCGACGATCACGTCCTGACACTCGTCAGGAATGCGCTCGCTCATGCGATCGAGCGCCACTGAGTTCAGCAAGAAGGAGAACAGTCATGACCAACCAAGACCATCGGATCCATCAGGATCACCCCCATACCCACGGGCCCGATTGCGGGCATGTCGCCATCAAGCATGGCGACCACGTCGACTACCTTCACGATGGGCACCTTCATCATCCGCATGAAGGCCATATCGACGAGCACGTGATCGACGTCGGGGCGCACAATCCCGAGCGCTGCACGCCCGACCACGATTGCGGCGGTCATGACCGCCAGCACAGGCACGGACCGGGCTGCGGGCATGAGGCAGTGCCCCATGGCGACCATGTGGACTACCTGGTGAACGGACATCTTCACCATTCTCACGGCGCGCACTGCGACGACCATGGCCCCGTCGAGGTGGTCCGAGCCCGTTGAGGCATGGGTTGGTGCGGCACCGCGGCAGGGCGCCGCACCGGATCACGCCCCGGGCTGATGGCGAGAGGCCGCCCCCAAGAACCTCGATGATGCGGCAGTCGGCAATCGTGCCGTGACGGCACTGGCCGATAAGATCGCTCAGCTCCTGGCGAAGCATCCTCAGATCCGCGATCCTGCGATCGACTTCCGCCAGCTGCGTCACTGCCAGCCGGTCGACTTCGGCACAGGATTGCTCACGGTCATCCGACAGGCGAAGCAGCGCCCGCACCTGATCGAGCGTGACGCCAAGCTCACGAGCCCGTCGAACGAAGCTCAGCCGTTCGACATCCGACCTGGCATAAGCGCGATTGTTGGCGCCGGTGCGGGCCGAAGCCTGCAGGACGCCGATGCGCTCGTAGTACCGGATCGTCTCGACCTTCGTGCCGGTCAGCCGGGCAAGCTCGCCGAGCGCGAAGAACCCTGCTGGAGAAAGGCCGGCGGCAGGCGGGCGCCAAGCCCCGCGTCGGCGCGAGTGCACACGGCGTCACCCTGGTCACGTCGTCAACGCTCGACACAGCCTGGGATGAATTCGCGACATACGCTCCGCAGGCGCGGACGTCTTCGCCGTCGAGACGCTGGCCTGGTTCGAGCGCGGCAGGGCCGCCGGCGTCGAGTACCGCAGGCCCTCGGTGCGGCAACCTCGTGCTGGGCCGGCCCATGAGCCTTCAGTGCGGCCCCGCGGGGCTCGCGCCGTGGGCGGGGCCGGGCACGCTGACCTCAGCGCGACGCGAAGCGCGGCATGACCTCGCGCGCGAAGCGCTCGATCGAGACCAGAATCTGCCGCCGGTCGCCAATGGCTTCCATGTACAGCACGAAGCGCTCGGCGCCGAGCCTGGCGCGGATATCCTGAAGGCCCTGGTAGATGCGATCCGGCGGCCCGACGAGCGCCTGCTGCGCGACAAACTCGGCGAGATGCTCGCGCGCCAGCGGCCTGCCGTCGGGGCCAACGTGCCGGTTGGCGGCCTGCGGCACGTGCGGCCAGTCGCCGTCGCGCAACGACTGCTTGAGCTTTTCGGTGAGCGCGGCGCGCGTCGCCGTTTCGTCGTCGGCCACGACGGCGACCAACGCATGGACATGCTCGACCGTCGCGCCGGCCTTTTCGGCGTAGAGGCGCCCGACCTTGAGCCGCGCCTCCAGCGGCGTGCCCCAGTAGTGTAGCAACGGCAGGCCGTGGGCGGCGGCGAAGGCCACCGTCTCGGGCGTCGTCGAGCCCATGAACAGCGGCGGGTGGGGCGTGGTGCGTGGCCGCGGATTGACGCTGACAGACGGAAAGGTCGCCCACCGCCGATGCGCCGAGACCTTTTGCTGGCGCCAGGCATCGAGCAGCACCGTAGCCGTAATCTCCACCTCGTCGCTCCAGCGCGCCGTGTCGATGCCGAAGGCCTCGAACTCGGCGAGGTAGCCGCCGCGGCCGATGCCGAAATCGAGTCGTCCGCCGCTGCACTGGTCGAGCAGCGCGGCCTGCTCGGCAAGCTGCAGCGGATGGTAGAGCGGCGCCAGCGTCACCGCCGTGCCGACGCGCAGGCGCTCGGTGCGGCCGAGCAGGAAGGCCGCCAGCGTCAGTGCCGAAGGATTGACGCCGAACGGGATGAAGTGATGTTCGGTGACCCAGACGTCATGATAGCCCAGCCACTCGGCCAGGCGCGCCTCCTCGAGGACGAGGTCGAAGACTTCGGCGTGGCTGCCGCCGAGCTGCATGCCGCAGTTGAGGAAGAGGCCGCAGCTCGTCATCCGGCGTCCCCCGTGCACACCGACAACTCCTGCCTGCCGCTCGTTGCAACCAGTGCTTTAGGGAGGTGCGAGAGCATCCTGGATCAGAACCTCACCGCGGCGCCGACACCGACGATGGCACCTCGAGCGTAAGAGGCGCCATAGATGGTGGGCGGGAAAGTGAAGTACTGGTTCACCGTCATGTATCGCTGGTTGAGCGGCTATTGCCGAACACGTAGGCCGCGTCGCCGCCCCAATCAAGCTCGATCCGCCCCGAGAGAGGTGAAAGGCAGGGACCACGCCATGCTGGCCGTCAGCTTTCCACTTCCAAGTGTACGGCCCGACTGCGCTGACCTCGGTCGTGCGGCTGTCGAAGGCTTTGACGAAAGTAATGTTATAACGTAACGTACCTCTTCGACGCAGCGTGTAAGGACATGGCCAATAGATCCGCCCTTGAAACCGAGAGCGACTCTTTTCACACCATCCTGGTCGAGTGGCGGGACGATCTCGACGCCACTGTCGCCTGCGGGCCGTGGCGGAAGGAAGTCGGTCGTGCCTAGGCTCAGCAGGGGTGACGTAAGTCAGCTCGTCAAGGCGTTGCGCCATTTTCTCGATCCGGATGCGGAATGCCCGGATCGCGGTGAGCTAGCCCAAGTCCTGCGCCGTTTGTCCCAGCGCGTGGAGGAGCCACCCCGACGCGGCCGAACGTGGCTTCCGGAAAGACAAGTCGGTCCCCGTCGCCAGCCAGTTACGCCATTGGAGATCGCCCGATCAGCGCTAGGCGAGGCGACCGGCGTCGGCTGCCGCGTCCGTAAAGAGTGACGCCGTGTCGGCCCCCTTTCTGTTGGATCTGATTCTTAGTCATGGGCCTCCGATGCCCATGGCGCTCGAATGTCGAAACAGGCGAGGAGGGAAACATGGATCAAGTTCCCGTGACGGTACTGACCGGCTATCTGGGGGCAGGCAAGACGACGCTTCTGAATCGTGTGCTGAGCGAGCAACACGGCAAGAAGTACGCCGTCATCGTCAATGAGTTCGGCGAACTCGGGATCGACAACGAACTCGTAGTCGACGCCGAGGAAGAAGTCTTCGAGATGAATAACGGCTGCATTTGCTGCACTGTCTGCGGCGATCTGATCCGCATCATCGAAGGCCTGATGAAGCGGAAAGGCCGCTTTGATGCCATCCTGATCGAAACCACCGGACTCGCCGATCCTGCTCCTGTCGCGCAGACGTTCTTTGTCGACGACGACGTCCGCAGCCGAACCAAGCTCGATTCCATCATCACTGTCGTCGACGCAAAGAACTTCCTGCAGCGACTGGAGGATAGCCACGAAGCCGCCGAGCAAGTCGCGTTCGCCGACATCATCCTGCTGAACAAGGTCGATTTGGTGTCGCCAGAGGAGGTGGCGCAGGTCGAGGCGCGGATTCGCTCGCTCAATTCGTTGGCGCAGGTACACAGGACAAACCACTGCGAGATGCCGGTAACCGATCTCCTCGACCAGGGTGCGTTCGACCTTGATCGCATCCTCGAGATCGAGCCCAAGTTCCTGGAAGAAGAGGAACACGAGCACGACGCCGAGATCGGTAGCGTGTCTCTCAGAGCGACGCGCCCGCTCGACCAGGAGAAGTTCCACGGCTGGATATCGAATCTGCTAATCAGTCGCGGACTGGACATCCTCCGGTGCAAAGGCATCATCGATGTCAAGAACAGTCCCGTCCGCTTCGTCTTTCAAGGCGTCCATATGCTGATGGATGGAAGAGCTGGCAAGCCATGGCAGGATGGTGACACGCGCGAGTCGAAGTTCGTGCTGATTGGCCGCAATCTCGATCCAACCGCCTTGAAGACTGGATTCGAAGCGTGCATCGCAGCGTGACGATCGCAACGTCGGTCGCCAATCCACAGGTCTTGGAAGGGGTGGATGCAGCCACACTTCATTTGATCAGGAATGATCATGCGGCGCTCGCCATTTGGCGCAGATCGCCCCCTTTGGAATTGGTGGATTGGCTCGACAGTCTGGAAGACGACCGCCTTCCTGAGGGCCATTTCATTGGCCCGGCGGCATGTGTACCAGCGCGAGTGTCAACGCTCTGCGACCTCGTGGAAGTCGAGGACAGTCCCGGACGGCGGGCGTTCATTGCGGATGTTGCACAGCTGGCTCGTGCGTTCGCCTCAGTCGCCGGTGCATCCGACGTCGATTTACGGCTCGAAGCGGTCGATCACGACTCGTGCTGGCGCTTCCACCGCGACCATGTCGGCTATCGCCTGAACGCCACCTATCGGGGCCCGGGGACGCAGTGGCTGGCGCCCGAGCTCGCCGGTCGTGCCCTGAGAGCCCAGCGGCGCTATCGCGGTCCGCTGCACGAGCTGCCGCGTTTCGCCGCTGGCCTGTTCAAGGGGGTGAAGCGGGCCGGCGACAAGGCCGTCGTGCATCGCTCGCCGCCGGTCGCCGGCAGCGGGCAGACCAGAGTCTTCCTTTGCCTCAACGAGGTCAGCGACCATGACTAGGCTTCCTGTGACGGTACTGTCCGGCTACCTCGGCGCCGGCAAGACGACCCTGCTCAATCATGTTCTACACAATCGCGAGGGTCGCAAGGTCGCGGTGATCGTGAACGACATGAGCGAGATCAACATCGACGCGGCCCTGGTGCGCCAGGGTGGGGCGGAGCTCAGCCGCAGCGAAGAGAAGCTCGTGGAGATGTCGAACGGCTGCATCTGCTGCACCCTCCGCGAAGACCTCCTGAAGGAAGTTGAACGCCTGGCGGGCGAGGGCCGCTTCGACTATCTGCTGATAGAGTCGACCGGCATCTCCGAGCCGATGCCGGTGGCCGCGACGTTCGAGTTCGAGGACGAATCCGGCAAGAGCTTGGCCAAGGTCGCGCGCCTCGACACCATGGTCACAGTCGTCGATGCGAGGGCTTTCCTCGAGGATTACAGCTCTGCCGACTTCTTGAAGGATCGCGGCCAGACGGCGCAGCCCGAGGACGTGCGCACGGTGGTCGACCTGCTGGTCGAGCAGGTCGAGTTCGCCGACGTGATTGTGGTCAACAAGGCCGACCTCGTCCCCGCCGACGATCTCCGTTTCCTGATGTCAATGCTGCGTCGGCTCAACGCCAAAGCGCGCATCGTCACCAGCGAGTTCGGTCGCGTCCCGCTCGACACCGTGCTCGATACTGGCCTGTTCTCCTACGACAAGGCAAGCCAGGCATCGGGCTGGATGCAGGAGATGCGGGGCATTCACACGCCCGAGACCGAGACCTACGGATTCTGGAGCTTCGTCTACAAGGCGCGCCGGCCGTTCCATCCCGCCCGGCTCTATGCCTTGCTGAATGGCCGTTGGGACGGAGTCATCCGCTCCAAGGGCTTCTTCTGGCTGGCTTCGCGCATGAGCATCGCGGGATCGGTCAGCCAGGCCGGTGGCATGCTGCGCCACGAGGCGGCTGGCGCGTGGTGGGCGGCGGTCGACCGCAAGGAATGGCCGCAGGATCCGACATGGCGTGCAACCATCCGCAACGCCTTCAAGAGTCCCTACGGCGATCGGCGCCAGGAGATCGTGTTCATCGGCTCGAGAGGCATGGACAGGAAGATGCTCACCGAGCGTCTCGACGGTTGCCTGCTGACGGACGCTGAAATGGCGATGGGTCCGCCGATGTGGGCCCGCTTCCACGATCCCTTTCCGGTGTGGACTCTCGCCGGGCAGGCGTGAGCGACCGGCCGTCGTTCCCCGCAATCGAGATGCATCGCATGACTCCAAACGAAAGAATTGCCCAGGTCCACGCCGCTGACGTTGCTGCCGCTCGCCAGCTCGTGGGGGACGCCATCTCGGCCGCGCGCGAACGCTGGATCCCGGTCAATGCCATCGCCGACGCGCTGGTCCAGGAGCTCGTCGAATGCGCCGCCCGGGGAACCGAGCCGGCCCGGATGTCGGCCTATCTTCGCGGCCTCGCCACCCTGATCGACCGCTCGGTCACAGCCACCGCCAACTGAGGCAGCAGCACATCATGGCCGTTCTTTCCTATCTGACGACGACGCAGTTCGACTTCGGCGCCGTGCGCCTGCTGCCCAAGGAGCTGGAGCGGCTCGGCATGCGGCGGCCGCTGGTTGCCACCGACAAGGGCGTGCGCGCTGCGGGCTTGCTGGATGTCGTGTTGGGCACCCTGAATGATGGCGCTGGCCTGCCGGTGTTCGACGACACACCCCCCAATCCGACGGAGGCGGCGGCGCTCGCCGCTTTCGAACTCTACAAGTCGGCGGGTTGCGATGGCGTGATTGGGTTGGGCGGCGGCTCGGCGATGGACCTCGGCAAGGCGGTGGCTCTGCTGGCGGGCAGCGGCGGACCGCTCGAGCGCTTCGATCCCCTGCTCGGCGGTGCGCGGCACATCGCCAATGTGGCGCCTATCGTCGCCATTCCGACCACCTCCGGTACCGGGAGCGAGGTGTCGGTGGGTTTCGTTGTCGTGATGGCCGACGGCCGCAAGCTCACATTCGCCAGCCCGAAGATGATCCCGCGTGTGGCGATTTGCGATCCCGAGCTGACGCTCGGCCTGCCGCCGGCGCTGACCGCCGCCACGGGCATGGACGCCGTGACGCACTGCATCGAGGCCATCCTCTCGCCGGTGGTCAACCCGCCGGCCGAAGGTATCGGCTATGATGGGCTGCGACGTGCCTGGCGGTACATCGAAGCGGCTGTGCGTGATGGCGCCGACCGCGAAGCGCGCTGGCACATGATGATGGCCTCCACCGAGGGCGCGATGGCCTTCATCAAGGGTCTGGGCGCGGTTCACGCCATGAGCCATGCGGCCGGCCGGCTGCCCGAGCTGAAACTGCATCACGGCACGCTGAATGCCGTAATCCTGCCGACGATCCTGCGCTTCAACGAGGGCACTGCGCCCGAGAAGTACGAAAGATTGGCCGAAGCGATGGGCTTGTCGAAGGCGGCCGATCTCGCCGACGCCGTCATCGCCCGCAACCGGGCGCTCGGCCTGCCGGGCGGGCTCGCCGCGATGGGCATTACCGAGGGCATGATTGCCGACCTCGTGCCGCACGCCGTCGCCGATCTGTCGACCCGTACCAACCCCAGGCCAGCCGATGCGGCTGCCTATGCCGACCTGTTCGCCGCTGCGCTGTAGGAGAGCTCATGAAGGTCAAGACGCTCGCTGGCATGTCTCCGCTGTTCTGGATCGGCCTGTCCTTGTTGGCCGCGCTGGGAGCGGCGCTGTTCTTCTCCGATGGATTGACGCATCTTGCCCGCGCGTCGGCCGCCTACCAGCGCCAGATCCAGATCCTGTTCACCTCGTCCATGCAGGATATCGGAGGCGGCTCGGGAACGACGGCCTACTGGATCCTGATGTCGGTGTGCTTCAGCTACGGCGTCGTCCATACGTTGGGACCGGGGCACGGCAAGGCGGTGATCGTAGCCTACTTCCTCGACGGCAACGAGCCCAGGGCCTGGGTGGACGGTGTCCTCGCCGGTGCGTGGATCGCCATCACCCACACTTTCTCGGCACTGGTGCTGGCAGTCGCGCTGAAGCTGATGAGCGTCGCGGGCCTGTTCAGCGCCCTGGCCCATAGCCGTCTCGTCGAGCTGGTGTCGTACGCCCTTATCGTGGCGGTCGGTGCCTGGCGGCTGCGTGCGGCCATGTCGGGGCAAGCGCGCGATTGCGGGCATGACCACGCGCACGGATGCGGCCATGGACATGGACACCATCATGCCGGGCACCATGATCATGCCGGCCACCACGTTGATGCCCGCCGGCCGAGGGGGTTCTTCAAGCGCTACTCGGGCTTGTTGCTGCTCAGCGCGGCAGGTGTCGCGCCCTGCGCCGGGGCCTTGATCCTGATCCTGCTGGCCCTGGCGCTCGACGTGCCATGGGCCGGAATTCTTGGCGTGCTGGCCATAGCGCTGGGCATGACCGTAGCCTTGGCCGGCCTCGGCTTTGCATCGATGCTCGCGCATCGCCTCATCGTCAATGACGCTCAAACCGGGGAGCTTGGCCGGTTCGTCTCGATGGGCGCGTCCCTCGTCGTGATCGCCACCGGCGCCATTTTGCTCCTGGGAGCAGCCGTGCGCCAGATGGGCTGGGCCTGACGAAAAGCCAATCAGCGTCGCCAGTCCGGCCCGATCTCATCGTGCTCGCCTCACACGCCAACGATGGCCGGGTCTGTTTGACGATAAGATATGTTATAATGTACCCTTTCCACCATCACGGCGATAAGTCGGGCAAAGGGGACGGGACATGCAGCGGTGGTATGGTGTTTCTGCGATCGCAATCGTAGCCGCCTTGTCGGCATCTGCCGGCCCCGTCCTCGCGCAGACACCGGCAGATTCAAGCACCATCGACTTGGACGTCGTCGCCAAGCGGCTCGATCGCGAAAGGAACTCGATCCTCCCCAGTATCGGCGCCACACGCTACGACTTCAGCCGCACGGCGATCCAGAACACGCCTCAGGGCGAGAATGCGCCGCTCAACCAGGTGCTGCTCCGCGCGCCGGGTGTCGTGCAGGACGGCTTTGGTCAGATCCATGTGCGAGGCGACCACGGAAGCCTGCAATACCGTCTGGACGGCGTGCAGCTGCCGGAGGGGCTGTCGCTGTTCAGCAACGTCCTGTCGCCGCGATTCGCCAACTCGATCTCCCTTTTGACCGGCGCGCTGCCCGCCCAGTATGGCTTGCGCACCGCGGGCGTGGTCGACATCGGAGTCAAGTCCGGCACGACCGATCCGGGCGCGGAAGCCTCCGTCATGGTCGGCTCCTACAATTGGGTCCAACCGGCAGCCCAATACGGCGGCCGCTCCAGTGCAGTCGACTACTTTGCCGTCGGCCAATTCGTAAGCAACGGAATCGGCGTCGAGAACCCGACCGGATCCTTGCTGCCGCTCCACGACGACACCGCACAATGGTACGCCCTCGGCAAGGTGACCGGGATCGTGGATGAGAACACCCGAGTAAGCTTCATCGCAGGCGGCGCGAGCGCGCGCTTCCAGATCCCCAATGTTCCCGGGCAGGTTCCCGAGTTCGCCGTCAATGACATCACCAACTTCAACAGCGCGTTTCTCGATCAGCGCCAATGGGAGGACACCTACTTCGGCATCGCCTCCTTCCAGAAAAGCTACCAGGATTTCAACATGCAGCTTTCCGGTTTCGCGCGATACTCGAAGCTGTCGTTCCAGCCGGACCCGATTGGCGACCTGATGTACAACGGCATCGCTCCGAACGCGCAGCGAACCAGCTTCTCGGTTGGCGTGCAAGGCGACGCGAGCTGGAAGTTGGCGAGCAATCACACGTTGCGCGGTGGCTTCCTCGTGCAGCGCGAGCGGGTCACGTCGTCGGCGCAGACAAACGCGTTCCCGCTTCTCGCCGATCCCGATGACCCGGAAGGTGAGCTGGTCCCGGGTACCTCGCCCGTGGGATTCTTCGAGAACGGCGACCTGACTGGCTGGACCTACAGCGTATATCTTCAGGACGAATGGCGAGTTCTCCCGACCCTGACCGTGAACGCCGGGCTGCGATTCGACGCGATCTCAGGCGCCACCACGGAGAGCCAGTTCAGCCCGCGCGTCAATGTCGTCTGGGAGCCGACATCGCAGATCGCGCTGCGCGCCGGATATGCCCGCTACTTCGTGCCGGCGCCGCTCAACCAGGTCGGCTTCGCGGCCATTGCGGCGCGCGCCGGGACGACGGCGGCGACAGAGTTGACCGACAACACGCCGACGGCGGCGGAGCGTTCCGACAATTTCGACATCGGCCTGACTGTCAAGCCCGCGGAAGGGCTCACGGTCGGCTTCTCCGGGTTCTACAAGTTCGCGCAGAACTACATCGACAAGGGTCAGTTCGGCGCGCCGATCTTCCTGACGTCGTTCAACTATGCCTATGGCCAAGTGAAGGGCTTTGAGGTGTTCGCCAACTACGATCGCGGGCCGTGGTCGCTGTACGGCAACGTTGCGTGGTCGCACACCACCGTCACGAAGATCACCTCTGCGCAGTTCAACTTCGAGCAGGCCGAGCTTGACTACATCGCCAACAACTGGATCTTCGCCGACCACAACCAGGGCTGGACCGGCTCGGCCGGTGCCGCCTACGTATTCAACATGGATTCGCCGTGGGCGACACGCGTCTCCGCGGACATGCTGTTCGGCAGCGGACTGCGTACCAGCATCGTGACGCCCAACGACACGTCGCTCCCGGCCTATGCGACGGTGAACCTGTCGCTGACGCAGAAAATCCCGACCGGCGTTGGCGCGGGGACCCAGATCCGTTTCGATGCCATCAACTTGACCGATCTCTCGTATCAGTTGCGGGACGGCACCGGCGTCGGCGTCGGCGCCCCGCAGTACGGCATGCGGCGAGCGTTCTTCGTGACCTTGGCGCAAAAATTCTGAAAAAGAAGGACATCCGACGAGCCGATGCATTCAAAAGTTCGGCTCGTCCTTTCCTTCCATGAAAGCCCTTCCCAGCGTCGGCAGCGCGCCGGTGCGTTCCTCGACCGAATCTGCGATCGCCCTCAAGTAGTCGGCCATTATCTCAGGGGCAATGTCACCGACGGTAAGTGCGATCTCTACACCATAGAGAATCAGCAAGGAGCCGGCGGTCACGGCGTCGACCTCAGGATCGACCGCCTTCGTCATCTCGATCAACCGCGTCAGCTCGGGCTCCAAAGCCTCTCGCAGACGCATTACGGTGTTCCCCATCCGGCGCACCCCTTTGGTTCGTGTGTCCCCTAGAGGCGCGTAGGGTTCGGGGCGTTGCCATAGACTGCCCCTGGATCGAACGTCTTCTCCGTCTCCTCGAAGCGCAGCTCTATGGCATTGGCTGGAGAGCCTTCGTCCAGCTTGATGGATCGGTAGAGGCACGAGCGATACCCGACATGACAACTCGCGCCCGATCCTCTAACGCGCACGCGCAGCCACACCGCGTCCTGATCATCATCGATCCGAATCTCGACCACATCCTGAATAAGACCGCTTGACGCACCCTTGCGCCATCGGACGTTCCGGCTACGGCTCCAATAGTGCGCCTGGCGAGTGTCCACCGTACGCAAGAGCGCTTCTGCATCCATGGTCGCAACCATCAGCACCTCGCCGGTGTCGGCATCGGTCGTAACCACCGGAATAAATCCGTTGCGGTCGAATTTGGGCGCCAGGAACTGGCCCTCCTCGACCTGCTCGACGGAGGTGCGCCTCGAGAAGCGTGTGCGCTCTTGCGGAGTCGTCGGGTTATCTGATTGCATCGCGAAAGGTTATGTTATAATATACCATAAAGCAAGATGGCCTCGCGATGAAACAGAACAGCTCCGTGTCGGCGCCAAGTGTGGTGAAACAGTCAACGATCGTCGAAGCGGCGCAACGGATTTGCGGTGAACGAGGATTGCGGCTCACCAAACTCCGCCTAGCCGCCCTTGAAGAGGTCGCCGGGAACGGGCCGGTCACCGCCTACGCATTGATGGCGCTGCTCCGCAGACGCCTGGCCCGCCGCATCGATCCTCCAACGGTCTACCGCGCCCTCGACTTCCTGACGGGCGCGGGCCTGGTCCTTCGCCTCGAGTCCCGCGGGACCTACGCCGTTCGTGACCGGCCGGGGCAAGCGCAACTCTGCGTGCTGTTGCTGTGCGATCGCTGCGAGACAACCGTCGAGTACGAAGACCCCAAGATCCTGCGCCTGATCGAAGAGGAGGCGATTGCCTTGGGGTTCCACCTGGGAACGCCGATCATCGAATGCAGCGGCACGTGTCAGCGTTGTGCCGGGAAAATGGAGGTAAGCCCATGACGTCCAAGGCAGCCGCACGGTGGCGTGCGCGCGGGGGACTTGTTCCCGTCTCGTTGCTCACGGGTTTCCTCGGAAGCGGAAAGACTACCGTGCTGAACAAGCTCGTCCGCCGGCCCGAGCTCGCGAACACGGTTGTCGTCATCAACGAGTTTGGCGAGATCGGCCTCGATCACGAGCTGGTCGAGAGCTCTAACGAGGACATGGTTCTGCTGCAGAGCGGTTGCCTCTGCTGCACCATCCGCGGCGACCTCGTCGACACGCTGCGCAGCTTGATGGCGCGGCGATTTGCCGGCGAGATCGCGCCCTTTGATCGGGTGATCATCGAGACGACAGGCTTGGCCGACCCTGCACCCATTCTGCACACCATCATGTCGGATGAGGCCCTGATTTCGTCCTATCGCCTCGATGGGGTGATCACGACGGTCGACGCTGCGACGGCCCAAGCCACTCTGGACAGGCAGATCGAAGCGGTGAAGCAGGCGGCAGTCGCCGATCGGCTTCTCCTGACCAAGACCGACCTTGTCGATGCCGCGGAGACGAAAGCCCTAATCGATCGCTTGCGCGCGATCAATCCTGCGGCACCCTTGATGACAATCTCTCATGGTGACGTCCGTCCGGGCGAGATACTCGATGCAGGCCTATACAACCCAGCCACCAAGAGCATCGACGTACAGCGATGGCTGAGAGCGGAGGCCTACGGTTCGACAGGCGACAATCACCATGACCATCACCACCACGGCGATGACCATCATCGGCACCGAGATGACCCTCGTCACCACGGAGAGCACGGCCACGCTCACCGCCATGACGTGAACCGTCACGACGACCACATCAAGGCTGTCTGCCTGACGGTCGATGATCCCATCCCGGCAAATGCCTTCGATACCTGGCTCACCGTGCTGCTGGCGCTGAAAGGGCCGAATCTGCTTCGCGTCAAGGGCATCCTCAACATCGCCGAACTCGATGGTCCGCTGGTCATTCATGGCGTTCAGCACGTCTTCCATCCGGCGTTGCCCATGAAGAAGTGGCCGTCCAGCGACCGCCGGACGCGCATCGTCTTCATCACCCGAGACATCGACGAGGGGATGCTGCGCGACACTCTGAAGATGTTCACGGACGCGCCGCCCCTTGCGGCGGCGGCATCGTGAACGAGATGCGACGAACCGAAGGAACGTATTACCCCACGGCGCTCGCCCGGCTCGGTGCCGACGGGCCCGAACGGCAGGACGCCCATTGGCAGCGCGGCCTGGAGACGATTCATGCCGCATGACGAGAAGATGCGTGCGCTGCTGGCATCCTTCGACGATCCCGAGGCCGCGAAGCGCTATGGTGAGGGTCCGCGGCGTTTCGTACCTGGGCTGGCCGACTTGTATCGCATGACGGCACTCCTGCTGGCCGAGCGTGCGACCCGGAATGCGCGTGTGCTGGTGCTCGGCGCAGGCGGCGGCCTCGAGTTGCGCGCGTTGGCCGATGCGCAGCCGGGCTGGAGTTTCGTCGGGGTCGATCCGGCGGCGGCCATGCTGAACGAGGCGAGGCGCGTGCTCGGTCCCGCTGCGGCGCGTGTCGCCTTGCACGAAGGATACATCGATGATGCGCCCGAAGGTCCGTTCGACGCCGCCACCTGCCTTCTGACGCTGCACTTCATGCAGGCCGAGGAACGGACGCGCACGGTCGGCGAACTCCACCGCCGGCTCAAGCCCGGAGCGCCGTTCGTGGCAGCGCATTCCAGCTTTCCCCAGGGCGAGAACGCGCGCGCCCTCTGGCTGGCGCGCTACGCTGCCTTCGCGATCGCCTCCGGTACCGATCCCGAACAGGTGGAGAAGATGCGCGCCGCGGTAGACGCCCATCTGCCGGTGCTCGAGCCCGAGCAGGATGAAGCCGTCCTGCGTCATGCCGGATTCTCGAATGTCTCCTTGTTCTACGCCGCCTTCACGTGGCGCGGGTGGATCGGCTACGCCTGACAGTGCCGCTGCCAGACACGGGCGGAGCCGCATCAGTCGCTCGGTCATGTTCGACCTCGAGTCCGCTGCCGACATCGCAGGTCGGCGCGCGAGCTACTGTCTGATCTTCCTGGAAAGCACCACGCACTGGGCGTTCGACTACCAGGGCCCGATGCGGCTGAAGCCCGGCTTCGACCCGCTGCTGCAGGCTTATGGCGGCATGATGAGCGTGACCGGCCGGCCCGAGGATCCGCCGACCTTCTGCGGCGCCTCGATCAACGACAAGGCGACCGGCATGTTCTGCACTATCGGCGCGCTCGCCGCCCTTCGTCAGCGCGACCGCACCGGCAAGGGCTGCCTGGTCGACACCTCGCTGTTCGACTCGGCCGTGCACTGGGTGGAGGGGCAGGTCAACGCCTACCTGGTCGACGGCGTCGTCCCCAGGCGCCACGGCACCGGCGGCTCGGCGATCGTGCCGTACCAGGTGTTCGACACGGCCGACCATCCGCTTTGCCTGGCGCCCGGCAACGATCGCCTGTGGGCGCGCTGCGCGCGGGCGCTCGGGCATCCGGAATGGGCGACCGACGAGAAGTTCGCGACCAGCGCGCAACGGGTGCGCAACCGCACCGAGCTGCTGCCGCAGATCGCGGCGGCGATGCGCACGCGGCCGCGCGCGGAATGGGTGAAGATCCTGGAGGAAGCGGGCGTTCCGTGCAGCCCGGTGAACGACATCGGCGAGCTGGTCGCGACGGAGCAGTTCGCGGCGTCGGAGCTGGTGCAGCAGTTACCGGAGGGTGGGCCGCGGGTGGTTGGGATTCCGATCACCTTCGATCGCGTGCGGCCGCAGTCGGCGCGGCCGGCGCCCAGGCTCGGGGAGCATACCGGCGAGGTTCTGGACAATCGAGGAGCCGACTGAGAGGCGAGAGGTGCGCAACCCGTTCGAGGCGCACCCGGATTCTAGAAACTTTCCGGCCAGCGCCGTGCCCCGTGATAGATGCGCAGACTCTCGAATGTGCCGGCTCGTACGCGACAGGGCACGATGCAGGGAGTAGCCGCTATCCCGAATTCGCGCGTGCCCGGGACCCGGCCGGGGCTCCCGATGTGCGGATTCCGGGCAAGCAAGTCCTCGATCGACTCGACGATCCGCCGTGCCTTTCTTTGTGCGGCGCTGATAATCGGAGAGCACCTCCTTGCCATATGGCATTGAAATGCCAATATAAGGCCAATTGGGGGAAAAGACATGGCCATTCTTCTACCGATCCCGACAGCCCCTTCGGAGTTCTCCCCTGCGCCGATCACGGACGAGGAAGCCGCCGCGATGTTTCGCGCGGCGCTCAACCTGTTCCGCCTGTGGGACCTGTCGGATGATCAGGCGGCCGTCCTCCTCGACCTGCCTGTCCGCACCTATCGGCGCTGGAAGGCAGGCGATGTGGGCCGCATCGATCGCGACGGCAAGGCGCGGCTTTCCAACATTCTGGGCATCCACAAGGCGCTGCGGATCGTCTTCACCGACCCGCACCGGGGCTACGCTTGGATCAAGGCGGCCAATGCGGCCTTCGCCGACCGGAGCGCCCTCGAGGTCATGCTGGGCGGTGAGCTGACCGACTTGATGCGCGTGCGTCGATATCTCGATGCCGAGCGGGGAGGATGGTGATCGACGCCTCGTCGGTTCCCGTCTCCACCGTGGAGTGGCCGGGCTCCGTGAGGATCGTCCGCAGCCGCTTTCCCCCGATCGACCTGTTCGAGGACATTGCCGACCCGGCGGACTGGCCTCTCCTGATCTCCGCGGAACAGAAGACCAATCCGCGCCTCATGGAGAGCATCGGCAACCTCGACCTGGTGCCTCCTGGTCGCAGGATCGGCGGTCCCGGCGCGAGCTGGCTGATGGCGCCCTTCGTTCATGTCAGCGCCGACCGTCCAAGTCGATTCAGCCGGGGTCGCTTCGGTGTCCTCTATGCCGGGCGCGAGTTCGAGACGGCCTTGCTCGAGACGATCCATCATCATTCCCGCTTCATGGCGAGGACGAGAGAGCCTGCGGGGTGGACGTCCCAGTTCCGGGAGATCGTCCTGGACATCCGCGGAGCCCTCCATGATGTGCGTGGAAGCTATCCGGGCTACGCCGCGATCCTGCATCCCGACGACTACGCCGAAGCACGTGCTCTTGGCGACCGCCTTCACGCCTCGACTTCGGAAGGGATCGTCTATCGGAGCGTCCGCAATCCGGGTGGCGAATGCGCTGCGCTCTTCTACCCTGACCTGGCGGTCGGTCCCAGGCAGGGCAGGCACCTCGACTACCATTGGGACGGAACACGGGTCGATCTCTTCCGCGAGCCCGCCAGCGGCAAGGTCTATCGCATCACGTGAGCTGGTGCCTTGAAAGAACGACGACAGATGACATATCATGCACGACAAGTGGCGGAGAAGTGAATGGTCATGGAGCATCGAGCGGCCAGGGCAAGACCGACGGAAGAACGCGTCTACTCGATGGCGGCAGAGCTCCTGGGCTTCAGGGGCAAGAAGGTGCACCTGCGATCTAGGCTAGAGATTCACGAGTTCCTGCGAGATGGGCTGAAGGGGAAGGCGCTCTCCAATCTGCGACGGCATTGCCAGATCCTGCTCCTGGACAAGGCTGTCGAGCCGGCGCTGGGCATGAGCTTGCGAACGGTTCAGCGGTTCGAGGCGGACAAGGAGAAGCCCCTCAGCTCCGAGCAGAGCAGCCGCGCATGGAAGTTTGCGGAGATCGTCGCACGAGCCACTCCGGTATTCGGCTCCCAGGCTGCAGCAGAGAAGTGGCTCGATGAGCCTGCGCGAGCTTTGGGAGGCAGGAAACCTATCGAGCTTCTCGCCAGCCAGCCTGGCACGCAACTGGTCGAGGACCTTCTTGAGCAGATCGACCACGGGGTCTATGTGTGACGCCGTTGCCGGCAGCGCTGGGCGGCACGGACTTCATCGCCTGGCGTCTCGATCGCGACGTCTATGCGCCGACCTGGGATGGCGGCGAGGGCTCGTATCTGGCGGGTGGACGCTGGAACAGCAAGGGCGTCCGCGCCGTCTACTGCTCGATCGATCCCGCAACCGCCATCCTCGAAGTCGCGGTGCACAAGGGGTTCGATGTGCTCGACACCGTTCCCCATGTGCTGACATCCGCGATCGTAACCGATCTGGCAGGCATCCACGTCGTCGACGAGACCGCCATTCCCAACAGGAACTGGCTGAAGCCGGTGGTACCGAGTGCCGGGCAGCAAAGATTTGGCGATGCGCTGCTGGCCGCCTACAAGTTCCTGCTCATTCCCAGTGCGGTCTCGAATCGCAGCTGGAACTTGATGTTCCTGAAGAGCAGCGCGGCCGGAGCCTATGCGTTGAGGGACCAAGAGCCGTTTTCGCTCGACACCAGGCTCAATCCACCCCTACCACCATAATCTGAAGTATGGCTTTGGCGTGGCCTTTACGGTCAAGGTTGGCACCGTCGAGGGCGGTAGTGAAGGTTGGCAATGTAAACCTTCGGTCCGCCCTCTCGTTGCCCGCCGCCGCCACTGTGCCGGACAAACGTCAGCCGCCAGCCGGTTGCGAATGAACAATGACGTCTGTCCTCCTTCCTTGCAGCGCGATACCATTGGCCTCTGGAGAGGGAGGGAGCATGAAGCGACGGGGCCTCGTTCTCGGTCTTGCTGCGGTCGCCAATGCCTGTCGCGCGGATGCTCAAGTCCGCGCACGCCGCGTTGGGGGTCTAGTTTTGGAGCAGTATCAGATCGACCTTCTCAAAAAAGTACTAAAGGAGAAAGGATGGGTGCTTGATCAGAATATCCAGGTCGAGCATCGAATAACTCGGGGCGACACCGAACGCTCCCGAGCATTTGCTCGAGAGCTACTGGCTTTCCAGCCGGACGTATTGTTCGCAGTGACCAATACATCTATGGCCGCATTGCATGCTGAGCGTTCTGACGTTCCGACGGTTTTTGCGATGGTCAGTGATCCGGTTGGGATGCACTATGTCGAGAGTTTTTCGAAGCCCGGAAGAAGAGTGACTGGCTTCACGCCTTTTGAACCGTCGCTCGGCGGCAAGTGGGTCTCGCTTCTGAAGGAAGTGGCTCCGAACGTTCAGAATCTCGGGATCGTGTACAACCCAGAACCGGGCAACAACTCGAAGGCGTTTCGCGATTCAATTGACGACGTCGCGAGTAGAGTGGGAATTACTTCAATTGAAACGCCGAGCGGCAATAGCTCAGACATTGATCGTCTTATCAACTCGCTCAAGGACCAGCCGAATAGTGGGCTGATTTTTCTGCCGGATGCGATCACTTTCTTCCAACGTGATCGAATTGCGACGCTCGTTGCGCAGTGCAAGCTCCCGGCGGTTTATCCCTTTCGCCAGTCATGTGAGGCCGGTGGCCTCCTGTCATACGGAGTGATAATCGAGAAGATCCTCGCTGGCGCCGCATCTTATGTCGACCTTATCTTGCGTGGTGCCAATCCCGCCACGCTACCTGTTCAGGCCCCAACAGAGTTTGAGCTGATTGTTAACCAAAAAACCGCACGGCAACTTGGCCTGCAACTGCCGCTCACGTTGCTCGCTCGCGCCGACGAGGTGATCAGCTGATGCACTGCAATGTCGACGACTTCGATGTAAGCGGACTGACTGTCATCGACCCGTGGAACGGCTGAGCGGCGGCGCGAGCCGGGCAAGCGGACAAGGTTGGCCCGCCCTCAGAGCACCTTGTCCAGGGTGATCGGCAGGTCGCGGATCCGCTTGCCGGTCGCGTTGAAGACCGCGTTGGCGACGGCGGCCGCGACGCCGGTGATGCCGATCTCGCCGATCCCGCGCGCGCCGAGCGGCGAGCGCGGATCGGGGATGCCGGTCCACATCACGTCGATCTCCGGCACGTCGAGGTGGGAGGGGATGTGATAGTCGGCCAGGGTGGCGTTCATGATCCGCCCGCTGCGCTCGTCGAACAGGGTCTCCTCGGTGAGCGCCAGGCCCAGGCCCATGATCATGCCGCCCCTGAACTGGCTGGCCGCGGTCTTCGGATTGAGGATCGTCCCGCAGTCGAACGAGCCCAGCAACCGGTCGACGCGGATCTCGCCCGTCACCTGGCTCACGCGCAGCGCGCAGAAGATGGCCGAGGAGCTGTGCATCGCGAACTTCAGCATCTCGAGCGGCGGGCTGCCGGCCGCGCTGACGGTCACCTCGTTGCGCGCCGCGCGGGTCAGGATCGACTGGTAGCTTTCCCGCTGCGACGGATTGGCGATGCTGGTGATGCCGCCGTCGACGAGGCGGACCTCGCCGGCGCGCAGGCCGGCGACCGGGCTGGCGTTGCCGGCAAGGCGCAGCAGCTCGGCCGTCAGCTTGTCGGCAGCCGCCATGATTGCGCCCGCGATCGACACGGTCTGGGCCGACCCGCCGGCCAGCGGCCCGGCCGGCAGGCTCGAATCGCCCATCTCGAAGGTGATGGCCTCGACCGGCAGGCCCAGGCGATCGGCCGCATGCTGGATCTGCACCGTCGCCGTGCCCATGCCCATGTCCTGCGCCGAGCACGAGAGGGTCGCCTCGCCGGTGCGGCGAAGCGTGATGCGGACATTGGCGCCCGGCATCCGGACATAGGGGAAGCTGCCGCTCGCGCAGCCCATGCCGAGCAGCCACTCGCCGTCGCGCCGCGCACCCGGCTGGGCGAGGCGGCGCTCCCAGCCGAAGCGCCCGGCGCCGTCGGCATAGGCCTGCATCAGCGCGCGCTGCGAGAAGGCGGTGCCGCTGATCGGGTGCCGGTCGGGCTCGTTGCGCCGGCGCAGCTCGATCGGGTCGACGCTCATGGCATGGGCCAGCTCGTCGACCGCGCACTCGACCGCGAAGGTGCCGATCGCCTCGCCGGGCGCGCGCATGAAGGTGTTGGGCACGATGTCGAGATCGAGGTGGCGCTGGACGATCTCGAAGCTTCTCGCGCGATAGAGCGCGCGCGTGCCCAGCGTGTACTGCTCGGGGCAGGCGCCGTAGGTTGGCATGATCGAGTAGCCGGTGTGCACCAGCGCGGTGAACCGTCCCTCCGTGTCGGCGCCGATGGCGACGCGCTGCTCCGTCGGGGTGCGGCCGCCGATGATGCGATAGACGCTGTCGCGGCTCAGCACCAGGCGCACGGGACGGTCGACCAGCCTGGCCGCGGCGATCGCCACGATCTGATGATCCCACAGGCCCTTGCCGCCGAACCCGCCGCCGACGAACGGCGAGAGGACGCGAACCTGTTCCTTCTTGAGGCCGAACAGCCTGGCGAGGACGTTGGCACTGGGCGCGATCATCTGTGTCGCGTCGTGCACCACCAGCGACCCGCCCTGCCACGCGACCGTGACGGCATGCAGCTCGAGGGCGTTGTGGTTGTGGCCCGGCGTCCGATAGACGTTGTCGACGCGATGCGGCGCCCGCTCGAGCTCCCGCTCGGCATCGCCGACCGAGACGTGGTTCTTCTCGATCAGGATCGAGGCGGGGGTGCGCGCGTCGTCCTTCGCGCCCTCGAAGCGGGTCCTGGCGGCATCCGCCGCGTAGTCGATCTCGATGAGCTGGGCGGCATGGTCGGCCTGTTCCTGCGTCTCGGCGACGACGAGCGCGACCACCTGGCCGTTATACCGCACCACCGGATCCTGCAGGATGGGCAGGCTGCTGTTGCCGACGGCGGACAGGTCGGTGAAGCTGATGAGCGCGAGGGGCGCGAGCCGCGGCATGTTCCGATGCGTCAACACAAGGATCACCCCCGGCGCCGCCTCGGCGGCGGCGGTTTCGAGGCGGGTGATCCGCCCGCGCGTCACCGTGCCGTGGACCAGGCTGGCGTAGGTCAGCCGGTCCATCGCGACCTCGGCGGCGAAGCGTGCCTCGCCCCTGACCTTCGCAGGCCCGTCCTGCCGGGAAGCCTGCCGCCCGATCGCCGCGCGGCGCTCGATCAACGGATCGGGCGTGCCGCCCGGCAGCCACTGCGCCGGCACCCAGCCCAGCACGGTCTTGACCGATTCGATGACGGCGTTCTGGATCCTGCTCATCGGTCGCTCCCGCTCAGCTCGATACAGACGGCGCCGAGCGTGCGCTGCGCCAGCCCGACCTTGAAGGCATTGCCGGGCAGCGGTGCGGCATCGGCCAACTCGACGGCCAGCGCGGCCTCGAAGGCCTGCGCCGTGGCCGGGCCGCCGCGCAGCGCCGCCTCGGCCCGGAGCGCCCGCCAGGGCTTCGCCGCGATGCCGCCCAGCGCGATGCCGATCTTCTCGATCCTGCCCGCGCGCATCGTCAGCCCGGCCGCGACCGAGACCAGGGCGAAGGCATAGCTCGCCCGGTCGCGGACCTTGCGATAGGTCGATCGGGCAAACGGGGATGCGTCGATCTCGACGGCGACGATCATCTCGCCGGGCTCGAGCAGGGTCTCCAGATCGGGCCGCTCGCCGGGCAGCCGGTGGAAATCGACCATGGGGATGGTCCGCGCGCCACCCGCCCCGGCCACGTGGATGCGGGCATCGAGCGCCGCCAGGGCGACGCACATGTCCGAGGGGTGGGTGGCGATGCACTGGGGGGAGGCGCCGATGATGGCGTGATAGCGGTTGAACCCGCCTGCCGCGTCGCAGCCGCTGCCCGGCGCGCGCTTGTTGCAGCGGGCACCGGCGACATCCTGGAAGTAGACGCACCGGGTTCGCTGCATCAGGTTGCCGCCGACGGTCGCCATGTTGCGGATCTGCGCCGAAGCGCCCGCCAGGATGGCGCGGGCCAGCATCGGGTAGCGCGCGCGGACCAGCGGATGCGCCGCGACGGCGCTGTTGCGTGCGGCCGCGCCGATCCGCAGGCCGCCGCCGCCCGTCTCCTCGATCGTGCCCGGCAAGGCCGTCACGTCGACCAGGCCGGAGGGCCGCTCCACGCCCTTGCGCATCAGGTCGACGAGGTTGGTGCCGCCGCCGAGCAGGTGGCTGCGGCCGCCGGCCGCCATCTCGATCGCCTGATCGATCGAGGCGGCGCGGCTGTAGGTGAAGGGCATCATGCCGCGCGTCCTGCGGCGACCTCGAGGATCGCATCGACGATGCCGTTGTGCGCGCCGCAGCGGCACAGATTGCCGCTCATCCGCTCGCGCACCTCCTCGCGCGTGACGAGGACGGGCGCCGTCAGGTCGGCCGTGACGTAGCTCGGCACGCCGGCCTCGATCTCGCGCAGCATCGCCGCCGCCGCGCAGACCTGGCCCGGCGTGCAGTAGCCGCACTGGAAGCCGTCGTGCTCGATGAAGGCAAGCTGCAGCGGGTGCGGGCTGTCGGCGCTGCCCAATCCCTCGATCGTGGTGACCGACCGCCCCTCCGCCTGGACGGCCAGCGTCAGGCAGGACAGCACGCGCTCGCCGTCGACGAGGACGGTGCAGGCACCGCAGGCCCCCTGGTTGCAGCCGACCTTGGTGCCCGTCAGGTGAAGCCGCTCGCGCAGCAGGTCGAGCAGGGACACGCGCACATCGTCGGGCGCGGCCACCTCGGTGCCGTTGATCCTGATCGCCATCGCCGTCCCTCCGGGGTGAGCTGCGCCGGTTCAGAAGTTAAGACGAAATTCGTACTATTCAATCCTCGTGAGATACGATTTTTGCGATCATGCGGATGAGGCTTTTGCGCTCGGCGGGCGAGAGCGGTGCCAGCATCCTCCGATAGAGCTCGCGGTGTGCCGCCAGGATGGCGTCGGCACGGGTCTTGCCGCCCGCAGAGAGCCGCAGCGCCACGGCCCGGCGGTCTCCTTCCGGGCGATGGCGCTCCAGCAGGCCGCGCTTGACCAGGCGGTCGGTCGACGAGGAGATCGTCGTGCTCGGCACGGCCAGGAAGCGGGCGACGTCGGTCGGCCCGCATCCCGGATGATCCGCCACGTAGAGCAGCGTCTGCTTGTCGAGCTCGTTGAGCTGCGTTTCCGAGCCGAGTGCATCCACCAGCTTGTGCCGGCGCGCGAAAGCGTCGAAGGCAGCGCCGAGACTGGCGAGCTGGTCATCGGTCGGATTCGTCATGTCGTCCGCAATACCGCGCCGGGGCGGCGGCTGGCCAGATGGCTTCACGCTTCCTCCGTAGGGTACCCGGTGGCCATTGCACGATGCGGAGCGGCGAAGCTTTGGGATACAATCCCGACTATTGGAAGATGTGGCCTGCTCGCCGCCGGTGTCAACGAGGAGACGCGCTCATGGGAACGCTGGCTGCGGAACAGGTCGCGCAGTGGAAGCACGACGGGTTCCTCTCGCCGTTCCCGCTGCTCGACGAGCGCGAGCTGGAGGTCTGCCGTCAGGGTGTCGAGCGCTACGAGGCGTGGCTGGGCGCGCCGATCAACGCGCATCCGGAGATGAAATGGCGGACCATGCCCTATCTCCTGATGCCGTGGGCCGCCCGGCTGGCGCGCGACCCGCGCATCCTCGACAAAGTCGAGGATCTGCTGGGGCCGGACATCCTGATCTTCACCAGCACCTTCTTCATCAAGGAGCCGCGCTCGCCGACCATCGCCGCCTGGCACCAGGATTCGACCTACTACGGGCTGGAGCCCAAGGACGAGGTCACGGTCTGGGTCGCGCTGACCGAGGCGAGCGAAGCGGCCGGCTGCATGGATGCGCTGTCGTTCAAGGGCAGGCCGCGCCAGCTCAGCCACGTGTCCCGAGTGGTCAAGGAGAGCGTCAATCGCGCCGGCCAGGTCATCACCGAGCCTCTCGACGAGGGCGAGCCGGTGGCGATGCCGCTTCGGCCCGGCTGGTTCTCCATGCATCATGGCCTGTGCCCGCACCGCTCGGGGCCCAACACCGCGTCCCACCGCCGCATCGGCCTGGGGCTGAACTACATTCCGGCCCACGCCCGGCCGTCCGGCTCGATCCGGCAGGCCGCGCTGCTGGTTCGCGGCACCGATCGTTTCGGGCATTTCGAGCCTGCCGCCTGGCCGACGAGCGAGCTGGGCGAGGACGAGGTGCGAATGCACGAGCGGTCAGTAGGCCTCTATCGTGACGCCTACCTCGAGGAAGAGGCGAGGCACGCCAGCCGTTCGATTCATCCGGCGCCGGCCCGGGACCGGCCGTCGTCATCGCTTGGGGAGGAAACGCTGTCATGAAATTTGGAAAGTGGATCGCCGCCGTGCTGCTGGTGCTGGGCGGCGCGGCGTCGGCGCTCGCGCAGGACTATCCGAGCCGTCCCGTGACCCTGGTGGTGCCGTTCGCCGCCGGCGGGCCGGGCGACATCATCGCCCGCCTGGTCTCCGAGGCGATGCGCCGCAACCTGGGACAGGAGATCATCGTCGTGAACGTCGGCGGCGCCGGCGGAACGATCGGCACGGCGCGCGTCGCCCAGGCGAAGCCGGACGGCTACACGATCCTGCTGGGCCACACCGGCCAGGCGACCAGCGTCAGCCTGTACAAGGCCCTGACGTACGATCCGGTCGGAGGCTTCGAGACGATCGGCCTGGTTACCGAGGTGCCGATGACGATCGTCGGCAAGCCCGGCATGGAGCCGAACGACCTCAGGAGCCTGGTTGCCCTCATCCGGGAACGTCCCGACAAGATCAACTATGCGCATTCCGGCCTGGGCTCCGTGGCGCATCTGTGCGGGCTGATGTTCACCAGCGCCACCAAGACGAAGATGACGTTCATCCCGTACAAGGGCGGCGGCGAGGTGATGAAGGATCTCCTGGCCGGCCAGATCGACGTCTACTGCGAGCCGGCGACAGGCACGACCGCCCACATCCAGGCGGGCAGGATCAAGCCCTATGCCGTCACGACGAAGCGCCGGGTCGCGACCTTGCCGGCCGTGCCCACCACTGCCGAGGCGGGCTTTCCCGACATCGGCATCACGACCTGGTACGGCCTCTACGCGCCCAAGGGAACGCCGGCGGTCGCCATCGACAAGCTCGCGACAGCCCTGCAGGCCGCCCTCAAGGACGACAACGTCGTCACGCGCTTCGCCCAGCTCAGCATGGAGCCGGTGCCGCAAGACCAGGCAACGCCCGCCGCCCTGGCCGCCAAGCTCCACGCGGAAGTGAAGTACTGGTCGACCCTGCTCAAGGAGGAGGGAGTGCAGCCGGAGTAGCCGCGAAGGCCTGGTTGGGCTCGGGATGACATTCTGTCATCCCGAGCCCAGCCAGGCATCGTTCAGCAGCGTGTGATTCAGTCGCCGCTTCCTTCCGTCATCCTGAGCGGAGCCGCGCGTCGCGCGGCGCAGTCGAAGGACCTTTCTTGCTGGTTGCTCGTGAAGGTCGGCCCCCGTGGCCAGTGGTCGTGCGGGGGCCTATGGCCGCTTCTTTCTGTCATCCTGAGCGGAGCCGCGTGTCGCGCGGCGTAGTCGAAGGACCTCTCTTATCCCGCAACAAGAACGGTCCCTCCACTTTGCCTCCCTTCGGCTACGCTCAGGGCAGGCGCCTCGGCTCCGGTCGGGACGACGGAGGTATTGTGCCGTACGCAAAGGCCCGGGCAGTCAGGGGTGTGCCGAAACGAGCGTGTCGGTATTGGAGACGCCGACGAGCCCGATCTGTGGATCGTCCGCCACGGAGCCCGCCGACGGCGCCGTGGCCGCGGCGCCTGCCGACACCGCATCCTGCTCCTTTTGCTCGTGCACGATCTGCAGGTTGACCGCCACCTTGCCCATCAGGATCTCGATATCCATACCCTGTGTCCCGCTCAGGATGTTCACCAGCACCGAGCCCACGAACTGCCCGGCTGCCAGGGTCTGGTGGATCTGATCGGTCCAGTAGGCCAGCCCGCCCGAATCGGGAGAGCGGCCGAACAGGTTGCCGTAGACGGCGTCGAGGAAGGAGCCGATCTGGGCGTCGCCGGCCCCGAACGGGTTGGCCAGGAAGGGATAGAGCGCCTTGGCCTCGTCGCTCACCCCGAACGAGCTGGCGATGTTGGCGAAGAGCAGGGCCGGAGGCTGGACGCCTCCCCACAGGGCCACCTCGCCGACCCAGAAGTCGAATCCGGCGGGATCGGGAGCCCGGCCGAAGAAGGAAAGGTAGGTCGCTGCAACCTGCTCCTCGGCGCTCAGGTGGAAGAGGCCGAGCGTCGAGGTCGCGCCGACGTTCAGCGGCACGACGTGAATCACGGCCTCGCCGAAGCCGACGGCACCTCCGGTCGACTCCGCGCGGTAGGTGAAGCTGTCGATCCCTGCAAATCCGTCGAACGGGGTGTAGGTGAAGCTGCCGTCCGCGCCGAGCTGCAGGGCCCCGTGCGCCGGCCCCGATGACAGGGACACGGTCGCCGGCGACATCGTCGTGTCGTTGGCCAGCACGCCATTGACGAGCGGAACTGACAGCGATTGCCCGGGCAGGACGACATAGGCGTCGTCATGCGTCGTCAAGCGGGTGTCGAGCGTGAACGTGAGCGAGGAAGTTGCCGTCGGATACAGGCTGGCGCGGAGACCAAGCGAGTATCCATGCGCGACGATCGTGTGTACGCCATCCGACAGCCCGACAGGGGTGTACGACCACACGCCGCTTGCGCCAGCGTGCAGATAGCTCCCGCCATTCGCGAAGGTGACGAACGACCCGTCGATCTCGAGCCGGATGTACGGCGCAAGCTTTCCGGTGATCGTCGGGTCGCTGGTTATGGTGTCGGTCGACGATGCGCCTGTGTCGTTCAGCAGCCTCGAGATGCCGCCGACCGCGATACTCAGGCTGGGCAGGGCCATCGGCGCCTGCGGACCCGCAGAGAGCGTGAAGCTGCCTGCGTTGAACTCCCCGACGATATCGAGCGAGGTCGTCCCGGAAGTCTCGTGCAGGACGAGCACGCCGCCGGTCGAATCGCCAGTGTAGGAATAGCCCTGCAAATCGTCGATGGAGTGGCCGTACAGGGTGATGACGTTCTGGCCTGCCAGTACAGGGGCGATGGTCCCCGTGAAGCTGGCGGGATCGTCGATGAACAGGGAGCCGATACCGTTGGAGAAAACCACGGCCTGCGAGAAGGGGCCGCTCAACTCCAGGAGCGCCGAGGAACCAACGATACCTGGATACATGTACTGGCCCGGTCCGATGAAGACCTGGCCCGACCCCGTAACCGGTCCCGCGATGACGAGCCGCCCGCTGCTCGCCTCGATGATGCCCGCATTCTCGATCGGCGCCTGGATTATCCCGGAGGCCGAGATCCGGCCGCCGGTGCCGACGGTGATCTGGTCGGCGAGCAGCGTTGCGTTGTCCGACAACGTAAGCACGCCATCGACCGTCAGGGGCCCCCACTCGAAGGACTGGCGGGCCAGCGAAAGCCGTCCAGAGTCGGCGATGGTATGCACGGATGACTGGATCGAGACGTAGTGCCCGCTGGCGGGATCGTACGACAGGATGTCCGCGCCATCGCGGACGGTGACGGGCGCGGCGATGGTCTCGATCAGGCTGCCGACGTCGAATGTCAACGTGCCATCGAAGGCAAAGTACTCGCCGCCTGCCAGCGTCGCGCCTGTCAGGTTCGCGAAGCCGCCGACGGCGACGGTCACGCTCATGTCTCCGCGCGACGCCGAAAGCATGCCGTTGTTGACGAGGCTCGATGCCGTGACGGCGAGGCTCGCCCCGTTGATGTCGCGCCCGCCAATGTAGGAGTCGTTGGTGAGCAGCCCGGACACGGAGATCACGCCGCTCGCCTGTATGTCGCCGCCGCCGAGATTCAACAGCGAACCGACGTTCAGGGTGCCGTTCGCCAGAAAGATGTCCCCTTCATTTACCAGGGACCCGGCATTCAGGATGCCGGTTGCCCAACCGAACTGGGAATTGCCGGCAATCGTCGCAGGCTCGTGCAGCCTTACCGTTCCTTCGACGGTCAGCGCGCCGTCGAGCATCAGGCGCTCCTGGAACATGTCCAGCGAGGCGGCGACGAACGATTCTCCGAGGGATATGGCGATGTCCGATCTCTGACCACCGGTCGGCAGCGGTGTTCCCGTCGGGATCACGACATCCGCGTCCAGGCTGTCGGGGACCACGCCGCCGACCCATATCAGGGGATCGTGCCAGAACACCGACTGGGTCGTGAGCTTCGGCTTGAAAATGTACCTAATGTTTGCCATCGCAGGTGGTACCGCCGGGAAATGTACAGTGAGTCACTGTACGCCTCGCTTCAAGGGCTCCGCAATGCGGGAACTGCGGGCCGTTCGGCTCGTTTGCCGCCGAGGATCGCGCATGTCTGCCAGAGCGACGGGCGCTGCAGGCATTGCGCGGCGACTACGACGGGCTGACGGCCGGGAAAGGCCGTGCGACGGCCGCCTTCCAGCTGGCCAGGTCGGTATGATCGATATCGGTGCCGGTTCGGAATTGATTCCGGCGAAGCCCCCCGCCGCCGCTACTTCGAGCCCAGCCAGACCGGCCACAGGCCACGCTTGTTCTTGCGGGCCTCGAACTCGGCGGTGCTGTAGCGCTGGCTGGCTTTCGGTTCCCACGGCAGCGTCTCGTCCAGATGGGCACCGTAGGCCATGCCGCCCGCGATCAGCGCGCCGCCGATGTCGATCGGCATGACACCATCGTGCAGGGTGCAGTGCGCCACGACGTTGCACTCCCGGTCGAACTTGAGGATCCGGCAGCTGATCTTGTGATCCGACGCCGACAGCAGATCGACGAGCGCGGCGCGGGCGCGCATGCCGGTCACGCTCTCGGCCTTGGCGTGATCGAGCAGCGCGGGAGCCTGGATGCCCCACAGCCGGATGTGCGGCTTGAGGCCGACGCCGGCCAGCGTGTCGCCGTCGATCGGATAGGCAGCGCCCGACCATTCCTTCGGCAGCGCGCCCTGCGCGGCGCACTCGGGCGAGGGTTGATCGGTTGGCGGACGGCGCTGGGCCTGGGCCGAGGCGGCGAGGAGGAGGGAGGTCGCCACCGCCGTTGCAAGCAGCAGATTCATGGCCGCAACCGTGCGCCACGATTGCGGCTGCTGCGGGGCGGGTGCAGGAAACGGGGCGTGGGGGCGGTCTCTCGCCTTCAGGCAGGGCATCCGCCCATGCAATTCTGTCCGTCATGCCGAACGGAGAACCGCCCGTTTGGGCGCTGCTCACAGCGCCATTGGCGGCGCCGTCAGGAACGCCGCTTGCCGTTCCTGCAATGAGACAGGTCTCTCCAGTTCGCCTCCCTTCGATTGTGCTCATGGGCAGGCGCTACGCTCGCTCCGCTCGGGATGACAATTCCTCGCCAAACTCGAATGACCGTCACGGGCCCGGCAACGGTCGCAGTGCGGATCGCGAGCCTGTACCGCCGTGGCGGGAGCGATATGCTTTGCCTGCCTGCGCTCGGGTGACGGCGAAGGACGGCGGCCGAAGGCGGCGGGCAGGGAGGATCGAATGCTGGCCAACACATCGAGGGTCCTGACGGAGGCGCAGCGCGAGCAGTGGGCGGTCGACGGCTACCTGCAGCTCGAAGGCGCGCTCACGCCGGCGGAGGTCGAGTTCTTCTCCGGGCAGATCGATCGCGTGCGCATGCTGCCCGGCTACGAGCCCGCGCCGGGCAGGCTGCCGCGCGGCCACTATGCCTGGGTCGACCATGCCGACCCGGACCCGTCAGCCTTCATGGATCGCCGCGACCTCCTGACCTATCACCAGGCCTTCATCGACCTGATCGACCGGCCGCGCGTGTTCGATCTCATCCTCGACCTGATGGGCCCCTACATCCAGTTCTCGATGAGCCAGGCGATCGTGCGCGCCTCGACCAAGACGTTTCCCGGCTACACCCACACCGACGGCGGCGAGGGCCAGCGCGGCATCCGCGTCAGCGAGACCAGCCGGCCGCTCGCCGTGAAGGTGAT